>RCND010001396.1_pt1 | contig 19287 bp, 17 predicted proteins | sample 2041351 | NCBI WGS metagenome assembly RCND01 (sample SAMN09708230, study PRJNA481090) | Marine sediment metagenome, whole genome shotgun sequencing project. | biome: marine sediment; feature: ocean; material: sediment; isolation source: Sewage treatment plant 12B marine sediment (STP12B) ... | reverse complement strand
GCAACTGGTAGTGAGAGTATTTGTTCTTTAAGCTTTTCTATTTCCATAACCATAAGATACAAATAATAGCTAAATTAAACTAGAGCCTAGTCTACTAAAACCAACCTTTTCTGGGCTCAATGATTTTCCTTTAATTGCTAAATACCCTTTCAAAGTTCAAATAAACCTAATTATTACTTAATTGAACTGGTATATTTAATCCCACCTTAAATTAGACTTTCGAAAAAAGGCAATTAGTTCACTTTTAAGAACAGGTTAAATAAAATTCAAAAACAACTGTTTTGATGGATTATAATCATAGAAGTTATTACTAACAACAATATTCTACATTAAAAACAACCTGTAACAAAATCCTCAAAGGTTCGTCATTAAAATAGGGCATAGTATTGAACTTGTCATCAATCATCAAAAGTAATAGCGAAAAATTTGAGGAATTAAACGTGTGATTTTTTGACATTATCTGTCCAATTATTATACATTAAAGGGATTGCCAAGTGTAATATATAATTATAAATAACTGAATATCATTTATTTATATCGTTGGCATAAAATTAGCTCCTTATTTTATACAAAATAACACCGTTAGTTATCTATCAAAATAAAACGGATCATGATTAAACAAAAAATCAATGTTTTTTTTCGCAACATAAAAAAATCCAAACTAACTTTTTTAATCAATTTCATCGGTTTAACAAGTGGTCTTACTTGCGCTCTTCTTATTTCTCTTTGGGTAATGGACGAATTAAATGTGGATAAATTTCACGCCAACGATAAGGAGTTGTACCAGGTTATGCGAAAGCATTCATTTGGTGATGCTACTAACGTGTATGATGATAACTCTTCATTGCTGGCCGACGTATTAAAGGAGGAAATGCCCGAGGTTTTAAATGTTGTCAGGGTAGGAGCTCCAATTGGGAAAAATACTCTTTCAGATAATGATAAGGCTGTTAAATCGGCTGGACTATATGCCGACAAGGGTTTTTTCAATGTTTTTAGTTTTAAGTTATTACAAGGAAATAAAAAAAGCGTCTTAGCGGATAATAACAACATTGTAATCTCTGAAGAACTTGCGCAAAAGCTATTTGGGTCAGATGGAAATATAATTGGAAAATCATTAAAGTTCAACGAGAAGCAAAGTTTTCAAGTAGCGGGTGTTTTTGAAAATGTGCCTTCTGAATCCTCACTTCAGTTTGAATTCATTTTACCATTCGAACTTACTTTTGAGCATTATCCCATTTTTGGAAGAGGGTGGGATAATAACTATCCTGAAACATTTGTATTGCTTAAGAAAGGAACTGCAATTTCTTTATTTAATGGAAAGATAAAAGATGTAATTAGAGATAAATCAGGAGACGAATTTAATACTTTGTTCGCAAGAAAATTTTCTGAAGGGTATTTAAATGGATCATATAATAATGGACAGCCGGATGGAGGAAGAATAGAATATGTAAAGCTATTTTCCATTATTGGTATTTTCATCCTATTAATAGCTTGTATCAATTTCACGAACTTATCTACTGCCCACGCCTCAAAGCGATTGAAAGAGGTTGGTATACGTAAAACATTAGGTGCAAAAAGAGAGTCTTTGGTTGTTCAATTTCTGGGGGAATCTCTTATGATAGTATTCATTTCATTTATGATTTCATTACTGTTCACTATAATTTTATTGCCTTCCTTCAACGAAATTGCAGGTAAGCAAATACCTCTTTTCTTTAATACGGAGTTAATTTTATTTTCACTTGGTCTAGTCTTATTTACAGGACTTATGGCAGGTGTTTATCCTGCTTTATATCTATCGAAATATGAAGCTATCAAAGTTTTAAATGGAAAACTGAATACCACCTTCGGTGAAATTTGGATACGAAAAGGATTAGTGGTCTTTCAATTCGCCCTTTCCGTTGTTTTGATTGTCTGTGTATTAGTAGTCTACCAACAGGTGGGTTTTATACAAAATGGTAATATGGGGTACGATAAAGAAAATATCATATCCTTCGATATTGAAGGAAAAGCAAAGGATAATCTTGAGACATTCTTAGCAGAAGCTCAAAATGTCCCAGGTGTAAAAAGTGCTTCAGGAAATTTTAAATTTGGAAGCTTCTTTGGTAAAACCGGTTCAACAAGTGCTCTTTTGTGGAGTGGCAAAAGCCCTGATAACGATACTGAACTCAATTTTCGATTCGTGGATGTAAATACTATTGACCTGCTTGGAATCAAAATGGCGGAAGGGCGTTCATTTTCAAAGGATTTTGGTTCGGACAGTACGAAAATCGTTTTAAACGAAGCCGCAATAAAACTTATGGGTTATAAGGACCCTATTGGAAAAAAGGTAAACCTTTGGGACAAAGATTTAGAAATTATCGGTGTCGTGAAAGACTTCCATCTTGAATCTTTACAAGAGAATATTCAGCCTATGTTTTTCACTATACGGTCAGAGTTTTTTAATACAATAATGCTAAAATTAGAAAAAAGTGATTTAAATCAAACTTTAAATAATATCAATGATTTCTATGCAAATTTTAATCCTGGCTTTCCATTGGAATATCGGTTTCTAGATGAAGATTTTCAAGCTATGTACACAGCCGAAAACAGGGTTTCGGCGCTATCAAGGTATTTCGCGGGTCTAGCTATATTGATTTCCTGTTTAGGTTTGTTCGGTTTGGCGACATTCACCGCTGAAAGAAGAAGAAAAGAAATCAGTATTAGAAAGGTACTAGGTCAAAGTGCTACCCAAGTAATTATAATGCTTTCCAGCGAATTTGCCAAACTGGTATTGGTGTCAATTCTAATTGCATTACCAATGGCGTATATGCTAACGAGGAACTGGTTATCTGGATTTGCTTACCGAATTGACCTAAAACTATGGTATTTTTTAAGCGCAGGGTTAATTGCTTTGATGGTAGCAATGTTAACCGTAGGTTCACAGGCTATCAGGGCTGCAAATACAAAACCAGTAGATGGTTTACATGCTGAGTAATGATGTTATCTTAAAAGCACCAACGGTATTCAGCCTCTTAAAGTTTAGATAAACCCATTTCTACTTAATTGAACTAGTATGATTAATTCCACCTATAATTAGACTTTGCCACTAGAAGAAAAAACTAAAGCTTTTGAATGATGTTCTATTTAACAAGCATCGGAACAACCCCATATTTAGAGAAGCAATTATATCAGGTTTACCGGATAATGAAGGGAAGTTTCTAGAGGATAGTGAATTTATGTCTTCGTTTAGTGAACCTTTGTTAAGAAGACAGTTAGCAGAAGTAATCGTGAATAAAGAAACGGAAACGGTAAATCCGATTTTTTACAAAAATTAGTAACCGGAGACAAAAGAACGGCCGGCTCAAAATTATTTTTTCAAATTTGCGCATCATGTCATGGAACTAATGGTGAGGGTATAGAAGGACTTGCGCCACCGTTAATGAATTCAGAACATGTGGCAGATATTCAAAGATTAGGTATTATCGGTCTTCATGGTCTTCATGGTCTTCATGGTCTTCATGGTCTTCATGGTCTTCATGGTCTCCAAGGTCCAGTTACCGTCAACGGAAAGTATTATGATTTTAATTCCGCCATGCCCGGACTCCTAAGTAACGAAACTATCTCCGATACCGATATTGCCAATATTACCGCCTATGTTTCAAATACCTTTACGCATGAGCCAAAGTCCTTGGCCAAAGAAGAGGTAAACAAACTACGTGCTATCAATCCTGTTGGAGGTGCAGAATATACCATGGAAGAACTTTTCAAGCACAGTGAAAGTGAAAAGTAGGTTCTATTTTGAGCAGATAATTTTTATTAATTGATGGTGGCTAGCGGGATTTTGTTATTTTCGGTCGTCGCAGCGGGTTCCATGTTTGAGCTGGACGGATCCGAAATAAAACCCCCGATTTTTCAACTAGCACGGGTTTTACTAAAAACGACGATTTGAAATCGATTTATTTCTTAATGGTTATTTCCTCTTTTTATTTGGCAGGCACCTTAATGGTGTTCCCGCAATCTAACAAGGATACCCTAACAGGTAAAGCAGAAATTATCGACCAATATCATTACAGTTCGGTTTTGGCAGATAGTAGAACCTATCGGATCTTCCTCCCACCCGATTACAAAAAGGAAACCGGTAAAAAATACCCGGTCATTTATTTTTTCCATGGTTGGGCTCAGCGCTATTTTGGATCCATGGGTGACGGCTATGCCAACTATGATAAAGGAGATGAAAATGATGGAGATACCATTGAGAAATTCGTCTCGGAAAATGAAGTCATCGTTGTAAAGATTGACGGCCTGAACCAATTCCCTAATGACCCTTTAAACCTCGCTCCCTACAATATCAGCAAGGTAACCACCTTCCGACAATTCCCCACCTATTTTAAGGAACTGGTCGGGTATATCGATGGCAATTATCGCACTATCCCGGACAGGGCACATCGGGCAGTATCCGGACTTTCCATGGGCGGATTTATGACGTTTTGGTTAGCGGCCAAATTTCCCGATATGTTAAGTGCTGCGGGAAATTTTTGTGGGTCTACGGAATTTATGGCAGGCCCTGTAGAATTTTCGGTACGGTATGCCCATGCCGAGGCGTTCGACAACTTTAAAGGCGTAAGGCTTAGAATGCACAATGGTACCCGAGATAGATTGCGGTTTTACCATCAAGATATGAACCGTTATTTGTTAAACGTTGTGCCACAATATGAGTTTAAGGCCTATGAAGCTGCCCATGAGACCTGTGGCCTGGGCGATATGTTCGGTTTTATTACGCAAGCTTTTGATGCTCCCCTGCCACTCCCCGCACAATGGGATTACATCGATATCTTTCCATTTTTTGAAGTATGGGAATATCAAGTAGAGACGAGTAGAAACAGAGCGGGATTTACCATCATGGAAAATGTAGATCAAAAAGGATTTAAAATAGCGGTGCGGAATTTTTTGCCCGATGGTGAACTTATGCCAAATGTGTCGGTCAAGGTGAAGACGGCGCCGATATATAAAAAGAATCAAGAGTACCATATTACTGATTTCGATGTGAGAAGTAAGGTCAAAAATACCTATTCGGTCAATAGCGACTCCGAGGGAAGATTGACCATTGAAACGAACGGAAGTTTACACCACATGGGAATCAGTGGAAATGACGAAAGTCCAAATCTAGGCATAGCGAATTTATCCATTGATAACCTGCCCTGGCCAGAAACAGGCAAAGCCATCGACTTGTCAATTCACGTATTGAACAAGGGAACAGGCGACGCAAATGGAATTACGGCGACATTGACTCCTCTTAGCGAAGGCCTTGAAGTACTAGAAGGCAAAGGTAAACTGAAAACATTGCCTGTTTTGGCTATGGATGGGTTAAAGGGAAAATTTAGGGTCAAGAATAATAAACCCGGAGTCGAAATCGCAAAATTCAAATTAGTGTTGCAAGATGAATCCGATCACGAATGGCAAGAGGAATTCGAATTTCGTTTTAAGGACCCCGTATCGGAAATTAGCGATTTTGAAATTGCCGATGGTAGGGAAATGACCGTAGTACAGGCGGCTAAAGACTCTGTTACCTATACCCTAGGTGCTGGAAACGGGGACGGTATCGCCAACCCTGGGGAAACCATCGTTGTTTTGGCCAAGGAGTCCGGCAAATATCTGCGAACGAACGCCTTTACGATGCATCCGCAAATCAATGCCGATAATACCAACATTCGCGTAGCGGACAGTTGGCAAGAATATGATCACATCGGCGGCGCGGTCAAATACTCCGAACCCGTCATTTCCTCTGAAAAATCGGACGGGGAAGCTATCTGGTTTTATGTGGAATATTGGCTGCCGGGCGACATTAGCGGCCAGCACATTATCAAAAAAGGGAAAGTCAGAATCGATGTAAAAGGTGCAGATAAAACACCTCCGCAAATACAATGGCTCCAAGTCTTGGCCGATGACCGTATCGAGGCAAGAGTTTATGATGGACTTCATGTGGATAGGGTGATTGTTACTTTCGTGCCCAACAAAGAAAAATCGACCATTGATTACGTGAATTGGAAGAAAGGTATCGATCGCTTTGAAGTGGAATTGGTCGATACCGGTTTCGAAGGTGACCAAGTGAAGGGAGACGGAATTTATAGCCGTAAAATAAAAAACCGACCACCCTATTTTTACGACCTGAAAATTGAAATGGCGGATACTCTTGGCAACAATGCGACCCTAGAATGGCCAGAAACTATTTTTCTGAAAGATACGGAATAGGGAATCTTTTTAATCCCTGAAATTTAACCGCCAAATGGGTTAGATATAGACGTATTAGTCTTTTGCAGTAGCATTATTTTGTCAGTTTTGCACAAATTCGAAATGGAATATATGGTTGGCTCTTGCCCTCTACGTCCCTAATGTTGATCTACGACCTATTTATCTAGTGACTAATAGTATTATAACTAATTAAGGTGCCTATTCACAATGGGGTCAAATCAATTTTTCGGAACAATATCTCCGCCGCTTCGGCCTGTACTTGAATCTTTCTTTTTGAAGGACAAACATTTATTGTTTTATTATTCTGTTGCCAGAAAGACTATTTTTTGAGCTCCGATCTGATTCAATTTACAATATCCGCTACTTTTTGCAAATCCTTTGTGTCATTTGCAAAAATGACTATTCCCCAATTTTGTCCGGATAGAACTGGCAAATGGAAATTGCCGCCAAAAGTATTCCCATGGGGAGGAATTTCATCTATGGAGACAAGGAGCGGATATTCAGCTCCAACAAAAATCTATCGCAACCGTCAACCCTAGAGTCAGTCGTTTCCGGCGGATATCTTTGACACCAATGGGTGAAAAAGGAAATTCAAGTGTTTATATTGAAGAGAATATCCTAATCGTTCATTAATTGCAACCTCCCGAAAGAAGTGGGCACATGAAAATCTGGTTCTTTGGTTTTAGGATCTACCCAAGTTATCCATTTAAAATCACCATCTGGATTATCAGCATCTGGTACTACTTCGGTATCTGCACGGTAAAGACCCACCTCAAGTGCATTATCTTTTATTAATCCCAGATCGTTTAGCGATTCCATACTGATAATCATATCGAGCATGTAACCATCATCCAAAATGGTTCCCTTAGTAAACAAATGTCCTTTAGGCCACGTCCAGTCATCATCAAATGTTCGATAGTGTGTTGCCGAAAAATCGAGTACCGCTCCGTTGGGGTCTACTTCTAAACAGTAATACTTTTTTAGTTCAGGGTCTTGTCTGAGAAATATTTCAACCCTATCAGATCTTACAATATCTCGCTTGGTTTGGTAATTGTCATATATAATCAAATTACGTTCTTTAACTTTATAGCGTAAATAAAGATGGCTATCGGTATGCATTGCCATAAAGCTTGTTTCTTGCATGGGTTCTTCTCGCCAAGGTTGTGAAAAATCATTCAATAGTATTGCTTCTTTCCACAAATCATCACTTAATGATTCAGTGATCTCACCTTTAAATTGAGTTTTTTTTACACTATAAGTTTTCATATCGTTTGAGGTTTTACAAGCATAGAAACATATACTTACCATGAGAATACTTAAAAGAACTGTGTGCTTCATACGTTTTGATTTTGGCTTTGGTTCTTGTTTTAAATATGTAATTGTCGAAAATGAATCAACCATTTATAGTATATACTAGGAACAAGTTCTATATCTGAGCCGTAGGGTCTTTTTTAGGAAATTCTGGTACTTTATCACGGGCTTTTATGGTGTCCATCATTGATTTGAAATTTACAAACTTTTTTGATAACGCTATACTGTAGTTCGCCAAACGAAAGTAGCCTAGCTTTGCTCAAAGTTAAGTTATAAATTTAGTATTTGTTTTTAGTTGAGTTTTTCTTCAGTTTATGACCTACATTGAAAAGTATGTTAATAAAGGAATTGCTTTTAATCATGAATTGATTTAAACTTTTTTTTTCGGAACATTTTTTTTGAGGATTATCCGGATTTATGAAAACTCAAACTGAGAAAGGCCTAATTTGGGATTCCATATTTTAAATCGACGGCTACAAAAGCAGGGTTGCATTCCCAATGAAAAACGTGGCATTCAAACTTGTTACCTATCTGGCGATATGTTCCCTATATTTATAGGGTTATGTTGCACCCAAAATACAAACGAAGATTAAAGCAAATAATCCCTTTTGCCATTATTTGGTTGGTTTTTGGCTTAATTTACTCTTTCGTGGAAGGAGGTATTATGGGCCGGCTTACTTGTTATACACCAACAGCCAGCCCCTACGATTTTAGTGGGAATCTTATTTTTAGAAGTGTTTCCTGTATTTTGGTGGGTACTGTTCAAGGGTTGATAGAGGTGTACTGGTTGCGAAGGCGATTTGAAAAAAAAGCGCTATGGGTAAAAATGGTTTTAAAAATAGTATTCTACCTAATCTTCATGGTTGTACTCCTGGGGGCATTGAGTTCCTTGAATAATCTATTCAGTTTTAATCAAGGGGAGCTCGCTCTTAAAAGGTTTGTTGACAATTTTGGTTTCTGGAGTATAATAATATACATAGGGGCTACCATAAGTTTTGCAATTTTTTTTTCGGAAATGAGCCAGTATGCCGGCGATGGTGTGTTGTTCAACTTTTTGTTTGGCAAATACCACAAGCCAAAACATGAAATCCGCATATTTATGTTCTTGGATATGAAATCTTCGACAACCATTGCCGAAAAAATAGGGCACGAAAAATATTTTGATTTATTGAAAGCCTATTATGCCGATATGACCGATGCCATATTAGAGACTTCAGGCGAAATTTATCAATACGTGGGAGACGAAATTGTTGTAAGCTGGCCCCAAATAGCAGGCATTCAATATAACAACTGCATTCAATGTTTTGCAAAAATCTCGGATACCATCGAAAAGAAGCGGGAAGAATACCTAAAAGCCTTTGGTTTGGTGCCCGAATTCAAAGCTGGCTACCACATCGGGAGTGTAACCACGGGCGAAATTGAAATCATTAAAAAGGATATTATCCATACCGGAGATGTTTTGAATACTACAGCGCGTATACAAGCAGAGTGCAATACCTATAATGCAAAAACATTGATTTCGGGAGATTTATTGGAAGAGTTGCTAAAAGAAGAACCAATCTCCTATACTAAAATCGGGGAGTTTGTGTTTAGAGGAAAAACGGAACCTATTGAGTTATTCAGTATTTCTATCTAATATTTACGGCTACTGATAGCAGCTCAATAAAACGAACGTTTTAACGAACAACACCTCAGAAATTGAGCGTACAGTAACCCCCACCATTATCCAGGCTTTCAATATTTGATGTATCAGATTCCTGAATCAGGTCTTCCTTTCAATCTTATATCAATTCTCTTTTTCTTAACTGTTAACCGCTTCATCACCTCCATTAAGGATGGATCTTTGGTCTTCTTGTAAATCTCGTTGATTGCTAAAATAAGTCGTTTTGCTTCTCTTGAGGCTGTCACTCTATCACTAGTAGACATATGACTCATTTTGGCTTTTTCAAATACTGCTGCTTCTTGTAAAATGTCCATAATTATAGTTTTACTTGAACTTTCATAAATATAATTGAACAAAAAATATGTTTCAAGTTTTAGCAATTGAAGATAACTATTTTAAGATAAAAACAAAGGTTACTCCTAAATTATACCTATAAAACGAAAATTACCGAACAAAGATTGTGTTTTGGTTTTGTTATAAATAAATCCCACCTATACCTGAACTTGCCTAAAACCCCAATTAGTTTACTTTCAAAGGTCGTTTTTATAAACAACATAAATTTTCTGACCATGAAGTATTTATTGTAAAGTACACGTGGATTACTACAGATTATACAATTCTTCTACCTTATATCCATAGCAGTTGTAATTTTATGCTAGTTACGAGCCTAATTTAAAGACCTGATAATCAGATTATAAGATTATTTATTTTGGGGATTCTATCTAATTTCCCTCTTTGTCCAATTGTCCCCCTTTTTTATATAAATACAGTGAGAGAACTTAATTATTAATTATTTCAATACATAAAGGAGAAGATTATGGCTAAAGAGAAAAACAATTTACGGGTAAATCTTGTACACGATGAAATTTTGACTACAAATTCATCGATAGACATCACTACGTCGCCAAATGCCGATTTTGATTCAGTTCTTAGAAGTATCGCAGTGCAAGGTGCGGACGGGAAAGTATCCCCAACGAGGAAAATAGGCGGTTTCAAATGGGCCGCTGAAAAAGAACTTATTCCAGGACGACATAAACTGGTAATCGAACCCATCGTGAATTCAAAATCACAAAAATTAAGTGATTCGATGGAAATTCCATTTACGGTGATCGCCACAAATGCAAAAATCGATAATCGACTGCTTATTGGCAGTTTTGTTAGGCTAAAACTTGTTGAAAACGGTGTAGAACGATTGTCTAATGATAAAATTCCGGATACAGAATATATCGAATTTTATAAAGCTACCGATCGCAAAAGCGGCCGGCCGGTATCGTTTGAATTTGACCAAAATGGGAAACCAGTAGATGGTGAAAAGGTTCTTGAGGGCCACCGAAAAAAACTGAATTCAAAATTCGGGAAGATACATCCCACTCTTTTTTCGTTGATCAATTCGAAAAAGCGACCTAAATCTGTTTTGATAGATATTTGGTACGAAATTGAAGAACCGGAAGTAGTACCCACGGACCGGACACTTAATGAATGTGATCGAGAATCTGCCAAAAAACGGGCTGAAAAACAAAGACAAAAAATGCACAGGCGTTCGGAAAAGTTCGGAAAATCGCTTGAAGGAAAAACTAAACTTGTAAAAGTTGATGAATTGGCACCATTGGTAACTGTAATGGCCCAAACTAAGGCTATTCTTGAACTGGCTTCAAAAAAAGAAGTTGTAGGCATACTATTGCGTGAAACTAAAGCTATTTACGATCTTGATGTCTCAATAGGTATTGCTGGCTCAGACGTTGTACATTCTAACGGCGAAAAAGGGGCTGGAGTAAAAGTAGCCGTTTGGGAATCGGGCCCCGCAAGCAATTCAAATCTTACCATTTCCGCAAAATACAAGAATAATCCATCTACATCGGATCATTCTCAAAATGTGCATGCAATAATCCGTAACAACAAATCGGGTACTCCGAACGGTCATGCCCCGGAATGCCTTTTGCATTCCGCAAACGATGCAGATAGAGATGCCTTGACTTGGGCAGTGAAAGATAAAGATTGCACCGTAATAAATCAAAGTTTTCATAGATCCAGTGAGCCGGGTTCTAGTACGTTATCGGGAGATGACATCTACGGTGATTACCTCGCCACAAGGTCTCCATATCCCTTAATCGTTCACGCAGCCGGTAATTTCTGGAATGGAGATTCTGATAATATTAATCCGCCCAGTAGCGAATATGTGAATCATAAAGGATATAACACAATTTCAGTTGGAAACCACAATGATAGTGCTTCGGCAATGTCTGCGTCGTCCGTATTCCGAAATCCGAGTTCTACTCACGGTGACCGTGAACTACCAGAAGTATGTGCCAATGGTGTTGGTGTTACTGCAGATGGCATCACAAAGAGTGGTACAAGTATGGCCTGTCCTGCTGTTGTCGGTATTTCAGCACTTATTCAGGGTACAAAAACTTCGTTAAAAAGTTGGCCTGAAGCATGCAGGGCAATACTTTTGGCCAGTGCAACCAAAAATGTGACAGATAATACATGGTGGCAAGATGTAAGCAACGGGATCGATGCCAAAGACGGAGCGGGTGCGGTCAATGCAATTGAAGGATGTAACATTGCAAAGAATAATCAATCGAAAAATACGCCTGCTGCACGCAGAGGATGGGACGCAGGTTTACTAAGCTCTTCAGATTTTGGAAACGATAAACTATCGACTTTTGAATATAAGATTTCCGTTCCGAATCACATATTTGGCCCAAGAAAGGTAAAAGTGGCATTGGCCTGGACATCAAAAGCCACCAAAACATCCATATTGTTTTTAAGCTGGTATATGTCTCAACTAACGGTTGACCTTGATCTAATAATATACGATGAAAATGGAGCGCAAGTAGGTTACAGTGGCTCATGGGATAATAGTTATGAGGTCGCAGAATTTACCGGTCAACCCGGAAAAACATATACGATAAAAATCCGCAGATGGTCAGGAACAGATGCGACTTGGTATGGTATTGCCTGGAGCGTAACAGGCGGACTCACCATTACCCTAAATCCAGAATTGATGGGAGTAAACAGATTTTTAGGTTAGTTTTAATACTATTAAACGTTTCTAAAAATAGGCTGTCCGCTTTTTCGGGCAGCCTATTTTTTTTGAATAGATATCTCAACTAGGGCAATATTCTTATGTTGAGTGGGCTTTCTTCTTTTTGGAAAGTTTAAAAATTGGCTTTTCTTTGATTAAGAAAAGGTTGATGTTTATAGGGTATAAAAACCCCACGTTTGATTAGGCTTTTATGATTTCCAGTAAAGTAGGTTCTTGTCCCGTTGGAAAATTCAGTGACTTTTTTGAGTCATAGTATATCAGTATATGCCCACTACGAATTTCTTCCCTCGAGGATATCAGAAGCACTTTGTCAATGACCTGTATGTCAAGTGTATCGATATCGATCCCGTAAACTACTACTGCATTTTTCTTGCTCGGTACTAAATAAACTTTGGTATTATTCGGGATTTCCGCAGATGTAAAAGTACCCGACAAGTTAAAAGTTGCTTTTTGGGCATGAACATCATGAGTACCAATACATAAAGCGAAAAAAACTAAAGTTAAAATAATCGTCTTACCCATAACTATCACCCATTAGTTCCTCTTAAGCTTGACCCTTTGAAGTCAAAGAGAAAAATTGTTCAAGCATAACGGGGCCTGCTCGTTGATATTGGAAACTATTCGACGTACGTCATTCCAAATTCAAGATTTTCGATGAAACGCCATCATTCCATTTCTCAAAGAAATGAAAGTGTTATGTATAGATTTATCTTTTACACACCCAATACGATCTCGCGATGGCCAAGAAATATTGGATTAAAATCGCACGATTAATTAAACTTTCTGACACCGATTTTAGAAGTTTACGTTCCCGTACCAATACTTGAACTTCAAAATTATCCTCAGTTAGTGTATTTTTATGGAGGAAAACGGTGCATTATAAATACTTCATCGTTGCTTGATTGAACGCCTCTAGCTTATCGTATGGGATATCGAAAATATTGATTTCTGCAGTATCGTTTTTAAGCTGTTGGTGAAATGGAAATGAAAAACCTTAACCCAACTCTAAAACCATTAGCTAATATGGAATTGGTTTCTGGCCAAATGAGGCGAATTCAGTTTCATATGAATGCCGGTCCAGTTCAATCCCGAAATAAACTGATATTTGATTATAGTGACTTACATGTGAAATTGATTACTGAAAATAGTAAAAATAAAGCTACGAAAAAGGTGCTGCCCTCTGCCATTGATAATGGTGCCATTCGACCAAATAATTTGCCCGACTTAAAAAAATACCTTGTTGCCGAATATCAATCCAAAAGAAATGTATCCCTCCGAGCAAGTACATCTTCACTTTGGTATCTTAAGGTACTAGCTTTGTTGTTCAAATATTCAGAACAATTGTAGGAAGAAGTACAAGGATCAAGATGGTCAAGTTGATAGACAAGTATGAAACATCTCAAAAGGCGTTTTCCGCCGCCCACGGATTAAGTAAAAGCAAGCTTCATTATTGGATTAAAAAATTAGCAAAGTCTCAAAAAGCTCTACCCTCTACTACTGAGCCCGCTTTTGTTCCTCTAGCAATCATCCCTTCCCCTATAGAGAAACCTGATAAGTTTGATACGTTTAACAAGTGGAGTGGAAATAGAAATACCTTTATAGATGTTCGCTCTAAGCTCTTCCCATAAATTCCATCTCTATTATGCAGAGTAAATTATTATGTAAAGTTTTATTTATAAGTACTTGTCATTTATGCTTTTAACTACCAATCACTTTACATAATAATATTGTTTAAAAATCTTTTTTTGAACATCAATCATTTTATTTGGCGAGAATATTCACTTAAAAAATAGAATGATTATGAACAAACATTTCACAGCGTTCAATGAAATGACCAGTAATGCTGGCATTTATCTTGAACGAGATCTAGGCTATGCCTTAAAGACATCTTATCTCTATAGAAGAATCTGGCGACAAGTCAGGGAATTTATGTTTACTAATGAGATTACTCATTACGACGAGTCTGTTGAAAAGCAATTCCTGAGATTTAAGTTCCATGATAAGGTCAAACAAGATCTTACAGTTACCCAAAGAGTTACTTATAATGGACTTAAAATGTTAACCGAGTTCGATAAGACAGGAAAGATTAACGTACCTGCTCGCCCAAGTAGATATCCATTGCATTTTAAAGGTTCAATTGGTAAGATTATTGAGAAATTTTTATATGCTAAGAAAAAAACGAATCCCTCTAGAAGTACCTTTCATTCTTACCAGCGTCATTTGTTTGAGTTTATGGAGTATTGTGATAATCAAAATATCTACTGTGTAGAAAATATTGATTTAGCAGTATTGTTAAGGTTTATTAACCAATGTGACTCTTCAAAGAAAACGGTTATTGTAATTATAATCGCTACGCTTCGGGCTTTTATGAAATATTTACATGAGCAAAAACTTACCAGTATTGATTATTCTGGAAAGATCCCACGCGCTAAAGTTGTACAGCAGCCAAAGATTCCATCAACGTATTCTAAAGAAGAAGTTGAAAAATTGATTGCTTCTGTTGATAGGACCAGTTCTATAGGAAAACGCAATTACGTTATTATCATTATTGCATCTAGACTAGGACTCAGGGCATCGGATATATCTCGGTTGAAGTTTGAACATATAAATTGGAACACTAATACCATTGAGATATTCCAGTTTAAGACAGGCAAACAATTAGTGCTGCCATTACTTCCAGACATAGGTAACTCCATTATTGATTACATGAAATATGGTAGACCAAAATCAACGCAGCCTTACTTGCTTTTAACGGCAAGACCTCCCTATGGTCGCTTTACCACAGTAGTTACCCATGTTGTTCAAAGAGCCATGATAAAAGCGGGTATTGATACCAAGAGCCGAAGGTTTGGACCCCATGCACTACGTCATAGCCTTGGCTTTAGAATGCTGGAAAAAAGTACAACGTTGCCAGTAATATCCGAGGTGCTCGGTCATCAAAATTCAGAATCTACAAGGTATTACCTTAGAATCGACCTTACTTCTATGCAGCAATGTATGCTGGAGGTTCCTCTAGTGTCAGCCGATTTTTATATACAGAGAGGGGGTAAATTCTATGGATAAGAATTACCACAGTATATACGGCTTACGCATAAAGCAATTTATACAGATGAAGAGAAAATTGGGCTTCAAGTATATTACCGAAGCGTTTACCCTTTCCAAAATTGACGCTCTTGCCCTTGAAACTGATCAGTCCTCAGTAGGCATTACAAAAGATTTTGGAGATATATGGGTTAAAAAACGCCCCAACGAATCTGAAGGATATAGATACCATAGAATCCTTATGCTTGCAAAACTGTCATCCTATATGAATGACTTAGGGGTTATATCGTTTATGCCCAAAGTGCCACCATTTCCTAAGAGTAGTTTTGTTCCATACATCTATTCCCAAAAAGAAATAGCTGCTCTGTTCGAGGCATGTGACACGTTACGCATTGGTATTAGTCACAAGGACTCCTGTCTATTCTGTATGCCTGTGCTACTACGCTTTTTATATGCCACAGGAATACGTATCGGTGAAGCTCTTGAATTGACTGACGATGATGTTAATCTTGAAGATACGTATATCCGTATCAAGGACGCCAAGAATGGGAAAGAGCGTATTATTCCTATATCGCCATCTTTGGTGAATGTATGCAAAGAATATTTAAACTATAGGAACTTTCTTGCTTACCAAAAATCAGAGAAGGGATACTTTTTTGTTAATGTAAGTGGCAATAAGTGCGGCCAAAGCGTACGAATATGGTTCAGAAAATGCTTGGAGCTTGCAGGCATACCATATTTGGGAGAGAAACAAGGCCCACGCATCCACGATCTCAGACATACCTTTGCAGTCTCTTCTCTAGCAAGTATGGCTGAATCGGGAATGGATATGTATGTATCATTGCCTATCCTGTCCAATTATCTTGGACACCAATCCATTGACGCCACCAATCATTATGTGCGATTGACCGCTTCAATGTTCCCAGATCTAGTAAGTGATGTAGATAAAACCTGCATTGATGTCTTTCCTAAATTCAAGAACTATGAAACCAACTGATTTTTCTAAATACATATCTGATTTTTTATCGAAATACCTAGTAGGTGAAAGAGGAGCTTCCGCCAACACCATTAATGCCTATCGAGATACTTTTGTTCTGCTGCTGACCTTCATTGAAAAAAAGCAACAAATAAAACTAGAAAAGTTGGTGTTAGAGGACATAAATAAGGAAACCATTGTGGCGTTCTTGGACTGGATACAATCTGAAAGAAACTGTGGGAACGCTACTCGTAACTTACGACTAGCCGCCATTCATTCCTTTTACAAGTATTTAAAATATCAGAGTTTGGACAATCTTTATGAATGCCAACGGATCTTATCCATCAAGTTTAAAAAACTTCCAAAAAAAATGATAAGCTATCTAAGTGTTGATGGTATCAAATTATTGTTACAACAGCCTGATACAACAATGAAAAATGGCAGACGCGACTTAGCATTATTGTCTTTGATATACGATACAGGTGCTAGGGTCCAAGAAATTATTGATCTAACACCGTCAATGTTATATCTGCATAAGCCTGCAACCATTAAAATTATTGGTAAGGGCAATAAAGCTCGATTGGTTCCCATGCTCGATGCGCAAACAATGCACCTGAAAAATTATCTAAAAGAATATCGACTGGACAACCCCGTTGCTAAGCTTCATCCGCTCTTTACGAACAGTAGAAAGGAAAAGCTCACACGCTCTGGAATCAATTATAAACTCCAGAAGTACGTGAAAATGGCAAGGGATGTAGATCAAACGGTTATACCTGACAGGTTAAGTTGCCATTCCCTGAGACATTCCAAAGCCATGCATCTGCTACAAGCTGGAATCAACTTAGTGTATATCCGAGATATTCTCGGACATGTATCAATACAAACCACGGAAATATATGCAAGAGCCGACTCTAAACATAAGCGACTAGCTCTGGAAAAAGCATATGTAGATGTAAATCCTGATGAAGAGCCTACTTGGGTTAATAATGAAAATCTAATCTCTTGGCTTAAGAAGTTCTAATAATATTATGTAAAGTAATCTCTTAGAAACCTCAATCATAATAGGCTACTTGGAGAATTACTTTACATAATAATTTACTCTGCATAATGGGCCTTATGTAAAGCTTTGCATAATCTCTATAACCATCCTACCGATATGCGCAAGAGTTTCGATAGCCTTAGCGGTCTTGTCGCAAATGATCTGAATCAAAACCCCACCAATGGCACGGTCTATATCTTTATCAATAAGGTGCGCAACAAGGTAAAGCTGCTCCATTGGCAATCGGGTGGTTTTGTACTCTATTACAAAAGACTGGAGGCAGGTACCTTTGAGCAGCCTATTTACGATGAAAGCGTCGGTAGTCTGCGACTAAGCTACACCCAATTGGTGATGCTTATAGATGGTATCGCTATTACCAATATTACCAGAAGAAAACGGCACCGAAAAGCATAAAAAAAGCTTGTTTCTTTCCTAGGTTGTTTTTAACTTTAACTAGTGATAACCTACCAAGAGATACTTGCCGAGAATGCCATTCTCAAGGAAAAAGAAATTGTTTTCGAGGACAAAATATCTTCTTTAGAGCTGCAATTGGCCCAACTCTATAAACTCCTTAACGGGTTCAAGTCAGAAAGCTTCATTACTGAGGCTGTAGTAGACCAGTTATCTCTTTTTTCTGAGGATATTATTGAAACAGAACAAGCACCACTAGAGCAGACCATCACCTATACTAGAGAGAAGAAAAAGCACCAAGGTCGTAATGCATTGCCCGAACACCTACCCGTTAGGGAAGTCATCATCGAGCCCGAAGAAGATACCACAGGCTTAAAGAAAATAGGAGAAGAGATCACCGAAACACTAGAATATACTCCAGCGAGTCTAGTCAAACGACGCACCATTCGCCCCAAGTATGCCAAAGCAAATGGCAATGGCATACTAATTGCCGACCTTCCAAGTCGCCCTATTGATAAGTCCATTGTCGAAGCCAGTTTATTGGCACACCTTCTAGTAAGCAAATACATCGATCATTTACCGTTCTATCGTCAAATACAGATCTTCAAACGGGATTTTAGATGGGAACCTGCCCAAAGCACCCTAGGGGATTGGATGGCAGGTTGCTGCCAACTATTGGAACCCCTTTACAATACCTTGAAACAAAAAATATTGGATGCCGATTATATACAGGCCGATGAAAGTCCCATCAAAGTATTGGACAGTAACAAAAAAGGAAGCACACACCAAGGGTATCAATGGGTCTATCACAGTCCCATCCAAAAACTGGCGCTCTTCAATTACCGTAAAGGACGTGGGCAAAACGGACCCAAGGAACTCCTTGCAGGCTATAACGGCTATCTACAATGTGATGGCTATGCCGTTTATGACAAAATAGGGGCCGATCCCAAGATCACCCTTGCTGGATGTTTGGTACATACCCGACGTAAGTTCTGTGATGCCTTGGATAGTGACAGAAAAAGAGCGGACACAAAATGATTTTCAAGAACGAAAAAAACTCAGGGACCAAAGGATAAAACCATTACTGGCACAGATCAGGGAATGGATAACACAAGAGCAGTTCAATGTACTGCCCAAAAGCCCTATCGGAAAAGCAATGACCTATTTCATCAACCAATACCCTAAACTAGAAGCTATCTTCGAAGATGGGAGAATAGAACTCGATAACAACCGAATCGAGAATGCTATCAGGCCCATGGCAATTGGTAGAAAGAACTATCTCTTTTGTGGGTCCCACAAGGCGGCTCAGAATGCGGCCATGATCTATTCCTTCTTCGCAAGTTGTAAGATGCAGAACATCAACCCTAGGCTATGGCTCAAAGACACCCTGGAGAGAATACCGGACCACAGCATTCAAAAACTCGAAGAACTGTTGCCCGGGTACGGGAAACAAGATAACCCATAACAATTAAGATATTACGGATGACCAAAGACAAAATAAAACAAAGAGAAAAAGAATTGTTAAGACTTACTGGGGATTTTTGTGCCCAAAAACTTGACGACCAATACTT
>RCND010000694.1_pt1 | contig 19305 bp, 14 predicted proteins | sample 2041351 | NCBI WGS metagenome assembly RCND01 (sample SAMN09708230, study PRJNA481090) | Marine sediment metagenome, whole genome shotgun sequencing project. | biome: marine sediment; feature: ocean; material: sediment; isolation source: Sewage treatment plant 12B marine sediment (STP12B) ... | reverse complement strand
AAGTATTCATAACTATTTCAAAGGCATTTAAAGAAAAGAATATAAAATCGGCTACGGTTTGGTGTTCTGGTGGTGGCTCTGCAAATTTTATGAGTCTTGAAAAGTTAATGGCATATTATCCTGGTGACGAATATGTAGATTGGTGGGGTATTGATATTTTTAGTCCAGAAGAACTTTCAAATATTGAATTGAAAAACTTTTTTGATGCTGCTCATACTCATAAAAAACCAGTGATGATAGGTGAATCTACACCACGATACGTTGGGGTTTTAGACAGTGAAATTTCCTGGAATAAATGGTTTAAACCTTATTTCGAGATGTTATATGATAACCCGGGAATAAAAGCATCTTGCTACATCAATTGGGATTGGGTGTATTGGTCTAACAAAATTGGTTTTCAATGGCATGATTGGAAAGATGCTCGTATAGAAAAAAATCCATTTGTATTGGAGGCATATAAAACGGAAATGGAGAATCCAATATTTATTCACCTTAATATTAAGTAAGTAAAAATGAAAATAGTTATATACTTAGTTGTAGTTTTTAATTGTTTTGTTGGTTTTGCCCAAGAAAACTATAGTCTATCTTCTCAAAAAGATAGATTAAGACAATATTCTGGACAGTGGATAAGTGCTGTTAATCCTAGCACAGATAGTGTTGCAAAACTTCCAGAAATAAAAATGAGTAGTTTGAATAATTTCAATAATAATTCTCTCACAGTTAAAGTTTTACAAAAAAATAGTAGCAACCAATACAATCCTATACTTCAAGAAATTATTGGTTATGATAGTGTTACCGATACTATTTTTGCGGCAGGTCATAATGCGCAAGGTGCATTTTTTACTGGAAAAGGAATCTTTACTTCAGAAAAAAAATGGACAATGCAAGACAGAGACCTAGATGGTAATAAAACAATGAAGGTTGATTTTAACTTTCAGAATAATACAGATGTTATTTTAGAAGGATTTGATAATAACAACAAATCCTTATGGAAAACCAGATACATTAAAAATAACCCTAAAAACAAAAATATTGGTATTCAGCTAGTTTCTGTTCATAATAAAATGCTTGAAAATCCTGAAGAAACCTTAATTCAACTAGGCAGAATGGGGTATAGTTATGTTGAAACCTTTGTATATAAAAATGGTGGTTTTTACGGTCAAACTCCAAAACAGTTTAAGGCTATGGTTGAAAAATCTGGTATGAAATTTTTGGGCTCTATGACTTTTTTCGATCCTGAAGATAAAAATGATGATGCCGCAATAAATACGTGGTGGAATAAGACTATACAAGATCATAAAATAGCCGGTGTTGAGTATCTTTCTACTTCAAATAGCAAAATAAAAAATATTAAGACTATTAAAGAGCTTCAAGATTATTGTAATTACTATAATAAAATTGGAAAACTATGTAAGGAGAACGGACTTAAGTTTGTTTATCATAATCATGCTGATGAATTTTTAAAGGTAGAAGGCGTAACAGTTTATGATTATTTTATTGAAAATACCAACCCTGAATATGTCTATTTTCAATCTGATTTATATTGGATGCAGGTGGGCGGTGTAAATCCTGTTAATTATTTTAAAACCTATCCTAAACGTTTTATTAGTTGGCATGTGAAAGATTATAAAGAATTAGGTGAAAGTGGTAAAATAGATTTCAAAGATATTTTCAACTATCAAGAAATAGCTGGAGTTCAATATATCTTATCTGAAGTTGAAGATTATAGCTTTCCACCTTTATTTAGTGTTGGTTTGGCTTGGGAATATATTTATTATGAATTATTCAAATAAACGTTTTATTATGAAGCCTTTTACAATTAAGTATCTTTTATTAACTATATGTGTCCTTACAATGATTAAAACCAATGCTCAAGACCAGTTTAGTGTTTTATTGTTTACCCAACATGATGATTGGCATTACAATACCATGCCTGTTGCTATTCAAGCTTTTGAAGAAATGGCAGAAGAACATCAGTTTAAGTTTAATTGGACACAAAGGCCAAATGATCTTATAGAGAAATTACCAGAACATGATGTAGTAATATTTATGAACGCCAATGCCGATTCTTTGAAGGCAAAGCATATGATTGCTTTAAAAACATTTATGAAACGAGGCGGAGGATTTGTTGGCATACACGGAACAGCAGATGGTGAAAACGATAATGCTTGGTTTGATGGTCTTGTTGGAGCGAAATTTGTGAATCATCCAAAATTACAAGCAGCAATTGTAAACGTCGAGAATAGTGATTTTCCAGCAACATGGCATCTGCCAAATAAATGGCTTCGTAGTGATGAGTGGTATAATTTTGAAAACCTGAATTTAGATAAACTAAATATTCTATTGACTGTTGATGAAGCTTCTTATGATTTTACTGCGGGTTATGATGACATTCCGTTAAAAGGCATGGGAGCGATACATCCTATTTCATGGTATCAAGATTATGAAGGAGGAAGATCGTTTTATACAGCTTTGGGTCATAAACCAGAATCGTATAAAGACAAAAATTTCTTGAACCATATTTTTGGTGGTATTTATTGGGTTAAAGGCGATTAATTCAATTAAAAATAAAGGAAATAAAAAAAGATTTTTCATCTATTTGGCGCATTAGTATTGTTGTACTAAATCAAATTCTTCATTTAAATATGAACCAGTGGAATAATTTGGCTTTTAAAATGGAAAGAATAAATACACATGAATTCTAGAATCGCTTTATGAAAATTCTGAAATGTGCCATTAATCTTATAGCTATATGCATTCTTCCTATTCTAGGATTTGGTCAAAACAGCAATAATGAAAATGATTTAAAGGAAATTATTGCGTATCCGCTCAATGGCATCGAACTTCATTTAGATGGTATTGTGGATGAAGAGTTATGGTTAACTATTCCGGGAAATGACAATTTCCTAATGCAAGAACCTAAAGAAGGGGGAGAACCAACAGAGCAAACACAAGTAAGAATCGCCTTCGATAACGAAAATATTTATATCGCAGTAGTTTGTTATGATAGTAATCCGTCAGATATAAAGGCTTTTCAAAAGCGGAGGGACGCATCCCTCGAGGCAGACGATCGTTTTAGATGGATTTTTGATACATTTATGGACAAGCGAAGTGCATATTTTTTTGAAATCAATCCCCTGGGATTACGGGGGGATGGCCTCATTTCTTCAGGCCAGGGCCAAACGTTGAACAAAGACTGGGATGGTATTTGGAAAGCATGGACCTTTATTGGTGATTTTGGGTGGTCGGCAGAAATCAGAATCCCCTTTCGCAGCATAAACTTCGATTCTAAAAAGGATGTCTGGGGAATTAATTTTCAAAGGACCATACGTCGCAAAAATGAAGAACTATTATGGGCAGGTCATCGCCGTAATCAGGGATTGTTACGACCACAGAATGCCGGTATTCTTACTGGCCTTGTTGATCCATCGCAGGGATTAGGGTTGGAAATCATCCCCTATGCCATTGCTCGGTCCAGCAAAGAATATGATAAGGAGAACGATGAGTCTATCAATACTACTTCCGCCGACCTCGGATTTGATATTAATTACAATATTACATCCCAATTGAAAGCCTCTGTTACATACAATACTGATTTCTCACAGGCCGAGGTGGACAATCGACAAATAAATTTTACTCGTTTTCCTTTACGTTTTCCCGAAAAAAGAGATTTTTTTCTAGAGGGATCCTCAATTTTACAATTTGCACCGTCAAGTGGTGTTGACCCTTATTTTAGTCGTAGGATCGGACTGGTGAATGGGATGCGTATCCCTATTAAGTATGGAGGTCGCCTTATAGGCAATGTCGGTAAGAATAACATTGCACTATTACACGTACGTACCGGAAAGAAGGGGGAGCTGAATCCAGAAAGTTTTACGGTAGGTAGGTATAGGCGAAATTTTTGGAAGGAGAGTTCTATCGGCGTAATATATACCCATAGAAGCACCGAAGACGATATATTATTAGGTAACCCAGTCCAAGATAGAAAGACATGGGGTGCCGATTTAAACTTAAGTACTTCAGAATTTTTGGGCAATAAGACACTGCAACTCTCAGCCTTTTTTGTTGCGCACAATCCCGCTTCCCCCTTTGATAATTCTACTTCCATATCGGATAGATCAGTTAGGGGGTTTCGTTTTAATTTCCCCAATCAACCGTGGTCTGCACGGGTTTCGTATAGGGAATTTGGAGATGAGTATGATCCAGCGGTCGGGTTTAACCAACGTAACGGTTTTAAAAGGTTACAACCAGGAATAAAATACGCTCCTCTGTTTGAAAAGAGCAACGTCATAAGAGAAATAGAATGGGGCATTGACTATGAGTACCTCACTTCATTGGAAAATAAACTTCTTACCGAAAGTCTTGGGTTTAACTTGGGGACTATCCGATTTGAATCTGGCGATAAATTAGGTGTTCAAGTATCTAGGGGCTTTGAATTTCTCAATGAGGATTTTGACATACTTAATGACGGTTCAGTTATCGTGCCTGCAGGGGAATATGTGAATTGGGGTTACGAATTGGAGGCATCTTCGGCATCCTTTCGAAAGGTATCAGGCTCAATTGGTTATGAAGCCGGGGGATTTTGGAATGGAAATATTTCAAGCTTGGAGTTGGGTTTAACCATTCGCCCAGTACCTGGTATTAATCTGAGCAGTGGGTACACGCATTCCAAAGTAACTGCTGAGAATAGTGGGTTTAATACAAATTTATTCCAGTTAGATCTTGGCCTCGATTTTACACCTGATATTTCTTTTTCGTCAAATATTCAGTTTGATGATGTAAGTGAGATTCTGGGGTCCAATACCCGTTTTCGATGGATAATTACACCTGGCACCGATATTTATTGTGTGTATAACCACAATTGGCTAAACGATCCGTTATTGAATAGAAGACTTTTTACATTACAACAGGGAGCGGTGATAAAGGTAATTTATAACTATCGTTTTTAGATGAATTTTGATTTTACCTAAATCAAATAAACAAAGGGGGCAGCTGAGTCCAGTGTATTCATAAAAGGCACAGCTAAAAAATCATGACCACTCCCAAAGAAGATTATTTCATGGTATCAAGATTATGAAGGAGGAAGATCGTTTTATACAGCTTTGGGTCATAAACCAGAATCGTATAAAGACAAAAATTTTTTGAATCACATTTTTGGTGCAATATATTGGACATTTAATAAATAGATTTTTCACAAACTTTTTAGAACCTATTTACATTAACCAATGCAACATATTTTTGATAAATATGCCTATTTAGTTTTATCAAAAATTTTCAACTAATGATATATTTACTTCAAAATATTTATTCAAAAAAACAAAATAAACAATTAACACTACCTAACTAGAACGCCATTTGTTTAAGAAAAAAATAAATTTAAAATAAATAAGATATGATAAAAAAAGGAATAATATTCCATTGTCGAAGTTGCACTATACTTTTTATCTGCTAACATAACAAGAAGCATTAACTTAATAAAAACACAATAAATCTAAAATTTATAAAATATGAAATACTCATTATTTCTCGCATTATTCTTATTCCAAATCATAGGCTATTCGCAATCGGATGATGTAAAAACCGGTTCTGAAAAAGGTGATGACAAGTTGTTATTAACAATTTTTCTTAAACATGATCAAAGTATGAATTTAAATGAGATTGAAAAGATAAGAACCGATCAAGGGTTTTATGAAAATTTCCCGCCAGAAGGTGTTTCTGTAGTTAATTGGTTTGTAGTTATGGGGCTTGGCCAAATGGTCGTGTTGGAACTCCCTGCTTCAAAATTATCAGCCGTGAATTTAGCGATTGAGAGAACAGCATGGAAAGCTTTTAAATCAGAAATTTATCCAACTTACAATCTATACCCTATTATAGAAAATAAGTTAAAGAATAAGTTGAAGGTAACTTACTAGCATTTTAGTTGTTAGAAACAGTCAAATAACCCTAATAAAAGGAATAAACTGGGACTCTGGTGATCATTCTGGTACGCCAGTTCCAGTTAAAGTTATAGGAAAGTGATAAGAAGAGTTAATTAATAAATACTTCATATATTTTTCCTGCTATCATATCGGGTACCAACAATCGTCCTTTTTCTTCTTCTAAATAAAAATCAGCAGCAGATTTTAATCCATCAACAAGTATTGTAGATTCTTCAGTTTTGCCATCAATTTTCCAAACTTTTCCAGAAGCCCAACTACTCACGTAATAGTCACCTTTGCTATCTTGCTCTACAGCATCAGCACCTCTAAAGATACCTTTTAAAGGTGTGAGTTCGCCATTTCTTGTCACTAAAAAATTACCAAGAAAAAAAGAACCGACCATAATATCTCCATTATTGTCAACACCCACACCATTAGGGTTTAACATTAATGAAGACGTATTTTGTTTAATTGATATTTTACCATCTAAATCTACATGATAAATACGACCTAATTCAGGAACAAGTTTAGCTTCATCACTTTCGAGAGGCCATAGGTTATTATTTTTGTCTCGCATGAATTTAGTGTCTCCCATATCAACAACATACATACCTTGTCCTTTTTCATCTACTGCAACATCGTTTAAATATAGAACGGCTTCAGGGAAATCATTTTTATTGACAAAAACTGTTGCATTACCGTCTTTATCAACTTTCCAAACACGATTCAAATCTGAAAAGTATAGATGATCATTTAAAAATATAATGCCTTTTGGCTCATCAAACCCTTCTGCAAATACTTTTACGCCTTCGTCTGAAATTTCAACTAGAGTACCATCTCCTTCATCTTTTCCATTCATAATAGTTACATAATAATTGGAATTGAAGCCTCTTGTAATACTTTCGGGTTTTGTACCTACATCAACTGGGAATTGAATTTGCGAATTTGATATAAAACTACAAAGTAGTATTATACTTGTAAATAGTCCTGTTTTTGTTCTTAGTTTCATAAGATTATTATTGATTAGTATTGATTATAAGGTTCTAAAGTTTGGATGCTTCCATCTTCATTATGAGTAATTTCGGCAACTTTAACAGATCTAAGATGCGTAACCCCTTTCGATAAGCTAGAGTCATGGTAAAATAAATACCATTTTTGATCTACTTTACATACCGAGTGGTGTGATGTCCAACCCACAACTGGTTCTAGAATTCTTCCTGTGTAAGTAAAAGGCCCATAAGGCGAATCACCTATTGCATAGCAGATAAAATGAGAATCGCCTGTTGAATAAGAGAAGTAATATTTTCCATTATGTTTGTGTAACCAAGCTGCTTCAAAAAATCGTCGGTCTTTATCGCCTGCTAATAATAAATTACCATTTTTATCTAGTATTTCAATAGTTTTTGGTTTTTCGGCAAATTCCAATAAATTATCTGTCATTTTAGCCACAAATGGTAATAGAGCTGGCTCATCATCTTTCGGTAAAAAAGCTGTTGGGCTTTCGGGTTGTTCTGCATTAAAAGTCCCCGTTTTCCAACGTTGTAATTGGCCACCCCAAAGGCCTCCAAAATACATGTAATAACTTCCATCGTCATCTTTAAAAACAGCAGGGTCAATAGAGAAACTACCCTTAATTGCTTCTGGTTGCGCTTTAAATGGGCCTATTGGAGAAGTACTTGTAGCAACTCCAATTCTAAAAATATCATCGTGTGCTTTTGCTGGAAAAAACAAATAGTATTTCCCGTCTTTTTCATTAACATCTGGCGCCCACATTTGTTGTTTTGCCCAAGGAACATCATCAAGGTGCAAAGCAACTCCATTATCCACAGCTTTACTATCAATAGTGTCCATAGAAATGACGTGGTAATCTTCCATGGCGAAATGACTTCCTAAGTCATCAAATGCCTCTCCCGCATCAACATCATGTGAAGGGTATATGTATATTTTTCCATTAAAATAATGGGCTGATGGGTCTGCTGTATATATATGAGATACTAAAGGTTGTGAAATAGCGCGCTTATTTAAATCATCAAAATCAATATGTTCAATACTTTCTTCTGGCATAATTTTATGTTTTAATTAGTTATTTTAATTTGCTCTTCTTTCTTTTAATTCAGCTTCTAATTTAACTTCCATTTTCTTATCTATTTCATAGAAAAAAAGTAGTCCTACTGCTATTAAAAACGGAATTGCCGGATAAATACTCACTAGCATTTTTGTGCCTAGAATTGCACTTTCTGCTTGTACGGTATCACTTTTTGGCACATAGTTATAAAGTCCTAAAATCCAAGTTAATAATGCACTACCAATACTTAAACCACCCTTTAAACCAACCATCATAGCAGAAAAAATAATTGCTGTTGCTCTACGGTTTGTTTTCCATTCAGAAAAATCGGCAACATCAGCAATCATTGCCCAAAGCAATGGTATTGTGATTCCGTAGAAAAAACCATGTAATATTTGTGATGCAAACATGAATTCAACAGACTTAGGAGAAAAGAAATAAAAGAAAATAATAAATAATGTTGATATGAATAAGAATGTTTTAAAAACATCTCTTTTTCCATATTTATCAGCCAATCGTTTGGATAAACCAATACCTACAATCATAAAAATGATACCGCCTGCATTAAATAATCCAAATCCAGCCGATACAGGGTCTTCACCAAAGAAATTAACTCCAATACTTGATAAGAAATCTAAAATAGGGGATATAAAGCTTGTTAATCTATCTTCATTTACATAGTTCTTGAAATAATAAATATAAGAGCCACCTTTCATAGCAAGTGTTACAAAAACTAATGTTGTAACTGTTAGAGTAATTACCCAAGGCTTGTTTTTAAATAAATCGGCTAAGTCTTCTTTAACACTCGATTTTTGTTCAGGTTTTGGTACAATACGTTCTCGTGTTGTAAAAAATGTTATAAGTAACATAATAGTGCCAATAATAGCTAACCAGGTCATAACAATTTCTATACCTACTGCTTTATCGCCTTCTCCAACGGATTCAATAATTGGTAACATAAAAACTTGTACAAAGAACTGTGCAAACATTACTGCGACAAAACGATAAGCAGAAATACTATTGCGTTCTCCCATATCGCCAGTAATTACGCCACTTAATGCAGAATATGGTAAATTGTTTGCAGCATACAACAATAGTAATAATGTATAAGTTACTACTGCATAAATCACTTTTCCTTTATAGTCAAAATCTGGTGTGCTAAATGCTAAAAGTGCAACAACTCCAAGCGGTACTGCTGTCCATAAAATCCAAGGTCTAAACTTTCCCCATTTAGAATTTGTCCTATCTGCAATGGCGCCTATAATGGGATTGAATCCGAAGGCCGCAACAAGACCTACAGTTAACATAATTGCTGATGCATGGTTTGCTTCTAGTCCATATATATCAGTATAAAAGAATGCTAAATACGTTACTAATGTTTGAAAAACCAAGTTGGCAGCGAGGTCTCCAAGACTGTAACCAATTTTTTCTCTAATTGATAATTTTTCGTTATTCATTGTAGTTTAGTTGTTGAGGTTAAGTAGAGTTTTGTATGCTTCTTTTTGCTGAAATTGTCGATCAAATAAAAGAGGGTGATTGGTTCTTCCTTGAATTGGCCAATTGTTTAACCAAGAACTCCCATCATTTACACCCCAAAAAGTAACTCTACTAATTTTATCCTGATGTTTTAAAAATAAATTGAAAATATCTTGATAGCGTTTTGCTAATTGAGTTTGTGCTGAATCTGTAAGTTTAACAGGGTATGGGTTCATTTTAGGGTCGCCTTCATATTGCTCATAACTTTGCTCAACAGCAGCGCCATTTAAATCCCATGGATTTGGTAATACTGTTACATCTAATTCCGTAAAGCTTACTTTAACTCCAAGTTGAGAATAGGCGATGATACTATTTTCAATGTCTTCTATGGATGGACCTTCTAAACTCCAATGGGCTTGCATACCAACGCCATCTATTTTTACCCCGCTTTCTTGAAGTTGTTTTACAAGTCTTACAACACCAGCACGTTTTTCTGGTTTCCATAAGTTGTAGTCATTGTATACTAATTTGGCATTAGGATCTGCATGAGCAGCTAATTTAAAAGCATACGCAATGTATTTTTCTCCCATTACATTTAGAAATATAGATTCTCTTAAAGTACCATCTTCATTTAATGCTTCATTTACAACATCCCATGTGTCAATTTTACCTTTATATCTTCCCACAACTTTATTGATATGGGTTTTAATGGTACTTGCCAATTCAGTACTATCTTTAATATTTTGTACCCAGGGAGCAAGTTGACTATGCCATACAAGAGTGTGTCCAACAATATGCATGTTTTCCTTTAGTCCTAATCCCACATACTTATCAGCTATTTCAAAATAAAAGGAATCTTTTTCTGGATGAATTTGCTCCCATTTCATATCGTTTTCTGGAGTAATGGAATTAAACTCTTTTTCTAGGAGGTTAATAGCGTTTTTATCCGCTCCACTAATTTGAGTGTTACTTAATGCAGCACCTATTAGAAAATTATTTTTAAAATTGTCCTTCAGCGTAGTTGGTTCGTTAGTTTTTTGCTTTTCTTTTTTTTCTGTATCGCAACTAATACATAATATAATTACAATTAATAGGGAGAGGATTTTAGCTGTATTTATCATTTTATGGTTTTATATAATAGTTGTTTTCAATAAAATAATTTTCATGTTTTTACGTGAAAATTATAGTGTGAAATTAGCGGAATTGCTATTGTTTATGTGAAACGAAAGCGGCAATTGATAGTACATTTGTTGCAATTTTCATTAAAAAGAATGAATTACTTTAAAAAGCAATGGTAATTGTATTTTGGGTTATTGAAAATATTCAAAATGAACAAATGCTACTTAGTGAAATTTTAAGGATAATTAATTTTTAGGTTTTCAAATTAATAACCCCATCTCCAGCAGTATTCAGTTCTGTTGCACTACACCAAATACAACTAACTACTGAAATAAACATTTGTTAAAATCACTTAAAGAATAATCGGGGTTTAAAAAAATAAAAAAGATCGCAAATATCGGTTGTTTCCATCTCCCACCGCAATTATGCTTTTAAGGTCAAGCCCTACGGTACGGGTTTTGAAAAAAATCTCCTTCTTAAGGTCATTATTATGATTAGTGATTTTATTTTGTTATTAATTCAATAGTTTTCTTAACGTTTCCATTGTAAACAATTTCAAGCATAGCTTTTTCATTTGTGGCATTTCCAAGATGTTCAATTATGATTTCAAATTGTTCATCGGCATCAACTAAAAAATGGGCAGATTTAGATTTGATTTTATAATTGTCTTTTGCATCACCTGATAGGGTTATAGCGCTAATAAAACTACCAGTAGTACCATTTTTATTTTGAATCGAAATAAATTTAGAACTTCCTGATGGGATTTTAACATATTTTGGAACGATTAATTCTGAGGTGATTAGTGTTTCGCCAACTGGTTCATCTTTATTGTAAACCTCCATATTGTGCTGTCTTCCACCACCCCTAACAGGTGATCCTGCAGCAATATAAACTCCTTCACCCGATAAAATAGCCTGTGTGCCATGTCTTGGATAATGCATCGGTACCTTTACTGTCCATTTATCAGTTTTAGGATTATAAGCTTCCACAATCTTATAGGCAGGTCCTGGTTTTTCTCCTTCTCCACCCATTACATACAACTCTTTTTTAAACGCCATAATTCCGGGAGCAGCTCTAGGAGTAGGTAAATCTTTTTTTAATGTGGACCATGTGTTGGTTTCAAAATTGTATGCATCAACAACGCTAATTAAGGGGGCAAAAACACCACCTTCACCTCCAGATTGTCTTCCGCCCACAGCGTATAAAATATTATCGATAACTGCTGCATGGAAATGATCTCTCTTTTGGGATGCATTTTCTAAAACAGTCCAAGTGTTATTTTTAGGATCATATGCATCGAACCAATTTACATAACCTCCGTCATGACCAATGGTATTACCTCCAATTAAATAAAACACATCCTTGTAAACAATTAAACCAGCTCCTCCGCGTCTACGATTTTTTGGGATCTCAGGACCTTCTATCCATTGGTCCGTAGGTGGGTAGTACAACCAAATAGCTTCTTCTGGAATTTCCTTCGGAAAACTATTAGTTTTAAAAGACCCAATAACCCATACAAATCCTTTGTAAAACGTAGCCTGAAAATGATTAAATTCTTTAGGAGCCTTATTAGATGCCTTCTTCCAAGAATTATTTTTAAAATCGTATAATTCCAAAGTTTGTGCAGATTCTCTTCCTCCAAATAAGATAAATGCATTGCCTGCTTGCACAAATGAACATTCATGGCGAGCTGTATAATTTTCATCTTCATCTTTGTCAATCCAGTTCTCGACAGTTTTTTCCGTAGTCTGACTGTAGTTGATAAAAGGTATTACAAACAATAAAAAACAAACTAAGAATTTTGAGAAATAATCGATTTTCTTCATCATTAAATTTTAATGATAAATTTACGGATAGTTCTAAAATTTAGATAAAACATAATAAGCATTCAATAATACATTTGTTGCAATAGTCAATAGAAAAGGCCTTTTTAATGGATATTCCTTTGAGATTACTGTTTTAAAAGGATTATTACTATTAATAAGAACGACGATTTAAGAAGTTAATTTAATTCCCGCTTTTAAAATTAAATATGTTAAATTGCATTAAATAATTCAAGTAAAATCCAAAGCTAAAACTGCATACGATTTAAAAAATACATAGCGTGGGAGGGCAACAAAATGGTTTCAAAGAAGGAAGCCTTTGGGCTCATAACCCGAAGGTCGCTGGTTCGAGTCCAGTCCCCGTTACTAATAAAATCAAGCCTTTCAAGAAATTGAAAGGCTTTTTTGTTTTACATAGTACAGAATAAGTACAGAATTTTGATGTTTTTCTTCACTTAATAGTATTTGATTTACTTTAACTTCATTTGGTGTTCAATAGAAAAATTGGACTTTATTTTTTCTTCAATGACATACCAGTATAGTTCTGTTAAAAGTTTAATCCTGTTTTATGTAATGAAATCAATTCTTTTTTAACGTTAACTAAAATATTAAAATGCAGGTGTGGTGGAATTGGTAGACACGTTAGACTTAGGATCTGGTGCCGCGAGGTGTGGGAGTACGAGTCTCCCCGCCCGCACAATAAAGGAAAAGCTTCTTGGAAACAAGAGGCTTTTTTTGTTTAGGTACAACATTTTGATGTTTTTGTTAGCTTAATTTAAAATGATGGGTTTTGAATGTATATAATATCAAAAGCAATTATCTTGTTCTACCATTGATATTATTTGAAAAAATTAGATTTTTCCGTAATGCTTTGTAGTTCGACATATAAAATGATATTAATTTGTTCTTCCCAATACCGAAGCTTATAGAAATGTGAGATTTGATGCGGAATTTCAGTATGAGAAAAAATAAACAATCATTTTTCTAAAATTGAAATTGGGTTAAGTTAAGTATTTAAGCAATTGTGCAAGTTATTTGCCTTAGAACATAAAGTCGTTTACTAACATAAAATATTGTTCTTCGTAAGTTCGTTACCCATAATATGGGCAAGAATAATTAATTGATGGTTTTCTCGTGAAAAACTAAAAATCGAAAAACTGATAAATAGTGCGAAAACAGATGTTTCATAATAACTATTTGATGTTAACAGGTAATCCTTTTTCATGAGATTCGTAAACGGCATCTTGAATAATAATATTATCTAAATAAGTTTCGACATCAGTTTCAAAGGCATCACCAGAGCGCAAGCATTCTAGAAAATGCTTTTGAGTATTGTAAACACAATCACCTGAAAAGTTTATTTTTTCATAAGGGTAAATATGTTTACTTTCTTTTTCGCCTAAAAGCTGTGTTGTAATGGTGCCGTCATCATACAATCTAATAACCCCTTTGTTGCCTTCAATCCAAATACTTCCAAAGGTTAATCTTGGGTCTTCCGCAGCGTTTTCGTTAAACCGGTTAGCGTCTAAAAAACCTAAAACGCCATTCGTGAATTCAAACTGTACCCAAGCAAAATCTTCACCTTTTATATTAGAATTTAAAGTTTTTAATTTTGAATATACTTGAGAAATATCTCCAATTAAATACCTAAATGTATCAATAAAATGAACTCCAGTTTCATAAATAAGAAGCTTTTCCATTTCTCTGAAATAAGGCTGACGATTCATATAAGCATCCTCTTGCCAACCATCGCCCATACGCATACGTAAGTTTATGGTGTGCAATTTATTGCCGATAATATTCTGATCTAAAAGTTTTTTTATTTCTCTATGCCAAGGCTGAAATCTAAAATTTTCATGCACCATCATTCTAACATTAGAATTTTTTATAGCATTGGCTAAAGCAACAGATTCTTCATAGGTCGGTGCTAAAGGTTTTTGGCAAATAATATCAATACCATGTTTAATAGCTATATTGCAAAAGGCTGTGTGTGTTTCAGGAGGCGTAATAATATCGACAAAATCGGGTTTTTCAGTTTTTAGCATCTCTTCAAAATCGCCATAAGCAGTGGCAATACCAAATTGATCACATAATTTTTGTGCTTTTTCAAGCCTTCTACTAGAAACAGCAACAATATCAACATTCTCTAACCGATTCCAAGCTTCATATTGAAACTGACTAAAATAACCTGTGCCAACGGCAACACCTCTAAGTTTTTTCATGCTTGTTAATTTAAATAAATACTCATTATAGGCTTAATATTCTGAAAAATGTTTTTGTGGTTTCATATTATACCAAAGTACAATGGCTATAATATTTAAAACAGCTCCGACAATAAAAAATAAGTTGGTGTTTCCAGTCCAATCTAATAAATAAGGAAAAACAAGGGCGGTAATAAATGCACCAATATTTCCAGCCATATTCATTGTTCCAGAAACAGCTCCTGAATGCTCTTTACCAATATCTGCGCAAAACGCCCAAGAAGATGGCAATGTCATATCAGCACCAAAAATAGCGATGCTTAAAAATAAAATAGCACCTATAGCAGAACTCATATAAATACTCCCAATCAACCCAAAAGCCGCTAAAGCAAATCCAATCGCAGCTGGCAAAATACGAGACTTTGCCCAATTTCCTTTTTTGAAAATACTATCACCTAAAGCCCCAGAAAACCAGTTTCCAAAAGCACCAAACACAAGAGGAATAGCGGTGTAAAATCCAGCTTCGATAGTATCTAAATTATATTCACTTTTTACATGAGGAAATAACCATGTAAGCGCAAAGAAAAAAGTGAAATTACTACAGAAATATTGCCCCATAGCCAACCACATATTTTTTGATTTTAATAACGTTCCAAAATTTATTTTTTCTTTAGCAACATCCGTTTCTTTTTCTTGTCTGTGTTCTAAAATATAGTCTTTTTCAGCTTCAGATAGTGCGTTGTGGTTTTCAGGATTATCTCTAAACAATACATGCCAAACCAATGCCCAAACTAAACCAAAAACACCCATAACTAAAAATGAAGTTCGCCATCCAAAACTATCAATAAGCCAGACTACTAAAGGTAAAGCAAAAGCAGCACCTAATCTTGAACCGGAAAAATTAATGCCAGTAACGAGTCCACGTTCTTGTAACGGAATCCAATTGTAAACCGCTCTCGTCATTCCCGGAAACGCGCCAGCTTCACCAGCGCCAAATAAGAAACGAACAATTAATAGCGAAATAAAATTCCAAGCGTAACCTGTTAATGCGGTAAATACAGACCAAATAGTCACAATACCAGCTAACACCTTTCGTGGTCCTAAACGGTCGGCCAACATCCCGGAAGGGGTTTGAAAAAAAGCATAACCTAAAGAAAATATTGCTAAAACCCAACCCATTTGTTTGTCGCTTAAACTTAAAGCCTCAGAGATAGGGTCTTTAGCCACCGAAATGCAAATACGATCTATGTATAATAAAAGTGCTAATAAAAAAGTACCACCTACCATGAGGTAGCGTTTCGGGAAATAGCTTGTTTTCTTCATTTTAATAATTTAGTTAGTTGGTATAATGCGTTGTTATCGCCAACATTGCCAGGAAATATAATATATGGCATGTTAGGAAATTTAGTTTCGACACCTAGTTTCCAAACAGGAACGCCCTTTAATACTTGTCCTAAAACTTTAGAACGCTTCATTCCTAAACCTTTTATTGCTAAATCATGAGAGGTTATACCACCTTTGGCTATTAAATATTTTGGTTTAATCTTTAATTGTTTTACAATATTTACAAGTGAATTTGATATTTTCTCACCTATATTTAGGTTTTGAGATGCATTATTTCCTGTAATTAAGTTTCTACTGGTATATACCAAAACATCAAATCCTTTCGCCAACTGCTTATCAATTTTTAAACTTATTTCAAATAGATATGAATTAGAATTTTTTCCTAAAATATTCTCTACATTAATTTCTAAAACACTTTCTTCTAAATAATAACTCTTTGCATTTTTAAGTTGTTCTGATGATTTTGGAACATAAGAGCCGACAATGGTTAAACCACCTGTCTTATCTGCTTTATCTAATAACTTTGAAACTGTTAACAATGCTCTAGGTTCTAAGCCTATATATGAAGGAACAAACGAGCTTGAAGTTCTATATATAATATTTTTACCACACTTTTCAGCTAACAATAAAGCGTTTGAAACCTTATCAAGGTCTTGATAATTTAGCGCGTTAAAAACAACATAATTTTCCTGAGGAATCAATTGTACTTTCTCACTTAAAGAAATAACATCGAACTCACGAATTTCTTCAATAGAAATTGCATAAACACTCGAAGATTTTACTTTTCCTTTTGTTTTTTCTTCAATCCACTGTTTTAAATTTGCTTTTGAATAGCCAAATGAACTATCTTTTGCAAATGGAGTTTCATTTACTGGAATTAAATTTTCTTTTTCTAAAACATAATGTGTATCGTTTACTGTAACCCTTCCGCCTTCAAACATTACAGGAATAAAAACCGAAATAGCATCTTTAAAATTCAGTTCTTCTTTAATTGCTTCAATTTCCGAAGGAAAATGACCTCTTAATGTGGAATCACTTCTACTTATAATAGAAAAATTACGATTTGTTTTTATAGATGCTTTCTGAATATTCTTCGCAATTTCTCCATAAATCTCTCTAGATTTATCCACTGTTAAACTTCTCGAATTTGTTAGTAAATAGAAAATTGGTGTTTTCTTTTTAAATTCATTTAAAATAGTTGCGTCATCCCACTCCGTTAATAAAGGAATATTGTACACCGTTTGGTTCCCAGTTGGATCATCGTCTATTACAATACAGGTTTTATTTAATTGTTGAAAAAGTAATTTATTTTGAATCCTATAATCTGTAGTATCTTCTGAAGGAAATTTATGCAATATGTCTGATAATAAAATACTCATTAAATATCTTCTATTGCTACTACTCTTGCTGGCGCACCATCACCTTTATTAATCTTTAATGGCAAAGCTATCAGAGTAACATAATCCGTTTTAATTTTTTCTAAATTCACCAACCCTTCAATAATAATGACATTATTTTTCATTAATATTTGGTGAATTTCAGTCACAGCTTTAATATTATTCACATCAGCTACTGAAGGAGGCTCAACACCTATCATATTTATCTTTTTTTCACCACACCAAATTGCTAACTCTTTACTAATTCTAGGCAATTCATCTCTATATTTTTGAGTTCCAAAAAAAGCGTTCCAACCAGTTCTAATTAACAAACTATCTCCTTCTTTAATTTTTTTTGCAACTAATCCTAAATCCTCAATAGTTATTTCATGTTTTGGTTTTACAAAACTCAAATCTACCAACCAAGCTTTTCCAATAAATCTATTTACTGAAATAGTATCAATAGTTTGTTCGTTCACTTCAAAATGAACTGGAGCATCCATATGAGTTCCACTATGAGAATATAAATGCAGTGTTTTAGCATTCCACCCATCTTCATTCAGTGTTTTAGCGGTGCTAAATTCTACACCGCTATCACCATGAGCAATTACTCTTGTTAAGTCTATTATATTTTGATTATGACTTTTTCGCATTTTTATTTATAATCTATCCAAAGCTACTAAAACTCTCTCTTTAATTTCAGTTGTTGTTGCATTGCCTCCAACATCCTTAGTCAACTCACCGTTTGATGTTGCCATTCCAATTGCTTTAACAATAGTATTTGCAGCTTCAATTTCACCTAAATGCTCTAACATAATAGCTGCAGACCAAATTTGACCAATTGGATTTGCAATTCCTTTACCGGCAATATCTGGTGCAGAACCATGAATTGGTTCAAACATAGAAGGAAAATCTTTTTCTGGATTTATATTTCCACTTCCACCGAAACCTAAACTCCCCATAATAGCACCTCCTAAATCTGAAAGAATATCTCCAAATAAATTAGTTGTTAGCACTACATCGAATATTTCTGGATGCAACACGAAATTTGCAGAAGCATTGTCTATATACATTTTATTAAAAGCAACGTCAGGATATTGGGCTGCAACCTCTTCAATAACACTATCCCAATATTTTAAACTATGAATTAAGGTGTTTGATTTTGTTACGTTAGTTACTTTGTTTCTTCTTTTTCGCGCCAATTTAAAAGCAAAATGCGCAATACGCTCGACTCCAAGACGTGTTACAATAGTTGTATCTATTGCCATTCCACCTGCTTTTTCAGGATGCATTATTTTGCCGCTTTGTACAAATTCACATTCATTATTTTCACGAATCACAACAAAATCAATATCCTTTTGTGATTTATTACGTAATGGACTTGTTACCCCTGGAAACAATTTTACGGGACGATAGTTTACATACTGCTCAAATGATGTTCTTACCTTAAAAGTAAAGTCTCTAGCTGGCAGTGTATCATCGACTTCTGGCAAACCTACAGCTCCAAAGAAAATAGCATCAAAGGCTTTTAATGTTTCTAAAGCATCTTCCTTCATAAACTCTCCATGCTCTATATAATACCCCGCTCCATAAGGAAAGGATTCCGTGGTAATATCAAATCCATATTTTTTAGCTGCTGCATCAACAACTGCCATTCCCGCAGGTACTATTTCACTTCCAATACCATCTCCATTTACAACGGCTATTTTATAATTTTTGCTCATTTTTTTAATTATTATTTTTTATTTCCTTTTTAAAATTAGTTTTTAATTCAAGAGTGCAATTATTTGCGCAGTTCAACATAAGAACAAATATTAAGTATTCATTTATCAAAATAACACATAATTATGTTAATTTAAAAGCGAAATGAATTCATTTTTGCGCAATAAGTTGTATTAATTAGTGGAATGACTATATTTGTTGAAAATTTTAACGCTTTTGAAAAAAATAACTTTAAAAGATATTGCCAAAGAACTAAATATT
>RCND010000693.1_pt1 | contig 19316 bp, 13 predicted proteins | sample 2041351 | NCBI WGS metagenome assembly RCND01 (sample SAMN09708230, study PRJNA481090) | Marine sediment metagenome, whole genome shotgun sequencing project. | biome: marine sediment; feature: ocean; material: sediment; isolation source: Sewage treatment plant 12B marine sediment (STP12B) ... | reverse complement strand
TTTCTTACCTGTGATGATGGTGGAGTTAGAATATATCCTGTACTTCAAAGAAAAGGAAATGGCCCTGAAAGGGATGTTGGTTACGTAGACCATACATTGGATGTCAATTTTACCATTGAAGGTTCTTTACACAATAAAGGATATAGACCATCTAAATATCAATTCAGCCGTAGTTCTCCCAATGGAAATAACTTCAGCAGTGTAGATTTGGTGCTGATGCGGTTGGCAGAGGTTTATTTGATGCGGGCAGAAGCGAAATTAAGGAAAGGGGATAATGGCGGTGCATTGGCAGACGTAAACATGGTGCGAACGTCAAGAACGGCTAGACCTGATCAAACTCCCGCAGCTTTAGGTGCTATGGATTTGGATATCCTATTCCGTGAGCGAGGCTTTGAGTTATACTGGGAAGGTTTTAGAAGAGGTGACCAAATCCGTTTTGGCAAATACGAGGATTCTTGGACCGATAAGACCGATACCGATGTGAATAAAAGATTGTTCCCAATTCCGCAAAGTGCCGTTGATGGAGCTTCTGGAGTAGATGGTTTCTTAGAACAGAATCCGGGATATTAAGTCTTGAAATAAGTTATATCTTTTAAAGCTTACATTAGTTGGATAGGCGCATCCAAGAATAGTAATATCACAACCTCTAATTGCAGTTTCTATAGTACGTTTTAATTTTCTTTATTAGAAAATTAAAACGTAAAAGTAAATAAGATGAAATTAATATTCAGTACTTGTTTAGCCTTTGCAATGGCCTTTTATTTATATGGCACGTGGGGAGATTTTATAGTTGGCGGTGATGATGGAACAAAAGCCATAAGATTAAACGACTTACAACTAATAGGAAGCCACAATAGCTATAAGGTCGCTATCGAGCAATCGTTGTTGGATTACCTGTTCCAGCTCGATTCGGCAACTGGCAGAGGTTTACAGTACGAACATCCACCATTTACGGAACAGTTGGAACTGGGCCTACGGAATTTAGAACTTGACGTTTTCCAAGATCCCGAAGGTGGTTATCATTCAAATCCAACAGGACTCGATATCGTCGAGGGGTCAGGCGGTATCCCATTACCATTTGATGAGGAAGAAAAGCTGAAAGTACCTGGTCTTAAAGTCTTCCACGTTCAGGAAATCGATTTTCGTAGCAATCAATTACTTTTCAAGGATGCATTGGCCGAACTAAAAAATTGGTCCGATAATAATCCGAATCATACACCGATTATCCTAACTATAAACACAAAAGACGGTGAAATTCCCAACACAAGAAAGCCTTTGGTCTTCGATGCCGAGGCATTAAAAAATCTGGATAACGAAATCAGGAGCATTCTTCCCAAACAAAAACTTATTACTCCCGATATGGTGCGACGAAACCAAACTACTTTAGAAAAAGCGGTGCTCACGGGCGGATGGCCAAAGTTGAATGAAGTAAAAGGAAGGTTTCTATTCGTTCTAGATGAGGGCAAAGCAAAATTAGATCTTTACCTGGGAAAATTTCCATCGCTCAATGGGGCAGCATTGTTCATCAATAAGAAAGAGGGAAGTCCCGAGGCAGCTTTTCGTATCGTCAATGACCCTATTGCAGATTTCGACAAAATACAATCGCTGGTAAAGCTCGGCTATATGGTTCGCACCCGTGCCGATGCCGACACTAAAGAGGCGCGGGCAAACGACTACAATCGATTTGAAAAAGCACAGGCATCAGGGGCTCAAGTCATTACCACCGATTATTACATTCCCAGCAAGTTATTTAAATCCGATTTTAAAGTTATTTTTGAGAATGGTTCTTATGAACGGATTAAATAACTAATGGTTTTAAATTTTGATATAAGAAAATCATTATCGCAAAACATACTTCAAAGTAAGAAGAGCGTAATTCTACTTTGTATTTTTCTATTCTTCTCCTGTTCCGAAAAGAAATCCAACAAAGAGTCAATCGATACCAAAGCCGAAATTCGTATCGCTTTTCTGTCAGATGTACACTTATTGAATATTAAAGGTTCTTTAGAGGATGTTGATTACAGGGGTATCAAAAATCCAAAAACCGGTGAGTTCGCTTTACTGCGTACGATGGGTGCCCAACTACGTTCTACCCGCCTGTTCAACGAAAATTACTTTGCTTTTTTGGCAGCCCTGGATGATGTCGTCGAAAAAGGAATCAAATTGGTCGCTTTGCCCGGCGATTTTAGTGATGACGGGCAGCCCGTCAATATTCGTGGACTCAACAAAATTTTAAACGAATACTCGGAAAAACATGGCCTCTCCTTTTTCTTGACCACCGGCAACCATGACCCGACACGACCTTTTGGTGACAAAGGCGGCAAGGCCGATTTCCTAGGCTTAGATGGCAAGGCGCAACCGATTATGAGTAACGAAGGAATGTACAGGATAAATCCGGTAAAAGAGCATCCCCTAATCGTTAGTGATGACATTGGCGAATTAGGCTATAATGGCATTATAAGTGGCCTGAAACACCATGGCTTTTTTCCAAAAAAAGAATACCTGCATTGGCAAACCCCATTTTCGAAATACGAGTATGAAAATTATTCCTTCGAAAAAGCAGTGGAGGCTTCCCGTTTTAAAAATCGGGAATATGTTATGCTAATGAACAAAGCCACCTTGCCCGATGTCAGTTATCTAGTGGAACCCCTCGATGGTCTTTGGCTATTGGCCTTGGATGCCAATGTATATCTTCCAAAAGGAAATTCCACTGAATACCAAGGTGCAGGTATAGGCTATAATCAGGTACTTGAACATAAAAAACACTTGATCATCTGGGTAGCCAAAGTCGCCATGGAAGCAAAAAGACTAAACAAGACCCTGATTGCCTTTAGCCATTACCCAATGATCGATTTTAATGATGGGGCTTCTGAAGAGATACGGAAACTTCTCGGAGAGGGTGCACTACAAGCGCATCGGATTCCTGATGAGAAAGTTGCGCAGGTTTTTGCGGATGCCGGTCTGAAAATTCACTTTGGTGGCCATATGCATCTGAACGATACAGGTATTAGAACTACTTCCTCTGGAAATACGTTGGTAAATATTCAAACACCGTCTTTGGCAGCATATAAGCCCGCTTATAAAATCGCTACGATTAGTGCAAAAAATACCATTAGCGTAGCGACTGTTGTGTTGGATTCCGTACCGCAATTCGACGAATTTTTCAGGCTCTATGAGCAAGAACATACGTTTTTAGCGTCTCTTGAAAACAAAGACACATGGAACAAGAACATATTGTCAGCAAAAAATTATAACGCGTATACCAATTGGCATTTTAAGGAATTGCTACGCTTGCGTTTCTTACCAGAGGACTGGCCACAGGCTTTACAAAAACTACTTTTAGGGCTGAACGGACAAGACCTAGTCATTCTTTCACAAACAGATAGTATCTTCTCAATGAACGATTTGCAGAAACTTTTAGAAGGAAACAATGATTCGCCTCTTTGGAAAGAAGCAAAGGCAATCGCCGAAAAAAAAATAAATCAAGAAGGCCTTCAGCTCCAAGATTTTAAAAATTGGGACGGTTTTGACTTTATATTCGATTTCTACAGACTACGAAATGCTGATCAATTAGCCATAAAAGATATCGGGGCAGATAGGTTAAGGCAATACGAAGTAGTACACGAATTCATACGTCAAGCCCAAAAAAATGATAATCTCACAGAATTAAAGTTATTCGGAAGTATTTTTACAAAGCAACTTAACGGAGCCCCGGCAGGGAACTTTAAAATTGACTTGGAAAATGGAAAGGTAATACCGTATTGATTATATCCGGATTTAATAATTTCAATCAATTAAACCAAATGCCCTTGGCAACCAAAGCGAAAGCTCAGGAAAATAGGTGATAACCATAAGTACCAGAGTCATGACCGCCAGCAAAGGCAATAACGGTTTAATTACCTTGGTAACGGGAACTTTAGCCACACCACTCCCAACAAAGAGCAAGGTGCCCACGGGAGGAGTACAGACCCCAATACACAAATTCAAAACTATTATCATCCCAAACTGCACCGGATGCATGCCCAAGGCCATTGCCACAGGGAGAAAAATAGGAGTGAAAATTAAAACCGCCGGTGTCATATCCATAAAAGTTCCTACGATTAGCAAAATAATATTAATCATCAGAAAAATGAGAATGGGATTACTCACATTGTCCAACAAGGCGGAAGTCAACATTTGTGGAATTCCCTCAAATGAAAACAACCACGACATGGCCATAGAGGTCGCAATAAGGAACATGACGATAGCAGTTGTTCGTGCACTACGCAATAGCAAGGGTTTAAAATCACTGAACTTGAGTTCCCTATTTATAAAACCTAATAGCATCGCATAGACGACTGCAATCGCCGCAGCCTCGGTGGCCGTAAAAACTCCTACGACAATTCCGCCAACTACGATAATTAATAAGGTCAAGCTCAGAAAAGCCCTTCTAAAGTCAAGAAACAGTTTTTTAAAACTCACTCGAGGCGCCTTGGGCAATCCTTTTCGTTTGGCATATATATAGACCATGATCATCAGGGCAAGCCCTACTAAAATTCCAGGTATATATCCTGCTATAAAAAGCGCGGCAACGGAGGCCGTTCCGCCACTGGCTAGTGCAAAAATAATCAGCACGTTGCTAGGTGGAATCAATAATCCCGTAGTTGATGAACTAATATTAACTGCGGCGCTGAATTCCCTTGGATAGCCCTCTTTTTCCATTTTATCTGTCAGGGTGCTGCCTATAGCAGAGGCCGCGGCCACGGCGGATCCTGAAATGGCCCCAAAGAGCATAGCGGCAATAATGTTAACGAATGCCAACCCGCCTGGTAAACTACCTATAAGGGATTTAGCGAAATCAATCAGACGCTTGGCAATACCCCCCGTATTCATAATCTCGCCAGCCAAAATAAAGAAGGGAATTGCCAACAAAGCAAAATTATCAATGCCCGTGGTCATCCGTTGGGCCGCTGTCGTTGTAGCGGGCAAATATGCGATATTCAAGATTAAGGTTAATGTTGTCGAAATACCAATTGCATAGGCAACCGGAACCCCGTAGGCTAACAATACGATAAAACTCAAAAAAAGAACTACAATGCTAATGGTCTCGATGCTCATTTTAAAAATTTAGTTTCTTGATATTGTAGAACGAAAAAAATATGATTATCAACCCCGAAATGGGAACAATGGCATAGACAAATCCCAAAGGGACCTGTAATGCGGATGAAATCTGGCCTAGCGTCAAAGTAATGTACACCAAATTACCTCCACCCATTACCATGATAATCAAAGCAAAGAAGGCCATCAGGATTTGGATTACTTTTTGCCGCTTAGCTCTTTTATCTGCTGTTAGTTTTGATAGCAGGAAGTCCATGGACAAGTGCCCTTCTTTGCTTCCGTTGATATAAGCGGCGCCTAAAACGGTCAACCAGATCAACGAAAATCGTGCGAACTCTTCAGTAAACGAACTGGATTGACCCACCACGTAACGTGACACTACTTGCCAGACTACATCGATTACCAATAATCCGAAAATGACCACTAATAGGGTCTCTATAATCCTGTTCAAGATTAGATAGATTCTTTCCATTAATTAGAATTTACTTTGTCAATGATGGGTTTCAACCTAGGATCTTTCATTAGCCGTTCCATTACCGGTTTCGCCTTTTTAACAAAAGGTTCTTTATCGGGGTAAATAAATTCAACGCCTGCTTCTTTTAGCATTTTCATATTCTCCACAATTGTTTCTTGCCAAAATTGTTTTTGTTTGGCAACACTTTCCTTGGCGGCGGCATCTAACCATCCTTTTTCTTCGTCCGAAAGTAAATCCCAGTATTTGGTACCGATGATTACCACGTCGGGTATCATGGTATGTTCATCGAAAATATAATATTTACATACCTCAAAATGATTGGAACTTACAAAAGAGGGAATGTTGTTTTCGGCTCCATCCACTACGTTTTGCTGTAAGGCGGTGTATAGTTCTCCAAAGGCCATCGGTGTGGCCGAGGCACCTATGGTGTTGACCATATCGACCGACATCTGATCGTTCTGTACCCTGACTTTGAGGCCGTCAAGGTCATCGGGAGAATTAATCGGTCTGTCTTTGGTATAGAAACTTCTAGCTCCGGCATCATAGAAACAAACCCCGCGTAGGAGATATTCCGTTCCACTTTCCAACAACTGTTTTCCTACTTCGCCCTCAAGGTTTTTGAATAAGTGCTCACTATCACGAAATAAATAGGGAATGACCGTAATTTGGTATTCAGGCGCAAAATTCGACAGTGCTGAGGCGCTGACCTTTGTCATCGCAATACTGCCTATCTGCAAAAGCTCAAGAGCTTCTCGTTCAGATCCCAACTGCCCATCGGGAAAGACCTTGATCTGTAACTTACCGCCAGATTTTTTGTTTAGGGCCTCCTGCATTACCAATATGCCCTTATGAACGGGGTGTGATGTCGGAAGGGAGTGTGCAAAAAAGAGAATCTTTTTGTTCTTGGTCGCCGAGCAGGACAGCAAAACTGTCACCATCAAAGCCAGTATCATCCACGAAAAGAACTTCCTCAACTCCACATATTTTGAAAAATGTTTCATCTACAATTTGTTTTGAAGGCGTTGGATAATTGCCAAGGTACTTTTCACTTCTTTCGGCAGCTGTCCGACCGGAACTTCCATTTTAAGTCTCCAATAATTATAGAGGCTGGGTGAGGTTAAATATAAAATTTCGTTCTTAAATTTTATCCAAAATGCAGCAGCGTTGAAAAACTCTGTGGCTCTACCTTGCATATAGACGCGGTTAAGAAATTTGGTATTAAAAATCAAAATATTCTTTTGCATTGTTGTAGCAGATATCTTCTATTAGTTTACCAATCCATTCTATATCATTGGGCAGTTCACCATTTTGAATGTCATTACCGAAGAGGTTACAAAGAATACGACGAAAATATTCATGGCGTGGAAAGGAAAGGAAACTTCTTGAATCGGTCAACATACCTATAAAACAACTAATTAAGCCCATATTCGATAAGGTGTTTATCTGCTCCGTCATACCATCCTTCTGGTCTAAGAACCACCAGCCAGAGCCCCATTGTACTTTCCCTTTGATGCTACCATCATTAAAATTACCGATCATAGCAGCCATAACCGCATTATCACTTGGGTTAAGATTATAAAGTATGGTCTTAGTGAGCTTATTTCTGCTGTCTAATGTATCTAAAAATTTTGAGATGCTTTCCGCCTGAGGATAGTCGCCGATAGAGTCCCAACCGGTATCGGGGCCCAATATTTTCAACATTCTTGAATTGTTGTTGCGTAACGCACCCAAATGAAATTGCTGTACCCAACCGAATTCGTGATAGGCCTCGGACAGAAAGAGCAATAAGGCGCTCTGAAATTGTGCAGCTTCCTTTCTAGTCACGCTGTTGCCATCCCTTCTCTTTTTGAAAATTGCCTTGACTTCCGATTCGGTGAAGTTTTCAGCATAAAGATGGGAAATACCATGATCGCACAAACGACATCCGTTTTCGTGAAAGAAGGAAATACGTTTCTTCAAGACATCACAAAGTTCGTCATAGGTTGAAATACCGCAGTTAGATATTCCTTCCAAAGTATCCAAATAAGTATTGTATGTGTCATTTTCGATAAGAATTGCCTTATCGGGGCGAAAAGCGGTACTTACCTTAGTGCCGAAGTTACCTTTGGCCAGTTCTTGATGGTGCTCGAGGCTATCGGTAGGGTCTTCGGTGGTGCACAAGACCTCGACGTTCATTTTTGAAATCAGGTTCTGGCAACTAAATTGAGCCGTATTAAGTTTTTCGGAAGCTTTATTAAAAACAGCCTGTGCATTTTTATCGGATAGTACTTCGTCTATCTGAAAATATCGTGAAAGCTCTAGATGTGTCCAATGGTACAAAGGATTTCGCATGGTATATGGAACCGTTTGCGCCCATTTAGCAAACTTCTCTTGATCAGTTGCATTTCCAGTTATGAATCTCTCATCGATACCCAGCGTGCGCATGGCCCGCCATTTATAATGATCGCCATCGATCCATGCCTCTGTAATGGAATTGAAAACAGTATTTTCAGCCAAAGCTTTTGGCGATAAATGATTGTGGTAATCGATTATGGGCATTTTGGCGGCATACTCATGATATAGCCGTTGCGCATGCCTACTTTCCAATAAAAAGTTATCGTCTATCAGTTTGGTGTCTTTTGTCATTTTTCGAACTTCCGTAGTATGCTGGATTTTGGATAGGAACTAAATTGTTCTAAGCTAAAGGCCTGTAATATTTAAAAATAGGTTTCTATTCGCGTTTAAACAAGAAAAACAGTAAAGAATATAGGTCAAAATGTAATCGTTTGGCTATCACGTCAAAGTTGCGTAATTGTTGCGCTTTTAAGAAAACTATAACGCTTTGTGCTTTCCTTATTAATAGCCGAACATTACATTCATAAAAAATAAATATATGAAAGATTTACAGAATAAAGTAGCTTATATAACAGGAGGTTCAAAAGGCATTGGGTATGGTGTTGCCGTAAAGCTTTTAGAAGCGGGCATGAAAGTCGCCATTAGTGGTCGAACATTGGAAACCGTTCAAAAGGCCGCTAACGAACTTGGAAAGAATGGCCGAGTACTGGCCCTTGCCTCCGACGTTACCAAACATGGGGATGAGAGAGCCGCTGTCAAGAAGGTTTTAGATAAATGGGGGCAATTAGATGTTGTTCTAGCCAATGCGGGAGTAGGGCATTTTTCTCCGGTCGACGAGATGTCAGAAGACGATTGGCACCAAATGATCGACACCAACCTCAATGGCGTTTTTCATACTTTAAAAGCCACAGTTGAAGCCTTAAAGGATTCAAAAGGATATTATATGACTTTGGCCAGTTTGGCAGGCACGAACTTCTTTGCATCAGGGGCCGGCTATAACGCAACTAAATTCGGGGTCGTCGGTTTTACCCAGGCAGCAATGTTAGATTTACGGAAATATGACATCAAAGTATCTACCATAATGCCCGGTTCTGTAGCCACCCATTTTGCAGGAAATGAACCTGACTTAAAAGATGCTTGGAAAATTCAACCCGAAGACATCGGTGAACTAGTAGTCGACCTTTTAAAAATGCATCCGCGAACGTTGCCAAGTAAAATCGAAGTTCGACCGAGCAGACCCGATAAGAAATAGGGTCGCCACATACGACTTTCGACCTTCGCAAGGCGTCTGGCCCTTTTTACACCTCTTTCTCGGTAAAAGGAATTTCTGGATTACAGATTTCTAAAATCAGCTTTTTAAGTTGCACATTAAATTGCAGCAAGGTTTCTTGGGTGATGCTATTGTCTTTTTTTCGGCTTCCCTTTTTTTCTTTGATTCCGAACTTCAAGAGCCCAGAATTTAGATTTTTAAAAGAAAAAATACCCGCTTCAATAACTTCAATCGGGTTCTTTGCATTGTAGAGAACGGCGTAAGAAAGTAGTTGAAAGGCCTTGCTGTAATCAAATTCCCTTGTGATGTCGTCCCAATTTACGATTTCGACTTGCGTCGTTGTCACCTTTCCGGTTTTATAATCGATAATACGAAGTGTACCGTCGATTTCGTCAATCCGATCAAGTTTACCCTTAAGAAGAATAGGATAGTCGATTTCGGGAAAGTCTATGGATACGTTCAATTTTTCCTCAAGACCGATTATCTTGATTTGGTGTTGTTTTAAGCTCTCGATTTCCAAGGCGATAAAATTTTCAACATAGCGAACAACGACATTGAATGCTATCAGGTTTTTCCCTCTTGAAATATCTCCCTCATGATAGCTTTTGGCAAAATGGTGCTCTACCAAGTCTTTTATTTTGCTCTTATTCGTAAAGAGCTTCTCTTCGCAAAGATATTCCCCTAAAAAGGGGCGATAAAAGTCTTCAAGTGTATCATGTACTATAGTGCCAAAAGTATTTGAAGCTATGGTCTCCTCAACCTCAAGAACATCATCGATTTGTAAAAGATTACGTTTATAGAAATCAATGGGGTTACGAATATAATTGCTTAAGGATGTTGGGGAAAAACCACTGCTGGCATGAGCTTTAATAAGTAATAGGAGTTCCTTATTCTTTTCTATGACTTCAGACGTTTTCAGGACAGGCATTATGCTAGGCGAAGCGATAATTTCTCGAATATCGGGAAGCTTATTCGCGTCGGTCAGCAATTGACTGATCAATCTACTCCGTTCACCACCCTCGAGCACATCGGGTTCAGTATTGTAAAGAATATAGATGTGCTTGGCACGTTGCAAAAGTCTATAAAAATGGTAAGTGTATACGGCATCCTTTTCTTTGTAGGTAGGAAGCCCAAGGTTAACTTTCAAATCGAATGGGATAAACGAGTTGTTCGACTTGCCCGAGGGGAGTATACCTTCGTTCACCGATGTTATTATTACCGTTTCAAAATCAAGATTTCGACTTTCCAACATGCCCATTATCTGCAAACCCTCTAATGGTTCCCCTTGAAAATCTAACGTTTCAGACGATAAAAGCTCCCTATAGATACCTTGTAACGATTTCAGGTCGGTCAGGAAACCATATTTTTGCACGAGCTCAAATAATTGATTGAACAGCGTATAAAAACGGTACAAGTATTCTAAAGAAAGGGTATCTTCTTGTTCCTGAAGTTTAAGCTTTAACTCGGCGATAATTTGAAGACATATTTCAATGAAATGCTGGGTTGAGGGTACTTCTTTTAAAAATAACAGAGAAGATGGTACTCCGCCGCCTATAATTTCGAGCAACTTAATAGCATCGATATAAGCCCAATTTTTATTTTTGATAGTTTCCAGAACTCTACTAACTTTATTATCATCACCGTCTCCCAATAAAATATGAATGTACGGCTGGGCAAAAAACGCCTGAAGATTGTCATAAAACCAACCCTCATCGCTCCTATTGATGTACAGCTCGATAAACTGATCGAAAAGCGATGCCATGGGGCTTTTATTCAAAGGATAGCCCATGGTAATATTTATAGCGGATATTTCTTGGGGAATGGAATTTAAGAAAGGATTCAACAACGTTTCATCACCTAGTATAACTGCGGTTTTTTTCAGCCGGTAAGGATACTCTTCGTTGATTTTTGATAATAACTGCCCAGTATATTTTGCTTGCGATACATTTTTGGGCATCCCTATAATCTTGATATACTTTTTTGAGACATAGTTACTACTTACCCCGTTCATCTTGTTCTCTTCAAAATAGGACCAACTATTTAAATGTTGCCTTATAAAATACCCCGCATCGTGAACAGGATCTTCGAGGAAATAAGAATCAACATCCCAATAGATTTCCGATTGGGGCAAAGCCAGTATGCGCTGAAAAATTTGACTTTCCGCTGTATTCAAGGCATTGAACCCTATAACTATGAAAGTTTTTTCTGAATTTTGCTCAATATAGCCTTCCAGACCTTGGCAAGCCTTTCGATATACCAGACCTTGATGACCCAATCTTTGTTCCAATAAAGAATTAGTAAAAGCTCGGTATAAAGGTTCAAGCCCATTCCAGAAGCGCAGGTAATCTTCCATCATTTTAGTCTTAACACTCTGTAGTGACCAATGGTTGATTTCCTGAATTGCGGACAAGTTTGAAAAAAGTTCGGTCGCATCTACCAAATAACGATCGATTTCGTTAAAGTCTTGTAATAATGTCTGGGCCCATTTAGAAAAGGTAAAAAAATCGTCTTTCCCCTTAGGTTCTTGCCCTAAATAGGCATGGTAGAGGGTAAATAGTTGTTGGGTATCCGTAGCATAAGCTATGCCCGATATTTTTTCGACAAAACTTTCAATACTAAATATTTCCGGTGCGAAAAATGTCTTTTCGGCAATTTCAGCCATTGCCTTTCTAAGAAAAGTTCCAGCCCGTTTGCTAGGTAGCACGAAAACAAGATCTTCAAGTGCATCGTGCTTTTGGCAAACTTTCTGCACGACCTCCTCTAAAAATGTTTGCATAGGCAAAAATAAAAAAAGCCCTGACAATTACGTCAGGGCTTTTTATTTATTTAAGTGTTTTAAAAAACTTAGTTTCTACTGATTAAGTTGATTTCAACCCTACGGTTTCTGTCTCTACCTTTTCTAGTAGTGTTGGGCATCAATGGCTTAGTTTCACCGTACCCAGCTGCCTTTAATCTTGAAGAATCGATACCGTTCTCAGACAAATAATCTACTACAGACTGAGCTCTTTCCTCAGATAGTCTTTGGTTTAATTCATCGGAACCACTGCTATCGGTATGACCTTCTACGTTAAAGCTTGCATATGAATATTCTTTAAGAATACCCGCGATGTTCTGCAAGATTTCACCAGATTCGAACTTGATTGTAGCCTTACCTGTATCGAACAAGATAGTTTTGGCATAATCATTTAATGTTTTTCTAACGGCTTCCGTTACCTCAGGGCAACCGCTGTTAGCTACAGTACCAGGAAGTTGTGGACATAAATCATCTTTATCAAATATACCGTCACCATCTGCATCAGGCCAAGGACAACCTTTGTTTTCAGCAGGACCTGCTTCGTTAGGACATTCATCGTCTTTATCAGCAATACCATCGCCATCGGCATCAGGACAACCTGCAAGGCTGGCCAAACCAGCTTCGTTTGGACACGCATCATCTTTATCAGCAACACCGTCGCCATCAGCATCAGGACAGCCATTCATTTCTGCTGACCCGGCTTCATTCGGACAAGCATCTTTGCTGTCTTCGATTCCATCACCATCAGAATCAGGACATCCGTTGAACGCTTCTAGACCAGCAACTTCTGGACAAGCATCGTCTTTATCATATATACCATCTCCATCAGTATCGGTACCACCGAACTTAATGGCAAGACCGGCCATATGTTGCCAGTGCTTAAAACCATAATCTTCAAATGCATGCTTGTAGTTCATTTGAACTGTAAGGCCTATATTTTCGGTAAACCAAAAGTTGACACCAACACCACCGTTTACGGTACCAGCGCCAATTTCATCTACCCAAGTGTAACCACCACCTACTTCTACGAAGGGATCCACTACTGTTTCTTTTAAGAAATTATATTTAAGCGTAGCATCTAAAGCGTAATAAGAGAGATCATCAACCCTAACATCGCCCACTTTGCTAATTTTGTTCAAAGAACCTCTGGCCCCAAGAGATAATCCATTACCAACAGATTTCGATACACCAATGTAGGAAATAGAAGGAAGAATGTTCCAGTGATCAGTCGCGTTAAAAAGCTGGCTGCCGAAACCACCGTCATCACCTGTAGGGTAAGTATCAATGGCATTAACCCCAAAACTGATTTGCCAAGGGTTATTCTCGTCTTGCGCTTGCATGTTGTTAACGCCTACCATAAGTAGGGCCACAACTAATAATTTGCTAAGATGTTTCATGTTCAAATTTTTAAGTTTAAGTGTTTATTAAGAGCAAATGTAAGTTGTTAATTATTATTAACAAAATCAATTTTGCATTTTTTTTAACGTATAATATAGAATAATTAACACTTTTAAACGATTTTTAAAGTCTTTCCCACCTCTATGAAAGCATCGATTGCCCGTTTTAAATGCTCAATTTCATGGGCGGCGGACAACTGCACACGTATTCTTGCTTTGCCTTTTGGCACCACGGGATAAAAGAAACCGATGACATAGATTCCTTTTTCCAGTAGCCGACTGGCCATTTCTTGTGCCAGCTTGGCATCGTATAACATTACCGGTACTATGGCTGACTCACCGTCAATGATATCGAACCCAGCCTTTTTTATACCCGCCTTAAAATATTCGGTATTTTTTTGCAGTTTGTCGCGTAACGAGGTATCCTTTTCCAAAAGTTCAAAGACCTTTATTGACGCCCCGACTATAGCAGGGGCCAAGGAGTTTGAAAATAGGTATGGTCGAGATCGTTGCCGTAAAATCTCGATTATTTCCTTCTTGCCAGTAGTATAACCGCCCATTGCGCCGCCAAGGGCTTTTCCCAAAGTACCTGTAATGATGTCTATTCGGCCCATTACATTCTTTTCTTCCAATGTGCCACGACCCGTTTTTCCTATATAACCTGTGGCATGGCATTCGTCTATCAAGACCAAGGCGTCGTATTTTTCCGCGAGGTCGCATATCTTATCTAAGGGTGCTACTAGACCATCCATTGAAAAAACACCATCGGTAACAATAATCTTAAATCGGGCCTTGTCTACATCGGCTTGTTTCAATTGTTTTTCAAGGTCTGCCATATCGCTATTGGCATACCGATACCGTTTTGCTTTGCACAATCGCACCCCGTCAATAATTGATGCATGGTTCAAGGCATCTGATATAATGGCATCTTCGGTAGCGAGCAACGGTTCAAAAACACCTCCGTTCGCATCAAAGGCGGCGGCGTACAAAATTGTGTCCTCCGTACCATAGAAATCGGCAATCTTTTTTTCCAGTTGCTTATGAATGTCCTGGGTTCCGCAGATGAAACGCACCGAAGACATACCGAACCCGTGTGAATCGAGCGTATCCTTTGCCGCCTGAACCACATCGGGATGTGATGACAGGCCCAAATAATTGTTCGCACAAAAATTGATGACCTTGTCACCGTTCGAAATTTCTATTTCCGCATCTTGTGGCGAAACAATAATACGTTCCTCTTTATAAAGGCCCTCTTCCTTAATCTGGTTCAATTCGTTTTGTAGATGTTCTTTTATTTTTCCGTACATAGTTTTCAAATAAATTCTGTTACTATTTCTTCATTAATATATACTATGATTTTCTTTTCTACAAGATATCCCATATCTGTAATTGCATCCGCATAGTTATAAAGCTGTTCTTTATATTTCGGATTCCGTTTGCCCGTCTTGTAATCGATAATAGTAGCGTGGTTACCTTTTAGCACAATTCTATCAGGGCGAAGTGCCTCGCCTGCCTTTGTGATAATATCTCTTTCGTTCTTTACGATATTCCCCTCCTCATAATACATGCTTATGTCAGGATGTTGCAATACCGATTTAAGTTTCGCTTTCAATGTGTCGCTTTCCCCAGAAACAATATCGCCTTTTTGCAACAACAAACTTAATATAGGGTTTATATCTTTTTCTGTTTCTATTAAACTTAATATAAAATGTATTCGATTACCTTTTGAAATGGCATCTTCCCTAGCAGTGTCCCAAAGCATACCCGACTTTGTCAAGATTCTAAAAGTCGCGCGGTCTTTATGAGTAGGGACAAAATTAATTATCTCTTGATGTCTTAAAACCTCTTGCGCTACGTTTCGTTCTAATTCGCCAAATGTATAAACAGACTCATTTTCTGTCCACAAGCCTTTATTTTTAAGATATTCGATAAAGAGACCGGAATAAAGGTCGGTTTTGTGTTCACCTTTAAAGGTCAGGTCTTTTTCGCTTATAATATATAGTGCCTTTTCAGCTCGGGTCAGAGCGACGTACAAGACATTGAGGGCATCAAGTTCCATACGCTGCTCTTCTTCGTTAAAACGATGTGCCGCATCGAGGCTGTATTCTACCACCTCTTTCTTTTCATTAACGAGAACTTCTTCAAAACCATTGAAAGTTTCGGGATTCAAAGGCAGCCATAATTTTTTATCCATTCGCTTGTAAATATTCTCGTTCGCAAACGGGAATATAACTATGGGAAATTCTAGTCCCTTTGCCTTGTGTATTGTCATTATTCGCACAGCCAAAACATTTTCAGGGGCGGTAATACTCAACTTCTCTTTTTTCTTTTCCCAATGTTTCAAAAATGTCTGTATGCCTGTACCTTCTTTTTGTTCTACCTCTAAGACAACATCCATAAAATAGGTAATATAGGCGTTGGAATCCGGTACAAGTTCAAATTGCTTTATGGCCAGTTCCATTCCATCATAGACCGAAATTCGTCTCAAATTTTCAATTTCCAAATCGAAATTATCTTTTAGAAGCGCCGGAACGCGTTTCAGGTTATCATGTATGAAACTATGTCGATTTTGCATTCCTGTAGACAAAAAGGAAAGTAGGGCAAATGTAATTTCCTCGTTCCTTGGGTCATCTATATGCCCCATTAGGTTAACAAGAAACCGCACCTTATCGCTACTGTTGATCAAAAGACTTTCTGATGAAATAGTAGGTATCTGTCTTTGGGTCAAGTAATCGGCAAGCAATACCCCATCTTTATTGCCCCTTACGAGTATACAGATTTCTTCGTGCCCGTAATTTTTTTCCGTTACCCTCTGAATAGTTGCTACTACTTCTTCGCAATAAAGTTCGTTTTTGTCATTTTCCTCTCCTTTTTCAATAAAAGTGAGTTGAACTTTTCCTCCTTTTTTGGCATTGTATTGTTGTTGATTACCTTCAACGAACATGGCATTGTACAAGGCATTATTTAAAAACGGACTGGTATTTGTAAAAAAATCGTTATTGAACTTGATGATCTCTTCATTACTCCTGTAATTAGTCGGCAGGTTATGTGTTTCCGGCCTAACCACGAACGGATTGGTTTTCATGCCTACGAGATTCAAAAACTGTTCGGCCCTACCGCCACGCCAACGATAAATAGCCTGTTTGGCATCGCCGACCAAGAAAACAGATCCCCGTTTGCCCTGAATATCTTCACTTTCGAGGGCATTGCCGATCAAGGGTATCAAATTGTTCCATTGCAAGGTAGAAGTATCTTGAAATTCATCTACAAAATAGTGCCTGTATTTTTCACCCAGGCGCTCGTAAATAAAAGGTGCAGGCTGGTTCTTGATTTCTTTGGAAATTAACGTATTGAACTCCGATATGGAAAGCTGGTCACGTTCAGCCTGCAGGTTCTTTACTTCTTTTTGAATGGCGTTCAGAACGGTCAGGGGAACAATATTGCCATATACATTTTTTAGAAAAGAACGATGGTACATCAACTCCTTTAACTCTAAATAACTATGCAAAAGTATTGGGGCGAACTCGCTTGAAGGAAGTATTTTGCCAGCCTTTAAAATGTTACCTTCTACTAAATTATTCTCCAATTTATTTGCATACAACTTTGAAGGTTCGAATTCTTTATCGGTAATTTTTTTGAAATGGTTTGGTAAGGTCTGTCTTGGAAAATCATCATCTTGTAATCCTTCGTTTCGTATTGATCCAAGAACTGATGTTGCTTTTTCTATAGCATCTAATTCAGTCTCCTTAATTTTGGTTACAATTATTATTTTTAACCCTAAAAAATCATCTATACTCTTATCATTTAGTTTTTCTAGATGCGCAGCATGGTTTTCGCGAAAGATCAGTTTCCCGATTTTGAAAAGGTCGAAAGTGATGTCCCAACTTCTATCGTCGTCTATCTTTTCAAGGGCAAAATCAAGAAGTACTTTGGTTAATTTTTTGTCCGTTCCCGCTTTGTGCACCAATCGAGCAATGGCTTCGTCCAACAATAAATCAGTATCGAGAACAACCTCGAAATTTTGTGGTATTTTAAGGTCTTTTGCAAAAGTGCGTATGATTCGGTGCGTAAACTTATCAATGGTCGAAATATCGAAAAATGCGTAGTTATGCAAAATCTCTTTTAGGGCTTCCTTTGACCGTTGGCGAAGCGTAAGGGTATCTAAATCTAGCTCCTTCAGAATCTCATGGAACAATGGCGGCGCTTCGCCTAAATCATCAACATTACCGAATTCAAAGAGGCTGCTCAATATGCGCGTCTTCATTTCGCTGACAGCCTTGTTCGTAAAGGTTATGGCGAGAATCTTTTTGAAGCGATTACTTGGGGCAAGAACTAATTTAAGGTACTCTTTGGTGAGCGTATGTGTCTTGCCTGATCCGGCTGATGCATTGTATATTTTGAAGGGTGCTTCTTGCACGTTCTTTTTTGGCCAAATTACGGATTCTATCAGAGTTCTTAACAAATAATTAAGGTAATTTGTTTGTTAAAAAACGTAATTTTCAACGTTACTTAAGTATTAATCTAAAAAATAATAAAAAATGGCTTTTGAACTACCTAAATTACCCTATGCCTATGACGCATTGGAACCACATATCGACGCGCGTACCATGGAGATTCATCATACCAAACACCATAATGGCTACACTACTAAATTAAATAATGCCATTGAAGGCACCGACTTGGCCGGTAAGTCTATAGAAGATATACTGAAAAATCTTGACATGTCGAATACTGCGGTACGCAACAATGGCGGTGGATTTTATAACCACTCGCTATTTTGGGAAGTAATGTCGCCAAATGGTGGCGGAAACCCTAAGGGCGATGTCGCCGATGCGATTGATGAAGCCTTTGGTTCGTTCGATGAATTCAAGAATAAATTCAGTAGTGCGGCGGGTTCTCGCTTCGGATCAGGCTGGGCTTGGCTATGTGTGCACCAAGGTGGAAAAGTAGAAGTGTGCAGTACCCCGAACCAAGACAACTCCCTAATGCCAAATACCGGCTGTGGAGGGCATCCGATTTTAGGTCTGGATGTATGGGAGCATGCCTATTACTTGAATTATCAAAACAGACGACCCGACTATATCGAGGCATTTTTCAATGTAATCAATTGGAACAAGGTTTCAGAACTTCACTATAATAGCAAATAAGAGGAACTATTGTCTATATAATAAGGCCCCGCCGGTAAATCTACCGACGGGGCCTTATTTTTTTATATGCCGATATAAACTAAAAAAATAATTTCTATAGTTAATTGAGCTTGGAAAACCTAAACGGAGATATTTGGATATAGAAAAGGGCGGAGAAGTCTCCACCCTTTTCGTCCCAAATCTTACCATAAACTTAACCTACTTATGCTATGGCAGCACTAAATTACTGGTATTGTGGGAAATAAAAAAGGAATTTTAAGGCTTTTTTTAAAAAAAAATAGAAGATAAACAAGTATAAACTAGTGTTAACTCTATGAATTACTGGGATTTCATGAAATAAAAAAGGCGGAGCACAGCTCCACCTTTTTTCCCCAAATCTTACCATGAACTTAACCTACTTATGCTATGGTTCTCCAAAAATAGCCTATTGTGTCTCTTGTGAAAAAGGTTTTAGATAAACGTCGGTATCTTTGGTTGAAATGCATTTCGTCGAGTATTCACTTATAAACCTATCGGAAAAATAATACAACTACAAAAGAATACAGCCCCTATTTAGTATGTGTCGTTGCCGAATCGAAAGGGAGATGATTTTTTGATTGGAAGAAAAAGTATATATCGGTTAAAGAAGATTTGAGAATTTAGAGCAGCGGAAATAAAATCTAGGTGGTTAAAACATCTGTTTTGAGAAGTATTACATGCACTTAAAAACAGGTTTTCAAACAAATAAAAAGGCGGAGCATTGCTCCGCCTTTTCCCCAAATCTTACCATGAACTTAACCTACTTATGCTATGGTTCTCCAAA
>RCND010000692.1_pt1 | contig 19337 bp, 15 predicted proteins | sample 2041351 | NCBI WGS metagenome assembly RCND01 (sample SAMN09708230, study PRJNA481090) | Marine sediment metagenome, whole genome shotgun sequencing project. | biome: marine sediment; feature: ocean; material: sediment; isolation source: Sewage treatment plant 12B marine sediment (STP12B) ... | reverse complement strand
GAAGACGTGGGGAACTCGAATCCTCAATTCTTAATTCTCAATTGCATCGCAAGCTGGGTGGATCTCATGGGCCTGGTCCGACAATCGCTGGAACACCTCGACGTACGGGTCAGAATCTGCGATGAAATTCATAATTCAAAATTCATAATTCAAAATCACCCTTCCTCCGGCATCACATCCGGGTCATCGTTGAGAACCCGGCTGATCTTGGCGAAGGCATCGATGGCCTCATCGGGGTGGCGGGTCGCAACGGCGGTTGCCAGGGCGTTGATCACCACCGTCATGGCGGCCACCGCGTTGGTGAAGGTCAGGTTGTCGCTCTTGACGGCGAGTGAAAGCCCTGCCCGCCGGGCCGGGGGAGCGATGAGTCGGTCGCTGAGAACTACCGTGGCGGCCCCAGCTTCAGCCGAGGCGTCAACCAGTTCGAGGCTCTGGCGCGAGTAAGGCGGCAGGGAAATTACCAGCACCAGATCGCTCTTCTTGAGGGCGACCAGCTGTTCCTTCGGGGAGGAAAACCCGGTGGACATGGGGTGGGCGGCGACGCCGACTTCGACCAGAGTGTAGGCGGCGAGTTCAGCGAGGATTGCCGAGATTCCCATCCCGAAGGTGTAGACGTGGTCAGCCGAGAAGACGAGTTCGGCAATTGCGGCGAAGACCTCACGGTCAGTGTTTTCAACGGTCAGGCGGATGTTTCGTCCCTCGTGTCCGGCCACCGACTCCAGAAGATCCTCCCCGAGATCACTGGCTTCTCTATTCTCATCGACGCCGAGACGGCTTTGCAGCAACTCGACGAGCGCCATTTTGAGTTCGGCAAAACCCGAGAACCCGATCCGCTGACCAAAACGGACGATGGTGGCCTCAGAGACTCCGCACCGGCGGGCGAGTTCGGGAACCGACAGAAACGGGACCGTGTCGAGGTGCTCGAGTAGGTATTCGGCGATGTTGCGCTGTTGCGGAGGCAGGCCGTCAGCGTGTTTCAGTATGCGGTCGCGGACATCGGTGCTGGAACTGTCGTTCGGCATAGCTCAGGTCTCTCCGTCTCGCGCGACCAGAACACTGTAGCGCAACGCTCGGATCATGAATTATGAGTTGTGAATTTCATCGCACCATCGCACCAGGTGCTTTGCGATGGTCATTCATAATTCAGCATTCATAATTGGTGTTTAGAGTCCGACCTTCTCGAGAATCGTGTCAAAGGCTTCGAGCTCGCCTTTGGTGGTATAGAAATGCGGTGACAGTCTCACCGAGCCCTGACGGACTGAACACACAACCTTGCGTTGGGCGAGTCTCTCGGCGGCTTCCCGGGGCGCCACGCTCGTGGGGCGGGCGGCGACGATGCCGGCGATGGCCTGGCCCGACCCCGGTGAGAAGACATTCCACCCGTGGGCCAGCAAAACCCGCGTCAACAGCCGGGCGAGCATCTCGACCCTCGCCTGGATCTGCTCGTGACCGACGTTGTTCAAGAGATCGAGGGCGGCGCCGAGCCCGGCGATGCCGACGGTGGTGGTGGCGCCCGGTTCGAAGCGCCGACCGCTCTCGAGGAATTCGAGATCGTGCAGGAAGAAGCTTCCGGGTTCTCGTTGGATGTTTCTCCATCCGCTGATGGCCGGTCTGAGTTGCTGCCGGAGGGACGGGGAGGTGGCCATGAGCCCCGCGCCTTCCGGGCCGAGCAGCCACTTGTGGCCGTCGGCAACCACGGCGTCGATGCCGAGGGCCCGCATGTTCAGGGTCATGACGCCGAGCCCCTGGATGGCGTCGACGACCATGACAACGCCCCGCTCCCGGCACAGGGTCGCGAGGGTGTCGAGGGGGGCGATCCAGCCGCTGTGGAAGGCGACCCACGAGACGCTCAGCAGCCGGGTGCGATCGGTCATGGCCGCTTCCACACTCGCAAGATCGATCCGACCATCGGGTTGCTGGAATCGCACCACCCGCACCCCCCGCTTTCTCAGGTTGAGCCAGGGGGCGACGTTGGCTGCAAACTCCTCCTCGCCGACCAGAACCTCGTCACCGGTGTTCCAGTCCAGGCCCTCCGCAATGAGGGAGAGCCCTTCCGAGGTCGATCGGATGATGGAGATGGCGCTCGAGTCGCAGCCGAGCATCTGGCCGCCGAGATGGCGACAGGCGAGCTCCGAGTTGTGCCATTCCTTCGAGTTGGCATATCCGGTCAGCTGCTGATCGGTGACCTGCCGGCGCATGGCTTCGGCGACCGGGAACGGCAGCGGGCACACCGCCGCGTGGTTGAGATAGAGACAGCTCTCCCGGATCGGAAACTCGGGGAGCCAGTGGCCGAGATCGAAGGGCATGGGGGGATTGTAACCGGGGTGTGGAGGGCGGACAGCGAATTTTGAAATATGAATTGTGAATTATGAATTGCATCGCACCATCGCACTATGTCATTCCGTGGCGCGGCGATGGTCGTTTATTGGGAGCATTGTCGCGAGGCGCAACGGCTATACGGCAGAACGGCTGTACGGCTGGGGATCGAAGCTTCGAACTGCCGAGTAGCCGTGCGCCGTACTGCTCCTCAGAATTCTGACAGAAGATGGATTCCCTGCGGTCGCTACGGTTCGGCTTTGACAACCGGGTACGAGTCTACTGAATCTCGAAGGACATCAGCTCAACAGGGACCACTCCGCACGAACCCGCAACCACTTCGACGATGTCGATGGTCGTCAGACCGCCTTCGGGCTCGTTGCCCCAGTCACCGATTTGGAGGAAGTAGGTGGTGCCCGGAGCTGCGCCGAAGACATCGATGGTCTGGGGTTCCGGATCATCCGCGCAGGCCACCTCGGTCAGGCCGGCGCAACTTCCGGTGTGAAGCGCGATGATGCCGTCGTAACCCGTGCCCGCGTCAGGGTCTACGGTGATGGAGAAGTCGCATGTGCTGTTGACGTCGAATGAGTACCACAGGTCGTTCTGCATCACGACCGCCGAGGCAACGTTGCACGAGCCCGGGCCGCCGTCGGCGGCTGCAGTCGAGTTGTCGACGCTGGTGTTGAACGGGAGAGCAGTGACGAGTTCCGCCGTGGCGCAGGACTCGTTCTGAGCAGCAGCGAAGCCGCCGACCATCAGGATAAGTCCAATCAGGAAGGTCGTTTTCATTGTGATCTCCTTCGGGAACGGATTGTACCCCAACGACTCGGCGGTCGTCGCATGCACGCCAGTTAGATCCCCGGCAGCAGATGAATCCGCTGAAGCTGCAACAACCCCGCCTTGACCAGTGAATTCGTGTCCTGGAAGGCGAGGGGGACGAGATCGGTCTCGGGGATGTTGGCGGTCTCCATCTGGGGTCCGCGGAGAACGCCGTAGCCTGATGCCGAGCCCGTTCGGTCGCCCTTGTCGCTCATGATCCTGGCGAGGTCGATGAGCGTCTCCCACTGATCGACGGGAAAGTTCGGCTGTGTGGAGAGGGGATAGATGACATAGCCGACTCGGGTTCCGAGACCGGCGGCGCGGAGAAGATCCGAGCGACCCGCCAGGGTGAGAAACCGCTGGGCCACAACATAGGCGTGCTGCGGGTCGATATCGCGCAGGACGACGAGATGTTCGTCATCGGCGAGCTTGAACGGGATGTCGGAATCCCGCATCGCTTCGCGAAGGAGCTTGGTGACGTGGATGCCGATCTGGTTTCCGCCCTCGATGGACGAGGGGAACCAGTCGCCGCTCACCGATTGCAGGCGAACCAGATAGAGGCCGACAAATGTGCTCGTGAGGACATTCCGCGGGTCTTTGTTTCCCATCATGGCGCGTCGTTGGGCGAGTCGCAGCTCGTACGGCATGAAGACCCGGAGAAAATCCAGATCCGGCAATGGAAGATCGTGGTTCTCGTTGTCGTCAGCCATAGGTCGATGGTCGCAGAACAGTCGTCAGCCGTCAATCACCAGCCGATGCACACCCAGGGGCGAAAAGAGCCACTCGTCGATCTCATGACCTCTAAGCCGTTGATGACTGCTGTCGAATTATGAATTATGAATGATGAATTATGAATTGCATCGCACCATCACACCATGGCTCTGAGGGCGTGGGATGGTGCGATGCAATTCAAAATTCATAATTAAAAATTCATAATTAAAAAAACGCCCCGGGTTTCCCCGGGGCGGTTTGTGTTCGAGTTCTTCGCGTTAGTTTTTTTTGCGCAATACGTTGAGGGCGGACCCGGCCTTGAACCACTCAACCTGCTCGTCGTTGAGACTGTGGTTGAGGGTGATCTTCTCAGTGCTTCCGTCGTTGTGGTGGATCACCGCGGTGACCGGTGATCCGGGAGTGAGATCGGCGAGCCCGACGATGGAAATCCGGTCGTCGACGAGGATCTTCTCGTAGTCGGCGGGGTCGGCAAAGGTCAGGGGAAGCACGCCCTGCTTCTTGAGGTTGGTCTCGTGGATCCTGGCGAACGAGCGAACGATGATGGCCTTCCCGCCCAGGTGACGTGGCTCCATGGCCGCGTGCTCGCGTGACGAGCCCTCACCCCAGTTCTCGTCGCCGACGGCCACCCAATCGATGCTGTTGTCCTTATACCAGCGTGCAAGCTCGGGCAGCGACGAGACAGTTCCATTGTCGATGTTGACGCCGTGCCCGGGTTCGTCGGCGAATGCATTGATGGCGCCGAGGAAGAGATTGTCGGAGATGTTATCCAAATGGCCGCGGAAGCGGAGCCACGGACCGGCCTGGGAGATGTGGTCGGTCGTGCATTTGCCATCGGCCTTGAGCAGGACCGGGAGCTCTTCGTAGTCGGCGCCGTCCCATGCGGCGAAGGGAGTCAGCAATTGCAACCGCTTCGAGTCGGGACTGACCTTGACATCGACACCGGAACGTTGCTCGGAGGGTGCGACATAGCCATCGACTTTGAAGACAAAGCCGTTTGCAGGGACCTCTGGGGCGGGCTTCGGAGCCTCGAGCTTGAACGACGTGCCATTGTTTTCGATCTCGTCAGTGAGCGGGTTGAAGCTCAGCTTGCCGGCGATGGCGTAGGCGATGACGATCTCGGGACTCGAGATGAACGAGGCGGTCTTGGGGTTGCCGTCGTTCCTTTTGGCGAAGTTTCGGTTGAACGAGGAAATGATCGAGTTGGTCGTTCCGTCTTCGATGTCGTCGCGTTTCCACTGACCGATGCACGGACCGCAAGCGTTAGCGAGAACCGTGGCGCCGAGCTCCTCGAGGGTGCCCATCTGGCCGTCGCGTTCAATCGTGGCTTCGACCTGCTCCGACCCGGGAGTGACCCAGAGAGGGCACTTGATGGCGGCGCCGTGATCGAGCGCCTGCTGGGCCACGTCGGCCGCGCGGGTGATGTCTTCATACGACGAGTTGGTACACGAGCCGATGAGGCCGGATGTGAGTTTGTCCGGGTAGCCTTTGGCAGCGACGTCGGCGGCCATCTGTGAGACCGGTCGCGCCAGGTCCGGGGTGTGCGGGCCGACGATGTAGGGCTCGAGGGTGTCGAGATCGATCTCGATGACCAGATCGTAGTACTTTTCGGGGTCGGCCGCGACCTCGGGATCGGCGGTCAGGAGATCGCGGTTGGCCTCGGCCAGCGTCGCGATCCGGGCGCGCTGGGTGGCGTCGAGATATGTCTTCATGCGTGAGTCGTAGGGGAAGATCGAGGTCGTCGCGCCAAGTTCGGCGCCCATGTTGGTGATGGTGGCCTTGCCGGTGCACGAGATCGACTCGGTTCCTTCGCCGAAGTACTCGATGATGCGGTTGGTGCCGCCCTTGACGGTGAGGATGTCGAGGACCTTGAGGATGACGTCCTTGGGCGCCGTCCAGCCGTGGAGCTTTCCGGTGAGTTTGACGCCAACCACCTGGGGCTGGAGGACCTCCCAGTTGAATCCGGCCATGACATCCACCGCATCGGCGCCGCCGACGCCGCACGCCACCATCCCGAGACCTCCCGCATTGGGGGTGTGGGAGTCGGTGCCGAGCATCATCCCGCCGGGGAAGGCATAGTTCTCGAGCACCACCTGGTGGATGATGCCCGCGCCGGGCTTCCAGAAACCGAGTCCGTAGCGCGCCGATGTCGACTGGAGAAAGTCGTAGACCTCGCGATTGAGATCGATGGCGGCCTCGATATCGGTGTCGGCGCCGGAGCGGGCGAGGATGAGGTGGTCGCAGTGGACCGTCGATGGAACCGCCGTGGAGTCGCGGCCCGAGAGCATGAACTGGAGCAAGGCCATCTGGGCGGTGGCGTCCTGCATGGCGACCCGGTCCGGTTGGAGCTGGATATATGCCTTGCCGCGGTCGAGGACCTCGTTCTCGGGGTCGGCCAGGTGGCCGAAGAGCACCTTTTCGGTGAGGGTGAGGGGTTGGTTGAAACGGCCGCGGATGATCTCGAGGCGTTTCCGGGTCGTGTCGTAGACCTTTTGGACGAGTTCGGGGCTGGTTTCGATGGTCGGCATGTGGATCCTCTTTCTCCCGAGAGTTGTCGGGCGGCCCGGTTGAAGCCGGACCTCGGATATGGGGTGGATATTCTACTCCTGTCTTCGAATCCCTGCACCCTGTTGGGGGTGAGGAGGTCAGGAGGTGAGGAAGTTAGGAGGCCAGCGCTCGCTTCGCTCGCGAATGAGAAGGGCAGTGGCGGCCTGATCGTACCGAGCTTCCTTACTTCCTTACCTCCTCACCTCCTGACCCCGACCCCCTCACAGCCCACGACCGTTCCGCGCTATCCTCGGATCACTGTGAATGATGCATCCTCGAATCCTCATTTCCTCTGCGACGCCATGCTCGGGTCTCTGGCCCGTTGGCTTCGTTTCTGCGGCTATGACTGCCTCTACCTCGGGACCGAACCGGAGGATGCCGAGCTCGCCCGAATCGCGCGGCGGGAGGATCGCTGGTTGTTGACCCGGGACCGGGAACTCGCCGCGGTCGGGCCGAAAACGCAGATGGTGGATTCGGGGATCTTGGAAGCGCAACTCGCGGAGGTCCTCAAACGGCACTCGCTTCCGCCTCCGGAGGATCTGGAGAACTCCCGCTGCAGCGATTGCAACGGGTCGCTCGAGGACGTGACTGCTGACGAGGTGGCCACCGTCGTCCCGCCCTATGTCCTGGAATCGGTCGACCGGTTTCGCCGATGCACCGACTGCGCTCGGGTGTACTGGCCGGGAACCCACGGTGAGCAGATCCACGTCCGCTTTGCCCGGGTTCGGCAGATGATGGCGCGGACGGAGTAGCATGGCTGCGTGAAGAACGAACCCGAACACCCGGTCGCCGATCTCGAAGAGGTTCTCGGATATCGATTCGAGAATCCGGAGATCCTCCAACGTGCGTTGCGCCATGGTTCATCCGTGGCCTCCGACTTCGCCGGCTCATACCAGCGACTCGAGTTCCTCGGTGACGCCGTTCTCGGCCACGCCGTGGCGCTCATGCTTTTCAAACGCTTTCCCACCGATGACCAGGGCGATTTGACCCGAAAAAGAACCCATCTGGTCCGCTCGGAACGGCTGGCGGAGCGCGCCGCTCTGCTCGGTCTCGATGGCTGGGTTGAAGTTGGCCAAAGCCTCGAACGGGGCGGCGGCCGGGAATCCTCCAATCTTCTGGAGGATGTCTTCGAGGCTGTGATCGGCGCCATCGTCATCGATGGTGGCTGGGATGAAGCGCAGGCTTTCATCAAGCGCGAGTTGGGAGACGAGGTGGATGGGCTCGACGAACGCACCTTGATGCTGGCCAACCCGAAATCGGCCCTTCAAGAGGCGGCTCAGGCCGGAGGCATGCTCCTGCCCGAGTACAAGCTCATCCGCAAGGGTGGGACCGACCACATGCGGAAGTGGGTCTACACCGTCACCTGGGATGGGGAAGTGGTCGCCCGGGGCGAAGGCCGCTCCAAACGGGGCGCCCAGCAGCGCGCTGCGCGCAGGGCGATGGTCCGACTGGGACTTGTCCCGGAGGACTGACTCTCAGCGATCACCGCGCCTTCGGGGTCAGACCCTCGTCGTCACCACTGAGCCATCGCCCCGGAATGGGACACGGATGCACACGGATTCGCACGGATTTTTCCTATTGTGGGTGAGTGGTTTCTTGAGGGCGTTACGACTTCGTGGTGTCGTGATCGGATGCGTGTAGGTTCTCGTCGTGGATTTCAGACGGATTTCACGGAACAGGTGGTGATTCAACAGGGGAGTTTCGGAGAATCCTCCGTGTAAATCCGTTTCCAAATCCAAAACAACGCCGTTCAAGCTGCCGATTCCGCAAGAACGAAGTCGTACAGCGACCGAGTACCGACAGCCCACTCTTTAAAAAAATCCGTGCAATCCGCGTTCATCCGTGATGATCCGTGTCCCATTGCGATGGCCCACCGCAGAATCCTGCCGATGACCGCTTTACACAGATGCGCCATTACACAAATGCGCCATTACACAAATGCGCCGCTTTTTGAGGATTCCGGAGGACCTTCAAACCGGTGCGGCTATGACGGGTTGCGCCTAATCCGCGGTGTCCCCCGCGTGTAGGTGCTGCCAGAGGTGGCGCCCGAGGCGCGGGCCCAAGGCTCTCTGGAGTTCCTCGACCGTGGCCTGCTGCACGCCTCTCACCGACCCGAATTTCTGCAGGAGTGCCTTTGACCGGCCGGGACCGATGCCGGGGACATTGATCAATTCGGTGGCGAGGGTGCGCTTGCTGCGGCGTTTGCGGTGGCGGCTGACGGCGAAACGGTGAGCTTCGTCCCTCGCCTGTCGGAGGACGAGGTGGGCCGGATCCGAAGGATCGAGACGGAGGGGTTCCGATGCCCCGGGCAGCCAGATCTCCTCCTCGCGTTTGGCGAGCCCCGCCATCGGCAGGACGAGGTCGAGGGAGTCCACCGCCGCCATCGCCGCATTGAGCTGACCGACGCCGCCGTCGATGAGGATGAGATCAGGCATCTCGGCGCCCTCATCCCGCAGTCGCCGGTAGCGCCGGGTGACGGCCTCCGACATGGAGGCGAAGTCGTCCACGCCGTCGACGGTTCGAATGTGAAAGCTGCGATACGAGCGTTTGTCCATTCGGCCCTGGCGCCAGACGACGCACGACGCGGTGGTGTCCTTGCCACCGGTATGGGAGATGTCGAAACACTCCATGTGCTGCACCGGATTGTCGAGGCCAAGGGCCTCGCCAAGGCGACGGGCGAGGTGCTGAGCCTGGGATCTCGGGGCTCGGAAACGGAGATCGAACGCCGCCCGCGCGTTGTCACGTGCCAGTGATACGCGACGGGCGCGGGGACCGCGTTTGGGCGCCGCCACATCCACGGCGCCTTCTCGGCGGTGGGCGAGCCACGACCGGAGCAGTTCGCGATCATCCTCGTCGAGTTCGACCGATGTCTCGACGGTGCGTGGGATGGCGGGGTTGGCCTCGTAGTACTGAGCGGTGAAGCTGGTCAGGAGCTCAGCCATCCCGACGTCCCCGACACCCTCGAAGTGGAACTCACGCTTATCCACCAGCTTGCCTTCACGGTAGGGGAGGACGCAGACCGTGGCGTGTTCGCCGTCGATGAAGGCCGCGAAGACATCGGCGTCGCCCCGGCCCTGCTGCTCGACGTCCTGAGGCTCACCGAGGCGGCGAACGACCGCGATGAGATCGCGATACCTCGACGCGAGTTCGAAGTTCTCGCACTCGGAGGCCGCCCACATGCTCGTCTCGAGACGGGGCAGGAGTTCGCGGTGGCGGCCGCCGAGAAAGAGTTTGAGCTCTTCGACCGCTCCGGCATAGGCATCGGCGTCGGTCAGCCCATCAACGCAGGGGCCGAGGCAGGCCTTCATGTGGTAGTAGAGACAGGGCCGCGGGAGCCTCCCGTCGATCTCGATGTGGCAGGTTCTGACCTGGAAATGGGTTCGTGCGAGATCCATGAGCCGGCGGGCCATCCGCTGGCCCATGAAAGGGCCGAAGTAGGTGTGGCCGTCGTTGGAAACCCTGCGGGTGAAGAGGACTCGGGGCCACTCTTCGCCGGTGGTGAGCTTGATGTAGGGATAGGTCTTGTCGTCGCGCAGGAGTACGTTGAACCGCGGGCGGAGCCGTTTGATGAGAGTGTTCTCGAGGATGAAGGCCTCGACCTCACTGGCGGTGACGGTGAAGGTGAGTCTGCGCGCCCGCGCCACCATCGCTTGGGTGCGTTCCGGCAGATCCGACCGACCGAAGTAAGACAGCACTCTTCGGCGCAGGTTTCGCGCCTTGCCGACATAAAGCACCTTGCCGTGTTCATCCGCCCACTGGTAGACGCCCGGCTGCTCAGGAGCCTCGTGCGCGCGTTCGAGGAGTGGGTGGGAGTCGGTCACGCCGATATCTTACCTGGACACGGACACGGCTACGGTTCCGCCTCGCACATCGAGAAACAAGTATCATCCTCCCGTGTACATCGCCGAGACCTTCACGTCCCTCCAGGGCGAGGGCATGCTTGTCGGGGTTCCGTCGTTTTTTATCCGGACCTCGGGCTGCAACATGCGCTGCCGTTGGTGCGACACGCCCTACACTTCGTGGCTTCCCGAGGGCGACCGGCGTTCGGTGGAGGATCTCGCGGCCGAGGCGCGGGCGTCGGGAGTCTCGCACGCGGTGGTCACCGGTGGTGAGCCGCTGCTCCAGCGCGAGATCGATATCCTCACGAGCGAACTGCGAACCGAAGGTCTGCACATCACAGTCGAGAGCGCGGGAACCGTCGATCCCGATTTCTACTGCGATCTGCTCTCGCTCTCGCCCAAGACCGCCAATTCGGATCCCCAGGGAGCGTGGCGGGATCGGCACCGCCGGTTGCGGACCGACCACGAGCCCCTTCGCCGCCTGATCGGCCGGTTTCCGGAACACCAGCTCAAGTTTGTCATCGCCGATGCCGACGATCTGGGTGAGGTTCTTTCGCTGATCGATGCCGTCGGCGGGATCGAACCGTGCCGGGTGCTACTGATGGCTGAAGGACGGACCGCCGCCGAGGTGGCGGAAAAGGCGCCGCTGGTCGCCTCCTTGTGTTCGGAGCATGGCTTTCGCTACACTCCGCGACTGCACCTCGACCTCTTCGGCTCAGGTCGAGGGGTGTGAGAGTTCCAACACAGGTAAGAAACATGAGTTTTTTCAGAATCGCCAAGACCTTCGAGGTCGAGTACGGCCACCGGTTGAGCAAGCATCCGGAGAAGTGCCGTTTTCCTCATGGCCACAGCCTCAAGATCGAGGTGGTGGCCCGCGGTCGGCTGCTCGATGACAACGACATGGTCTGCGACTACAAGGCGTTGAAGATGCTGGTCGTCGATCTCGTCGAAAAGCTTGACCACGCCATGGCCCTCAACTCCGATGATCCGCAGCTCGAAAGCCTCAATGCCATCGGTGAGAGAGTGCTCCTGTTTGACTCACAGGACCCGACGACCGAGGTTCTCGTCCGTTGGCTCTATCAGGAGATCTCGAAGCGAATCGACTCGGATGGAACAGTTCGAACCCCGTCGGGTGCGACCTACAAGATCCCAGAAGGGCTTCAGCTTGAACGTGTTCGGGTGTGGGAGACGAGTACATCCTGGGCGGAGTACGTTGGGATTGAATAGCCCCGTGCCGGCGTCCGCGTCCGCGGCCGACTACTCCCCGGCCAACCCCTTGGTTCAGCCCGACAGCGTCGCAGCCTGGTTGGAGGCCATCCCGCAACCCATCGCGCTCACCGGCGGCACCGGCTTTGTCGGCTCCCATCTCGTCGACACCCTGTGCAGTGCGGGACTGAAACCCCGGGTTCTCGTTCGCGATGCCGACAATCCGCGTTGGATCTCCGGAGTCGATGCCGATTGGGTTGAAGGATCACTGGAGGATCCCGGCTCGCTTCGGCGCCTGGTCGAGGGTGCCGGCACGGTCGTTCATCTCGCCGGGGTGCTTCGTGCCGGGCGAGAGAGCGAATTCAACATGGGCAACCGCCAGGGCACGGCAAACCTCGCGGCGGCGATCAAAGAGGTCGCGCCGACCACCCGTCTGGTGCACGTGTCGTCACTGGCGGCCGCCGGCCCGTCGCCGAATCCCGAGGGTAGGGCGCCCGCCGATCCTCCGATGCCGATCTCGGCATATGGTCGATCAAAGCTCGGTGGCGAGACCGAGGTCGCTGCTCTGGGTGAGGCGACCTGGTGGTGCATCCTGCGTCCACCGGCGGTCTACGGCCCCCGCGACACGGATATTTTCGAGTTTTTCAAGATGGCGTCGAAGGGATTGGCCGCCATCCCGGCCGGCGAGCGTTGGTTGACGATGGTGTATGTCGCGGACGTGGTACGCGCCGTACTGGCCGCGGCCGCGGTCGGCGCCCACGGAGAGATCTACCATCTGGGAGAACCCTCGCCGCAGCGGCTCGATGATATTTTTGATCAGCTGGCCGTGGGCGGCGCGGGGCGCGTACGGATCGTGCGGGTCCCTTCTGCTGTCATCCGTGCGGCCGGTGCTGCGGGAAGCGCCTTACAGCGGCTGGGTTGGCGTCGAATGCCCCTGACTCTGGACAAGACCACGGAATTGCTCGCCAGCCACTGGACCGCACAAACCGAAACCTCCCTCGATGCATTGGGGTTGGGGACCGGGACATTGTTCGCTCGAGGGGCGGATACCACCTGGCGGTGGTATCGATTGAAGCATTGGGTGCGCTAAAGTGGCGATAGTGACGAGTACATAAGAGGGGCTGCGGTGCCGCGCCTACGGAGAAGAATGGACGTTTTTCAAAAGGCATACGATTTCAAACACGCCAAAGAGGTGCGGGAGATGGGGCTCTATCTCTACTTCCGCACGATCGAGTCGGGTCAGGACCCGGTCGTCACCATGGACGGCCAGCGGGTCATCATGCTCGGGTCCAATAACTACCTGGGGCTCACGAATCACCCCGAGATCAAGGAAGCCGCCGAGCAGGCCCTGAGGAAGTACGGAACCGGTACAGCCGGATCGCGGTTCCTCAACGGGACCCTCGACATCCACGTCGAACTCGAGGATAAGCTGGCGGTGTTCATGGAACGCGAAGCCGCGGTTTGTTTTTCCACAGGATTCATGGTCAATACCGGGGTGATCTCGGCGCTCATCGGCCGCAACGATGTTGTTATTCTCGACAGCCTCGACCACGCCTGCATTTTTGACGGCGCTCGGTTGTCCTATGGACGGACCCTCAAGTACGCCCACAACGACATGGATGCCCTCGAGGAGCGCCTGCGCAGCATCAGAGAAGATCACGCTGCGATGATCGTGGTCGACGGCGTCTTCTCCATGGAGGGCGATGTCGCCGATCTTCCCAAGATCGTCGAGCTCAAGAAACGCTTCGGGACTCGATTGATGGTCGATGACGCTCACGGCATCGGGGTGATGGGCGCCAACGGTCGGGGCACCGCCGAACACTTCGGTCTCGATGACGAGGCCGATATCGTGATGGGCACGTTTTCGAAGTCCCTGGCGGGTGTCGGTGGGTTCGTCGTCGGCGATCACGATGTCATCGACTGGATCAAACACAAGGCGAGACCTGTGATGTTCTCCGCGGCGCCTCCGCCGGCCTCGGTTGCAGGGGTCATCAAAGCCCTCGAGGTCATGATTCGAGAACCCGAGCGGCGCCACCATCTGTGGGAGATCACCGAGTACATGAAGCGCGAGTTCATCAATCTCGGGTTCGACACAGGTCATTCCGCGTCGCCGGTGATCCCGCTGCTCGTGGGCGAGGATGTGACTGCGTTTGTGATGACCAAGCGACTCCAGGAGGAAGGCGTTTTCGTCAATCCCGTGGTCTCACCGGGTGTGCCTGAGGGTCGGGCTATGATCCGCACCTCCTATATGGCCACCCACACCAGAGATCACCTCGACCGGGCCCTCGAGGCGATCGCCAAGGTCAGCCGAGAGGTGGGAGTCATTCCTTGAGGGTCGAACGGGTTTCCGGGCGCGGCGATCTCGCGGCGTTCATCGATCTGCCCTTCACTCTTTACAAGAACGATCCCAACTGGATTCCGCCCATCAAGGCGGATGTGCGAAAGCTCCTCGATCAGGCCGAACACCCTTTCTACGATGGCGGTCGTGACGCCGAGCACGCGCTCTTTCTCGCTCGCGACGGCCGGAAGGTCATCGGCCGGATAGCGGCGATTCTCAATCACCGACACAACCGCGCGCACGACGAGAACGTCGCGTTCTTTGGTTTTTTTGAGACGGTCAATCGGCCCGATGTGGCGAATGCGCTGCTGGCGGCCGCGGAGAATTGGGCGCGAGAACGAGGCGTCGACGCGGTTCGCGGTCCGGCAAACCCTTCCACCAATTACGAGTGCGGATTGCTGGTGGAGGGCTTTGATCGGCCGCCGGTCCTCATGATGACCTACAACCCGCCGTGGTATGCCGATCTCGTTGTTGGCGCCGGTTACGCCAAGGCCAAGGATCTCTACGCCTATTTCTCACCGGTCCATGACGCCAGCCTCGAACGGCTGAAGAAGCTCGCCGCAAGGGCCCAGAAACGAAACCCCGGACTCACAACCCGAAGTATCGATCTCAAACAGTTCGACCGCGAGGTGGCGCTCATCAAGGAGCTCTACAACGCCGCATGGGAGAAGAACTGGGGATTCGTTCCGGTGAGCAACGCGGAGTTCGACGCGTTGGCCAAGGAGCTGAAGGGCCTCGTTCACCCGGATTTGGTGCGCATCGCATCCATCGACGACGAACCGGTTGGTTTTATTCTCACGGTCCCCGACTGGAATCCGGTGCTCGCCGACATCGGTGGGGCGTTGTGGCGGCATCCAATCAAGCTCATCCGGCACCTGCTCTTCACCAAGCCCGAGTCGCTGACCGGGATCCGTTTGATCCTGCTCGGGATGAGGGAGGAATTTCGAAATCGCGGGATCGAGAGCCTCCTCTTCGCCAACGGGATCGAGATTGCGCTGGCGGCCGGCTACGAGTGGTGCGAGTATTCGTGGATCCTCGAGGACAACGAACGCACCAAGGGCGCAGTCCGCCTCATGGGCGGCGAGCTCTACAAGATCTACCGGATGTATGAGAGGGAGTTAGGGGTCAGGAGTTAGGAGTCAAGAGTCAGAAGGGGGCGCGTTCGACGGAACCCAATCTTTCAACTCTCAACTCATCACTCTCAGCTTTTTCCGCATAGCGGCGAGCCCTTGGTCTTCTCGCCGCCGGTTGCTTTGAGAAACCGCCGGGTGAGGCTCTTGATCATTGCCTTCACATCCCGCTTTGTTCTGCCGTTGGGAATCGGGATCTGGGCCGCGGCCAGGGCTCCGTGCCCGCCGCCGAACCCGCGCCGGCCGCCGAGGTTGCGTGCGATCCGGCCCGCGTTGCCGTCCCGCTCGCTGGTTCGAAGGCTGAGGTGGATCCAACCATCGATGACGCCGATGCACATGGTCCAGCTGACATCCTCGGCGCGGAGCAGTAGATCCGCCGCCTCCGCCACCATTTCGGGCGAGTCGAGCTCTCCGAGATCAGAGACGATGCGGTTGCCGTAGACCACCGCCTTGCCGAGCGCCTCCCTGAGCTTGGAAAAATAGCTGTGCGGCAGCGGTGCGGAAAGGACCCGCCCGAGGACCCGGGCATTGGCCAGGGGGTAGAGCGCGAGATAGGCATCGACGTCGGCCTTGGTGCTCTCCCGTCCGAGGTCCTGGGTGTCCGAGCGGATACCGTAGATCATGGCCGTCGCGAGGCGGGTAGGGATTTCGATCCCCGCCGCGTCGAGGTATTCGTAGAGCATGGAGCACGTGGCGCCGTAACGGCTGCGGACATCGGTGAACCTGGCCGAGCGGGTCTCTCGTCTGATGGGGTGATGGTCGATGACCACGTCCAGACGGACCGAAGGGTCAAAATTGACGTTGCCGGCCCCGGGTTGGGCATCGACCATCCCGATGCGGTCGAATCGATCGAGATCGATGGACTCGAAATCGCGAGTGTTGAGCCTGAGATAGTCGAGAAGTGCCTTGTTCTCGGCGCGCCCGACGGCTCCGGTATGGGCCACCGAGCATGCGATTCCGTGGAGATGCTTGGCGATCTCCCGCAATGCCGCGGCCGCGGCGAGCGCATCGGGGTCGGGGTTGTTCTGAACCACGATCAGCATGGTCTTGGCGCCATCGAGAATGGAGGAAAGCCGGGCGAGTCGGGTCGCCGGCGTCGTTACGCGTGCCATCAGACGGCCGGTTCCACGATTATTTTCAACTTGCGCTTGATCGATGATTGCACGGTCTTTCCTCGGCGGTCAGTATAGCCTGGAGTGTGTAGCGGGTGGATTTGGTGGCGCTTTTCGGGTTTGGTTCGGCCCATTTCGGGGCGAGTTCCTAGCCCATGCCACCAGTATGAACCACGAGTTCGTCTCACGATGGCCTCGATCGTCTCTCCGAAATCCATCCGCCGTCTATGCGTTACACCGTCCCAGAGATGTAGAATACCCGCACGGAGGCTGTGTGATACGTCGAGGTTGGTTTCTGACCCTGTCAGCGGGAGTGGTCGTCGCCCTCCTGGGTGTCCTGGTTCTCGGATCGGTTCGATTCGGGGTTGCTCGAAGCCGTCTCCCCGAGCGGGGGTTCAGGGTCGAGCAGCTGGCGGGCTGTCCGGCCGAGGTGGAGATCCGTCTCGATGGAAATGGAATTCCGCACATTCGCACCGACGACGAAAGAGCCCTCTGGTTTGCTCAAGGATATGTCCACGCGCGGGATCGCTTCTTCCAAATGGAGCTGGCGCGCCGGCTGGCCGCCGGTCGGCTTTCCGAGTTGATGGGCGCTCGCGCCCTGACCAGCGACCGCAAAATGAGGACGTGGAGGCTCGCCGCCTCGGCGCGACGCCAGGCCGCGCTGCTCGACGGCGAGTCGAGGGCGGTCCTGGATGCCTACGCCGCGGGTGTGAATGCGGCTCTCGAGGAATTCGGTCGGTGGATCTCGCCCGAGATCTGGCTCGTGGGCGTCGACCCGGAGCCGTGGACACCGGAGAACTCACTCGCGGTGACGCTGCTGCTCCAGCTCGATCTGAGTTGGTCCATGGGCGAGGAGTTCGAGCGGGCCGACCAACTGACGCGTCTCGGGCGCGATCGCGCTCTCGATTTGTGGGGTTGGTCCCCAAGTGAAATCAGGGCGTGGATCCCACCGGGCGATCTCGCGGTTGAACCTCGAGAGGATGATGAGCCCATCCGTTCACCGCTATCGGGGGCGGGTTCCAATAGCTGGGCGCTGGCGCCCGAGAAAACCTCCACCGGTCGAGCTCTCGTTGCCACCGATCCACATCTCGGCGTCCATCTTCCGGGACCGTTTTCTCTGGTCCATCTCAACGGACCTGGAATCCACACGGTCGGTGCGTCGCTGCCCGGCACCCCCGGAGTCTTCATGGGTCACAACGAGCACGTGGCATGGAGCCTCACCATGGCGATGCTCGATGATCAGGATCTCTTTGTCCTGACCCTCGACGAAGAAGGTGAGAACGAGCTCGTCGACGGGGTCTGGCTGCGATTGAGGACGGTGACCGAGGAGATCAGAGTTCGCTGGGAGGAAGATCCGGTCGTACTCAAGGTCAGAATGTCGGAACACGGCCCGCTGGTTCGCGACTCGGGCACCCAGGCGTTGGCGCTCGCCTGGACCGGTCGATCAGGTAATGGAATCGTCCGTGCGTTGCTCGAACTCAATCGGGCGGTTTCGGCCGAGGACGCGGGTCTGGCCTGGGACGGCGTGATCGGTCCGTCGCTCGACCTCGTCGCAGCCGACACCGGCGGCCACATTCATCACCGTGTGGTCGGTTTGGTTCCGGATCGCGGCCGGGGAGCCGGTCGCCTGCCCGCTCCGGGGGCAGATTCCAGGTGGGGGTGGCGAGGATTTCTGCCCCTGGGGCGCAACCCCGCCAGCCTCGATCCCGAAAGCGGCGTCCTGGCCACCGCGAATCATGATTTCTATGCAGAGGGCGATTTCCCCATGCGGGATCGGCTGCCCGGCGATTTTGCGTCACCCTGGAGGGTGCGCAGAATTCGGCGGATGCTCGAGGCGCGTGACGACTGGGACATAGGTTCAACCGTGGAGCTGCAGCGGGATGTAGTCTCGGAACGCGCCATCGCGATCCTCAAGTTGATTCGCCCGGACCTCAGCGAGCATGGCGGACCGAGCGCGGCATCGCTCCTCGAGTGGGATGGCCGGATGGGCGAAAGCGAGCCGGCTCCGCACATCTTCTCCCGCTTCCTTCTGGAACTTGGATCTGAGGTCGGGGCCGATGAGTTCGGCCGGCCCGCTGGACTTGAAACCGAGTACCTGGTGCGCCTCCTGGCCGGTGGGATGGGCGATGAGTGGTGGGACAACCGCACCACCGAGGACATTGAAACCCGGGCTGACGCGATGAGGCAGGCCCTCGATCATGTCGATGGTATGAGGATCGCCAGTGCCTGGGGTGATGTGCATCAGATCGTCTTCAGGCACCCGCTCGGCGAGATCCCCTTTGCCGGTCGTCTCCTCGCCCGATCGTGGGATCGTGGGCCGTTTCCCGCGGGGGGCGACAACGTCACCGTCGAAGCCAACTACTGGGATTATCGACACCCATTCGACGTCGCGGCCATGCCGGCGCTCCGCCTCGTAACCGATGTCGGGAATTGGGATGAGGCGGTGGCGGTGATGCCCCTCGGTCAGTCGGGGCGGCCGTGGTCGTCTCACTACGCCGACCAGATTCAGCTCTGGCTTGGGGGAGGGGTATTCACGCTGCCGTTCGGTGAAGCGGCCGTGGAGGCTGCCACTGAGGCGAGACTGATTCTGAAACCGGAAGAGTAGAACGCTCCCGAAGTCACGAATTATGAATTTTGAATTATGAATTGAGGACAGCGGATTGAGGTTCGAGCGAAGGTGCGATTGCCCCGACGAATCGAAGGCTGTGGAGTCTCGCGGGCGGGACGCCCGCGCCACAATGGACCGTGCGATGTTGTGGTGCGGGCGTCCCGCCCGTAGGGAGTCGGAACGGGTCAGAGAGGGTCGAGGATGGCTGTGACGCTCGCTATCGTGGTTTGTGGGCCTCAGCTCGAGGTTGCTCTCAGCGGTCCTTCCCAGGGCGTCGCTTCGCTGGTTCGGTTGGCTGGGATCTCTCCGCGATCGACCCTGGTGTTGGCGGCGGCAGATCTGCTCGTCGAGGACGCCGGCCTCGAGCCCTCCGCCATCGAGTGCGTGGTCATCAGCCGGGGACCAGGTTCCTTCACCGGGATTCGTGCGGGCGTCGCGACGGCTCAGGGGCTGGCGGCCGCCACCGGAGCCGAGATCATCGCCTACGACTCGCTCCTCGTTCAGGCGGCGCGGTGTCGACCGACGACCGTTGTGTGGTCGGCGCAGCCCGGTCGAAGGGGCGAGGTCTATGCGCGGTCATTCGCGATCAACATCGAGGGCAGGCCGGAACCGCTCATGGATATCGAGATTCTCCCGATCTCGGGACTCGGCGATCATGGACCATGGGTCGCCTCGGATTCCCTTGATCTGGGC
>RCND010001099.1_pt1 | contig 19351 bp, 17 predicted proteins | sample 2041351 | NCBI WGS metagenome assembly RCND01 (sample SAMN09708230, study PRJNA481090) | Marine sediment metagenome, whole genome shotgun sequencing project. | biome: marine sediment; feature: ocean; material: sediment; isolation source: Sewage treatment plant 12B marine sediment (STP12B) ... | reverse complement strand
TTTTTAGATAGTTTTTGAACATGATTGATTGTTTTTTGATGCTGAATTATTTGAATATTTCCTTCCCAGCCTTTATGTCATTTACTAGATTATCTATATAGGTCAGGAACATTCGATCCTCTGTTTTTTTCTTTGCCGATTCACAATATTTTAACGCTTTCTTTTTATCACCCAGATAAAAATAGCCGCTTACCATTCCCAAATGGGCATATACGTCATTCGGATTCTTATCATAGTTATTTTTAAAAATATCAAAGGCTTCTTTATGTCGTTCCATAGAATTTAAACCTATGCCATAAGTAACTATATCTTGCGAACTGCCCATGGGAAAAGCCATTTTCATAATAGAATCGGCCTCCGTTCTTCTATTCAACTTTTCCAACAATCCAGCGTAGGTAGACAAGGTTTTAAAATTCGACGCTCCAAAATAGGTGTTGATAGAACGATCTGCCCAGCTTAACCCTTCCTCCAAATTAATATTATTGACCAAACAATAATTGGCCGCTGTCTGCATATTCTGCCAAAACCTATAAAACATTCCTGAATTGAATTCCTTTCTAAAGGATTCTATTTGAATCTTTTGGAGATCAACGGATACTTTGAAAGGAACTTTGACTTTTTCCCATTGCATGGAAACAATCGCACTATTCGTTGTCTGGTCACTGAAATCGTATTTGAGTCGTTCTACACTTTCGCCCAATGACATCACGGGAACCTCTACCCGGAGGGCATCATCCTTAGAATCATAATAAAAACTACCCCAAGCCGTATTGAATTTTGAAAAAACCAAGGCTGCCTTTTCAGGACCCATAGCAATGAAAAATCCGTATTTTCCCTTTTCCAAAGGTTGATCTTCTATAAACACATCGGTACTGAATTCGATGGTTGTATTTTCGTTAGCTCCGGCCCGCCAGGGTGCTGCTTTACTGGTGCCATAGTTTAGGTCGGCAAAACCATAATGCACCAATTTACCCCAAATTTGACCTTCGCGGCCTTTTACCCCTGGTCTTGAATAGTTTACTTTTACCTCGGTAATTCCAATAAATTCAGATACTGAAGCCTTCTTATTTCCATCTGCAGGTAAGGTTATTTGGGCACTAATCCCTATGGTGCAAAAGGTAATAAGGAACGTGGCGATTAATTTGTTCTTCATTTTAATTGTATTTAGCGTTCTATTTATTTAAGCATTATCGGTTATCACATAAAAAGCTTGTAGCTCCTTTTTAACTACTCCGTACGCAGACTTTTTACAGGATTGGCTATAGCTGCCTTAATACTTTGATAACTGACGGTCAGTACAGCTACCACTATTGCTAAAATTGCAGCAAAAACAAAAACCCCCCACCCAATTTCTATTCGGTATGAAAAATCCTCCAACCATTTGTTCATAACATACCAACCCAAGGGTATGGAAACGAGAATGGCAACACCTACAAGTTTAAGAAAGTCAACGGTAAGTCTATAAGTTATTTGACCTACACTTGCTCCCAAAACCTTTCTCACACCAATTTCTTTGGTACGTTTTTGTGCGTTAAAGGCAGCAAGTCCGAACAAACCAAGACAGGCTATTAAAATCGAAAGCATGGTAAAGACCATAAATATCTTACCCAAGCGTTGTTCTGCCTCATAGGTAGCATTGAACGATTCGTCCATGAAACTATAACTAAATGGTTGCCCAGGTGCGAGCTTGTTCCATACACCTTCGATATCAGCAATTGCTTTTGAAAAATCGCCCGCATTCAATTTTACTGCCATCATTCCAGAAGATTCTCCGTAGAAGAGCCCTAAGGCACCGATATCTTCACGCAATGATTCGTAATGAAAATCCTTAACAACACCAATGATGGTATAGTATTGGGGAGTTTCTAATTCTATATCGTCTGAAATACGCATACCCAAAGCTTCATTTGGCTGCACACCAAGAACCTTCAGTGTTGCCTCGTTAATAATTGCCGCTGTAGAATCTGTGGCAAACTCTTTGTTGAAATTACGCCCTTCAACTAGTTCCATATTCAATGTTGCAATATAATCCTCATCAACATTCCAAGTTTGTATCTGAATTGCATTTTCCTGTTCCCTTGCCCCTTCCTTAAAATAGGAACTATTGGAACGTGAGGAGGGCGTGGGCATGTAGTTACTTAAGGTAGTACTTTGCACTTGGCTCAACTTTTGGACTTCTTCCTTAAAAGTCTGTGCCTGACTTCCTGCGGCATAGACATCTTCTATCAAAACAACTTGGTCTTTGGCAAAACCCAGATCTTTATTTTGTATAAATTTCAATTGCTGAAAAACGACCAACGTACTTACAATCAAAAAAACCGAGATCGCAAACTGGAAAACTACCAATGCGTTCCTGACTTTACCTCCTCCTACACTACTTTCACCGCTTCCTTTGAGTACTTTAACGGGAACGAATTTTGACATAAAAAAAGCAGGGTAACTTCCTGAGAAAAGTCCTAAAAGAACTGTAGCAATTAGTAAAATTCCCCAGAAAAAGGGATTGGTAAACGGAACAGAAACGGACTTGCCCGAAAGTTCATTGAAAAACGGCAGCACCACAATAGTGACCAACAAGGCAAAGAGCAAGGATATGAACGAAATGAGTCCTGATTCGGTCAAGAATTGACGTACCAGTTCTGCTTTACTGGACCCCAAAGTCTTACGAACACCCACTTCTTTTGACCTTTTTAACGAGTAGGCTGTAGATAGGTTCATAAAATTCACACAGGCCAATACAATAAGAAAAAGACCAATAAACAATAGAATATAAACGTTTTGGATACTACTATTGGCGCTCAATTCTGAATCGCGATAGGAATGCAAATGTATGTTGGTCAAAGGCATGGTGTAGTAATTTAAATAGTTGCCCGAAGCCAGGAACGTTTCTTTTGTCATACCCGGAAAAAATTGTTGTGCCCAAGGGAGCATATACTTTTCTAACATGCCCTGTAACGGCACCTTAAAATCCGCAACATTTGCAGAGGGTATCAATTTAACAAACGTATAAAAGTTATTACTCCCCCAATTATTCTCCTGCGCAGGGGCATACCCGGCCATCGCCATAAAAACAGAATGGTCCCTTAATAAGGAATTCTTTGGCAGGTCATCAATAACCCCTGTTACGGTGTAGGTGTCAGTATTGTTCAATAACAGACTTTGCCCCAATGCACTCTGTATTCCAAAATGTTTCTCAGCCGCCGTTTTGGTCAATACCACCGTATTGGGCTCTTTCAATGCTGTCTCTGAGTCCCCAACCAGTAGATCAATTCCAAAAAAATTAAAAAAGTTGGCGTCTGCAAAGGTTACATTCAATTCTTTTGTGTTTGTCTCGGAGTCACTTTTTCTTAGAAGTAGGCTCCCTCGATCACGAAATCTAAAGGTCGTTTCCACTTGTGGAAAATCGTTTTGCATTGCCGCCGCCATAGGAGCAGCCGCCGTAGAAGCCTTCATTTCAGCTCCCCCAAATTTAATATCGGCATCTATTCTATAAATGCGGTCTGCATCGGCAAACATTTTATCAAAACTTAATTCATCATAGATGTATAATGAAATAAGTAAGCCCCCTGCCATACCAATAGCGAGGCCAAAAACATTTAGGGATGTAAAAAAAGGTTGCCTTTTTAAGCTTCTCCAAGCGATTTTTAGATAGTTTCTAAACATGATTCTCGTTTTTTGATTGATTGATGATTATTCTGTGCGCAAACTTTTAATAGGATTCGCAATAGCGGCCTTAATACTTTGATAACTAACCGTGATTATTGAAATGGCCACTGCCAAGAATGCCGCCAGTATAAATACCCAAATCCCGATTTCAATGCGATAAGAAAAATCTTCAAGCCATTTGTTCATAGCGTACCATCCTATTGGCAATGAGACTAGGATAGCGATACCCACAAGTTTTAAAAAGTCTACTGAAAGCCTATAAGAAATCTGACCCACGCTTGCACCCATTACCTTTCTTATACCAATTTCCTTGGTGCGCTTTTCAGCGTTAAAAGCGGCTAATCCAAAGAGCCCTAAGCAGGCAATTAATATGGAAAGGGCTGTAAATATGAAAAAGATTCGGCCTAATCGTTGTTCTGATTGATAGGTATCATTAAACGATAAAGTAGTAATCAAAGGGTTGCCCAGGTGCTATTTGATTCCAAATCCCTTCGATTCCCGCTATGGCATTTGAAAAGTTTCCTGATTCCAATTTAACCGCTAGTGCATATGCTCTGTCGCTCAAATGAAGGCTTAATGATTCTATCTCAGCCCTAAAAGGTGAAAAATGAAAGTCTTTGACAACACCAATAATTGTAAAATACTCTGGGTTTTCAGATCCTATGCCAGGAGTATATCTTTTCCCAATCGCTTCCTCTGGTGATATTCCAATTACAGATACGGCAGATTCATTCACAATTATACTGGTAGAATCACTCTTGAAATCACGATCAAAATTCCGACCAGCAATTATCTCAAAATCCATCGTGGACACATAATCAAAATCAACGCCCCATCTTTGCATACTAAGGGCGTTTTCTTGGTCAGTAGGACCCTCTTCTGGTACAAATGTAGAATCTGATCTAGATGAAGGTGTTGGGAAAAAACTGCTCAAGGTTGCATTTTTAACATAGCTTAGTTTTTTTACCTCTTCCTTAAAGGAAGTAGCTTTATTGTCAAGAGAGAATGCATCGTTCACTATCAAGACTTGATCTTTAGAAAAGCCAAGGTCCTTATTTTGAATGTAATCCAATTGTTGATATACCACCAGCGTACCAATAATCAAGAATACTGAAATAGCGAATTGAAAAATAACCAATGCGTTTCGTACGTTACCTCCACCAATACTGTTGGTCCCTGAGCCTTTTAACACTTTTACAGGAATAAACCTTGACATAAAGAAGGCAGGGTATCCTCCTGCTAAAAGCCCAAGGACAACCCCAGATGCAAGTAGTATCAGCCAGAAAAATGGATTTGTATAAGGCATTGAAATATTCTTATCAGCCAAATCATTAAACAATGGGAGCAGTATAATAGCCAAAATGACCGCCAACACTAATGACGCCAAGGACACCAAACCAGATTCTATCAAAAACTGTCTGATTAGCTCGCCTCTATTAGATCCTAAAGTCTTTCTAATACCAACCTCTTTGGCCCTTTTAAGAGAATGTGCTGTTGAAAGGTTCATAAAATTGACACATGCCAAAACCAAAAGGAATATAGCTATGAATGAAAGTATATAAATACTCTGGAGATCATTATTCCTACTTATTTCTGCAACTCTATCAGACCGTAAGTGAATATCGGTCATGGGCATTGTACTATAAATCAAATGATTGCCCGCAGCTTTAAATTGCTCTTCTGTAATTCCTGGCATAAACTGCTGAACACCTGGTATAACATACTTGCTCAAAAAACCTCTTAATGGTTGTTGTATGTCTTCAATATTGGCTGATGGAATAAGTTTTATGTACGTTTGGTAATTATTGCTCCCCCAATTCACAATCCGGGAGTCTTCGTAACCAGACATCGCCATAAAAACGGTATGATCCCTTAGAAATGAATTTTGAGGAAAGTCGTCTATTACTCCAGTCACGGTATAAGAATCATCATTATCCAAAACCAAAGTTTGACCAATAGCGTCATTGATGTTGAAATGTTTTTCAGCAGCTGATTTAGTCAATATTAAAGTGTTCGGTGACTTTAAAGCTGTCTTAATATCTCCAGTTAATAGGTCTAGCCCAAACATTTTAAAGAATGTTGAATCAACGAAAGTTGTTTGCAGTTCTTTTATGTTAGCTTCAGTATCTGCCTTACGAAGTAAGATGCTGCCTTGGGTACGAAATCGCATGGCAAGTTCAACTTCAGAAAAATCATTTTGGGCCGCTTCTGCCATAGGAGCCGGGGTAACTGCAAACTTGCGATCCTCCCCGCCAAACTTAATATCAACATGAATTCGATGTATACGATCGGCATCTGCGAACATTTTGTCATAACTTAATTCATCATAGATGTATAATGAAATAAGAAGCCCGCCAGCAATTCCAATAGCTAACCCAAAGATGTTTAAAAAAGTAAAGAAAGGTTGCTTTTTAAGACTCCTCCAGGCTATTTTTAAATGATTTTTAAACATGATTGTTGATTATTGATACTGAATCAAGTTCAGCATTGATTGATGAATAAACTTCCTATTTAAATCATGGCACCCATTGCCCTGTTTTGACTTTCTGTGACAACTTGCCCATCAAAAAGATTGACAATTCTATGCGCATAATGAGAGTCCCTGTCCGAGTGTGTTACCATAACTATGGTTGTTCCTTCTTGATTAAGTTCAGTAAGAAGATTCATTACTTCTATACCGTTTTTTGAATCCAAATTACCCGTAGGTTCATCAGCTAGAATCAGTTTCGGGTTGGTGACTACAGCTCTTGATATGGCAACCCTTTGCTGCTGACCACCTGATAATTGTTGCGGAAAGTGTTTTGCACGGTGTGCTATTTTCATTCGCTCTAGCACTTTCATCACCTTTTCTTTTCGTTCGCTCTTACTCATTTTAAGATAAATAAGTGGCAATTCCACGTTCTCATATACTGTTAACTCGTCAATTAAATTGAAACTCTGAAAAACAAAACCCAGATTTCCTTTTCGTAGTTGTGTACGTTGGCTTTCTTTTAGTCCGCCTACTTCATTCCCGCCAAAGATGTAACTTCCTTCTGTTGGGTTATCGAGCATCCCGATAATGTTCAACAAGGTTGATTTTCCACATCCCGAAGGACCCATGATAGCCACAAATTCTCCCTCGGCCACATTTAGATTAACATTGTTAAGTGCTAAAGTTTCTACCTCTTCGGTTCTAAAACTCTTTTTTAAATTTTTAATCGTTATCATTTTTTGATTGAATTACTTGTTAATATAATAGACATCATTGTTTCTGAAATGTGTCAGTTGGCATTCTTTTATTTTAAAACAATTTTTTCCGCTTCCCCAAAACTTGAATAGTTACTGGTTATTACTTTCTCCCCTGGCTCTAATCCTTCCAGTACCTCATAGTACCTTGAATTTTGTTTACCAATTCGTATATCCCTTCTTAATGCCTCTCCACCAGATGGGTTCACTACAAAAATCCATTGCCCACCCGTACTTTGAAAGAAACTACCTTTTGGTAATAGCAAGGCATCAGAAGATTCGCCTAATTGCAATTTTATATTATAGCTTTGACCGGCCCTGATATTCTCAGGCTTGCTTCCTGTAAATACCAAGTCAACTTTGAATCTTCCACTTCGAACTTCGGGGTAAACTTTGCGCAATCGTAATTCATATTCAACTCCGTTTCGCTCAAAAGATGCGTTTAAATCCCGTTTTACCCGATCCACATAATGCTCATCTATATCTGCTTCAATTTTAAAATCGGTCAGCACATTAATTTGTCCAATTCTTTCTCCTTGACCAATATTCTGACCAATTTCAGCATCTAAAAATCCTAACTGTCCATCGGCTGGGGCACGTACATTTAGATGGTCTAACCTTTCATAAACCATGCTTAAGGTTTTTTGCATTCTGTTTAAGTCAGTATCCAAACTAGAAAGTGAAGTTATGCGAAGTGCATCATCCTGCTCCGTTTGTGATTTTACTATATCGTATTGCTTTTTAGATAACTCAAAACTTTCCTTAGATAGTAGATACGTTTCTTTCGAAATCAACTCTTCATCATATAATGCTTGGTTCTGATTATAATTCCGCTTTAATCTCTGAAGATCATATTCGGCTGTTGCCAAGGATCTCTTTCCTTCTACTTGACGAGAATCAAAGGTTAATTTAGTGGATCGTAGGTCATTTTGTTTTAATGCCAAATTACTCTCACTTGCCAATATTTGTTCATACAGTTTGCTATTTTCCAACTTCAGGATAATGTCGCCTTTCTTAACAATTGCCCCTTCCTCGATTAATTTTTCATTGACTCTTCCTCCTTCATAGGCGTCCATGTATATGGTAGCTATTGGAGCCACGTTTCCGTTAATGGTTATATAATCATCAAACTTACCTTGAGTAATCTCACCAATAGAAAGTTTGTCTTTCTCTGTACGAAATGTTGAAACCGAAGTCCCAACTATTAACTGATACCCGATAAAAAGTAATATTAAACCAATGCCTATATAAGCATAGTGCTTTGGTCTTAAACCTTTTTTCTTTTCTATTTTTATATCCATTTTGGGTGTAATTCTTATTCGTTTATACTAAATATTGGCAAGCCTCTGTAAAAATCAAGCGTTTTTTTATTCACTTCAGCGCGCAACCGTACTTGCAAATTTTCGTTTTGGGAACTAGCAAAAAGATTCTTGGCCGCAAACAGTTCCAGCGCGCTAATTAATCCCTTTTCATATCTTTTCTGTGCTATGGTAAAAGCAAGGTTTTGGGACTCCATTTTTTGAGTGCTTTGTTCAAATTCTGTTTGTAAGGCGGTATACTCCTGGACCAACTGTTGTATGGTTTGTTTAAGTTCCTGTTCTTGTATGTTCAAATTATTTTTAGCACGTAAATGGGCTATTTTTTGTTGTTTTACCCTTGACCTACCCGACCATCCGTTGCTAATAGGAATATTCAACGCTACCCCAATGAACTTGAAAGTATTATCTCTAAATTGGTCTCTAAATGGAATAGTAAGTCCAGAAGCATCTCTGGTGGTTTCGTAATAACCTGTACCTATACCCCCAAATAGACTAAACGAAGGATATAAGGAACCTTGAGCAACCGCTATCTGCTTTTTTGCCGCTTTTTCCCTAAGCATTTGTGCTTTAATAATCGGAATAAAACCTCGGGCTTCATTATAAACAGAATCCGTTCTTATTTCAGCATTTTGAGTCACCTCATTTTTGATGGGTAATTGTGTGTCTATAAATATATCAGTTACATCAACAAGATTCATTTCTTGCATTAATCTTAATTTGGCGGCGGCAAGATCGTTTGCACTTTGGGTAACGTTCAAATTATCCGTTAAGAGCACAGATTTAGCTTCATACAGGTCTGCCCCTGCCTTAAGGCCTAATTCAATTTGTTTTTTCACCAAATCAAAATTTCGTTGAGATACGGCTTGTTGTTCATTCGAAATAGCAAGAAGTCCCTGATAAAATTGAATGTCGTAAAATACCCTCATTATACGAAAAGCCAGTAGATATTTCTGTTGCAAAGTTTCTTCCATGGTGGCTTTGTAAATAAACTTAGCCGCTTTAATTTCATTTATTTTTTGAAATCCCCGAAACAAGTCAATCGATGAATTAATAGAATAATTATTTGAGAAAAAGTCTGAATTAACAATACTATTATCATTAGGATCAACTGAACGCCCAAATCGAATGTTATAGTCGGAATATGCATTTATATTAGGCAAGACATTTCGAATGGATTGTCTATATGTTTCCTTATTGGATGCCAGATTATAATTATAATCATTAAGTTGAAGATTATGCTGAAGGGCATAAGAAACACAATCATCCAATGACCACCTCTCCTGTGCTTCCAAACTAACACAAATGAGTAGTAAGGCAATTGTGATTATTTTAATTTTTTGATACATATGAATTTAATGTGCCAAACTGAATGCTATTGTCATGCCATAAATACATCTCTTTATTAATCAGCACATTACATTAATGTATTGTAAATATCAAACAAATGAATGTAAAATTATTATACATATATTGTCCAATTTTTAGACACTTTGGTTTATTTGTAAAATCCAAATCGTAGCTTTATCAAAGATATTTAGGCTTATACAATGATCGATGCAAAAATCTTAGTAGTAGATGATAATAAAAGTGTTCTTAGTGCTTTAGAAATCTTACTTCAGTTCGAATTCAAAAGTGTGGAGACCCTATCCAATCCAAATCAAATTTCAAGCTATCCCAACTTATCTGATTTGGATATTATTCTACTGGATATGAACTTTTCGGCAGGTGTAAATACTGGTAATGAAGGATTATATTGGCTTAGGGAAATCAAAAAAAGAGCAAAACATATATCGGTTATCATGATGACAGCTTATGGTGCAATTGATTTGGCTGTAGAGGCACTCAAGGAAGGAGCCTCTGATTTTATTCTAAAACCATGGAGTAATGAAAGACTCCTAACCACAGTGAAATCTGCCTATAAATTGCGTAAAGCACAAAATGAGGTTAACCAACTAAAGCAAAAGGAAAGCAACCTCAAGCAAGTAATAAATCACAAAAAAGGATATATTATTGGAAATTCCAAAGCTTTAAATTCAGTGCTTACTTTGGTAAGAAAGGTGGCGAAAACCAATGTGAATGTTCTGATTACAGGGGAAAATGGCACTGGCAAAGAACTAATAGCCAGAGAAGTGCATAAATTATCATCCCGAAATAATGAAGTATTTATTCCTGTTGATATGGGTTCGATTTCGGAAAGCCTTTTTGAGAGTGAACTATTTGGTCATGTAAAAGGCTCTTTTACAGATGCCAAGGGAGATCGAACCGGTAAATTTGAGGCTGCTAATGGTGGCACACTATTTTTGGATGAAATCGGAAATATATCACTCCAGACCCAAGCAAAACTTTTATCTGCTATACAAAATAAGAAAATCGTACGGGTTGGTTCCAATAAGTCAATACATGTTGATATTCGTTTAATATGTGCAACCAATGGTAATTTGGACAAAATGGTAGCAGATGGGCTTTTTCGTGAAGATCTACTCTACAGAATAAATACAATTATCATAGAAGTCCCACCCCTTAGGGAACGTGAGGGCGATATAGTAACATTAACGAATTTTTTCTTAAAAAAATTCAGTGTCAAATATGGCAAACCTCAATTGAGAATCAACCAAAAAGCCGAAGAAAAACTCAGTTCATATAAATGGCCGGGCAATATAAGGGAGTTATTACATTCGCTTGAAAGAGCTGTGATTCTTTCCGAAAGTAATATATTAACCCCTGATGATTTTCTCTTGAATTTAAATACAGCCCTTTCTTTGGATTCAGGCCCAGACACTTTAGAAGAAATGGAACAACTGATGATAGCCAAAGCTTTAGACAAAAACAATGGTAATTATAGCGCTGCGGCCGAGCAATTAGGAATTTCAAGACAAACGCTTTACAATAAACTGAAAAAAGAAAGTAAATAAAATGGTGAGCAGAAATATTTATTTACAGTTGATATTGCGTATCATTTTTATTTCAAGTACGGCCATTGCAATGGCTTTCTTTTTTTTCAAAACTGAATATATAGCATCGGTGTTTTTTCTTTTCTTATTGATTATTCAAACTGTACTTGCCATTCAGTACATTAACCAGACGAATAGGAAGATAGCATACTTTTTTGACGCCATCAAGAACGAGGATTTTACGCTTCGCTTCCCTGAAAAATTGAGTGTAAAGTCAATGGAAGAACTAAACCATAGTCTTAATATGCTCAATGCCATGATTCAAGATATTCACATAAAGAAACAGGCTCAGGAACAATATTATCAGGAAATATTGAGACAGGCAGACATGGGTGTTTTTACTATAAATTCAAAGGGGCATATTCTTTATGCAAATCCGACAGTGCAAAATCTTTTAAATTATTGGCCGCTAAACCATGTAAAGCAATTGGCACAGGTTGATCAAGAACTCTACAACCTATTTGTAAAACTTCAACCTTTTGATAACACTGTTTTCGAACTTAGTAACGAACGTGGAAAAAGACTTTTGGCATTGAAATGCACTTCAATAAATATAGAAAATGATACTCTTTTGTTAGTTATAGTCCATGATATTCATAAAGAGCTTGATGAAAAAGAAACCGATTCATGGGTAAAGTTAATTCGTGTTCTTACACATGAAATAATGAACACAATTACACCGATAACATCCATCTCAGAATCAATACTTAAATATTTCAGAAAAGGTGATTCATTAATCCCCATAAATAAATTTACAGATCATGAAATTAAGAATACGGTAAAAGGTCTAGAAGTTATAAAGGACCAAGGCAAGGATTTAATGAGCTTTGTTCAATCATACCGAACCTTCTTAAGTATACCTGAACCGGATAAAGAAGTTATTTCTGCCCATAAACTACTGGACAAGGTCCGCGTATTATTAGGGCCTCAAGGTGACGATAATAATTTTAATATCGAAATAAGTATTGACCCTAAAGAGCTTGATTTGTTCGTTGATGAAAAACAGATTACGCAGGTGCTATTGAATTTGGGAAAGAACGCCATACAATCTTTGGACAATCAGGAAAACGGAATTATTAGATTCATTGCTGGAGTAAACGATAATGGTAAAAAAACTATTCAGGTTTGGGATAATGGTCCAGGAATACCTCCAGAAGTTATTGATGAAATATTTGTTCCTTTTTTTACTACTAAAAATACTGGAACAGGAATAGGATTGAGTCTTTCAAAGCAGATCATGAGACTGCATGGGGGCAGTATTCAAGTTGTATCAAAAGAAAACACCCTTTTTACCTTGACTTTTTCGTAAACTTTTCTGGATATTTTTCTTATTAAGATTCTGTACTGAGTTCTTTCCATGGATCCCAAAAGTGCTTTTCAAAATCAATGATTTGATTATCAACCACCTTGATGCCTTCACTTTCCAAAAGTTGCTGCATTAGATTGGTCCCATCAAAGTGATGCTTGCCTGTCAAAAGACCTATTTTGTTCACAACCCTATGTGCAGGAACTTCGGGCATAGCATGAGCCCCATTCATGGCCCAACCTACCATTCTTGCACTTCTTGCGGCCCCAAGGTATTTTGCAATTGTACCATATGAAGTTACCCTACCATAAGGAATTAGCTTGGCCACTGTATACACTTTTTGGAAAAAGTTTTTGTTCTCTTCTCGCATCAATTCAATATCCTATAAATGGTTATGGCCAAAAGAACCAGCATTAATACGCTTAGGAAATAATTGGAATTCTTCGAAAAGCGGTTGGTCTTGTTCTCCAATTTATTGAAATAAATAGTGTACATGTACAATACTGAAAAAGTACCACAACCTGCTGCTAATACAAAAATCACAATATCCCAAGCTTGAAATTTTATCCATCCAGATGCATTCCACATTATATTCAGCCCACTATAATAGGGGATGGTCAATAGATTTAACGCGGTTAATAACATGCCTTTATAGAAGCTATTCCTCTTACTTATTTTAACCACTTTAACAACTTTTTTCTTATTATTTCTTGCGGTCATAAAAAAATAAATAGCCAAAACCGCAAAAACCAAAACCGCAATTTTAAGCAGTACTTCAACCACATCAGGATTCCTATGCAAATATTTCGAAATATAAACTGCAATAATGGCCTGCAACATAACCATTGTTGACACTCCCAAGCTGAAGATTATACCATTCAATTTTCCCTTTTCTACACTGGTCTTAGCAGCATTCATGTTCAAAAGACCCGGTGGCACAGTAGCCATAAAAGCGGCTGAATAAGTTGCAAAGAAAAGAATGAGTAGGTGTTCCATGTATTAGTTTATCCTAAACTTGATATAGGTGATTGGTTTTGCCTTGTCAAGATACTGTTTTTCATAGAAAGTTTGAATGGACAATACCTCTTTCGCGCTACCTTCATTTTTATACACATCATGATTCGCATATAGTACTTCGCGGCCACTACCATGTAAAAGTCCTAAAGTATACCCATGCATGAATTCACTATCGGTCTTTAGATGAACTAATCCTTTATCAATTAATATATGCTCATATTTCTTAAGGAAAACCTCATTGGTCATACGATGCTTGGTTCGCTTATATTTTATTTGTGGATCCGGGAAAGTAATCCAGATTTCAGACACTTCATTTTGATCAAAAATCTGGTCTATCAACTCTATTTGGGTTCTTAAAAAGGCTACATTGTCTCTATTCTCCTCTAAAGCTGTTTTTGCACCCCTCCATAAGCGGGCTCCTTTAATATCCAGACCAATATAATTCTTATCGGAATTCATTCGTGCCAAGCCCAAGGTATATTCTCCTTTACCACAGCCCAATTCCAATACTATGGGATTGTTGTTGCCGAAATGTTTATGCCAATTACCTTTTAACGAAAATGAATCCTCTTCGATTTCTTGTCTATCTGGTTGCACCACATTTTTAAATGTAGCATTCTCCTTGAATCTTTTTAGTTTGTTTTTGCTTCCCACAGCACTATATAATTTAATCCCGTGGCAAATCTAATGAAATCCTAATTGCTAAGATTAAAATCTTCTTTGTTTTGGCTATTGGTTTTTTCCAAAGTAAAGGAAAATTCAGACCCAACACCTGCTGTACTTTCAACGTAGATTTTTTCGTCATGTACCTCGATAATATGCTTGACTATGGATAGCCCCAAACCAGAACCACCTTCATCACGACTGCCACTTTTATCTACCCTGTAGAAGCGTTCAAATAATCGGGGAATATGTTGTTCGGATATACCTTCCCCATTATCTGTTATGCGAACAATTACCTTGTTTTTTATCAAATTTTCGACGCTTACCTCTGTAATACCATCTTCTTGACCGTATTTAATTGAATTGACCAATAAATTGGTCAAAACCTGCTGAATTTTATCACGGTCGGCATGCACGTAAATGGGATCTTTATAATCCATGTCAAAAGACAATGTGATCTTCTTTTTGGCAGATTTCATTTCAAGTAACTCGAAGACATTCTGTATCAGTTCAATAATATCAAAATCGACCCTTTCCACATTTAAATCACCAACTTCAAGTTTAGTAATCATATCTAAATCACGGACAATATAGATAAGACGTTCGACTCCTTTATTAGCCCTTTGTAGATATTTCTTCCGTACATTTTTATCTTCCATAGCACCATCAAGTAAGGTCAAAATATATCCTTGAACGGTAAATAATGGGGTCTTTAATTCGTGCGATATATTTCCAAGGAAATCCTTTCTGTATTCCTCTCGAATCTTAAGCGTATCAATCTCTATTTTTTTATCTTGGGCAAATTTCTCAATCTCCTCAGTGAGCGTTTTCATGTCTGTTGTAATAGGGCCAGAGGTAAGGGTAGAGGATTCCAATAGCGCAACATCATCATAGATCTTTTTAATCCTGCGATAAATAAAATTTTCAATTCTAATCTGTAGTGCAATAAAGGAAAGTATAAATACCAAAGAGGCAAATAGTCCAATCAACAGCCAGTTAATCGAATCAAAATACCAGAGTAATCCCAATAAAATAAGTGAAGATGCAAAAGTGATCAAGAGTGCAGACCTTAAAGCAAACCTATAAGATTTTTTTAAGCGAATAGCCATTATAGAACAAACTTATAGCCTACGCCCTTTACCGTTTTAAAGTGATGGTCTCCTATTTTCTCACGTAATTTTCGAATATGCACATCTATAGTTCGCCCTCCTACAACAACCTCATTGCCCCAGACCTTATCAAGAATAACTTCACGTTTAAAAACCTTGTTGGGTTTTGAAGTTAGTAATGACAATAATTCAAATTCTTTTCTAGGTAAGATAATTTCGGTTCCGTTGTTTTCAATTTTGTATTCTTCTCGATTAATTACTAAATCCCCCACCGTTAAAATTTCCTCTGCAACCTCGACATCATCCTTAAGTCTTCTAAGTAGAGCCTTTACTTTGCTTACCAACACCTTGGGCTTTATAGGTTTTGTAATATAGTCATCAGCACCAGCCTCAAAACCCGCTACTTGCGAATAATCCTCTCCACGCGCCGTTAGGAAGGTGATAATTGTATTCTCAAGACCTGGACTTTTACGAATGATCTCACAAGCTTCAATACCATCCATTTCTGGCATCATCACATCTAAAATAATTAAATGGGGCTGTTTTTTCTTTGCTTTGGCGACCCCCTCTACTCCATTTTTTGCAGTAAAAACCTGGTATCCCTCAGAGGTAAGATTGTAACGTACTATCTCCAAAATATCTGGCTCATCATCAACCAACAGTATCTTAATATCCTTCTTTTTCATTGAGAAATCATATTCTATTCAAGCATGAAAGTAAATATAATACTATTACGTTAAACCACTTTGGATTCAATTGAATTAGTAACGTTAACATAACACCCAACACATAAAATAGTAACAAACAGTTCATTGTGCTATTGAATCATGTGTAATTCAGCGAATTTATACTTAAATGATAAGAGAGCACCTACAATCCAAACCTAAAATTATTATATTTGCGGTATGCTATTTGCAACTCCATTTATATGAAGAAACTTTACTTGATGTTCTCTTTACTTTTTATTTCATTGAGCTATGCCCAAGATGCAAAGCCCAATGCAGATATAGATGGTTTTAAATTATATCCTAATCCTGTCACGAATGGCAAAGTGTACATTATAACAGCGGATAGAGCCCCAAAAAGGATTCAGATTTTTGATGTTTTGGGAACCCAAGTTATGAAAACAACACTGCTTAGGGAAGAATTGAATGTTTCTGAATTGCATGCCGGTGTGTATGTTTTGCGGGTCTACGTAAAAGACAAAATGGCTACAAGAAAGCTGATTATTAAATAGCTATTTCTTGTTTGACTACAAACAATCGCATAAATTTTTATCGATGATTTACCAATAATATCGATGAACTGCAAAGTAGCGTTTATTTACCTACATTTAATCGAATTTCACAACATTTTTATTCTGTAGGTATCCCCTTTCAGTATCTTTACTCTTGTTGATCCCAAATCAATACAAATGAAGAAAATCTACTTTGCCCTACTTATGGTGTTTTCTATTTCGCTTTCTGCGCAGGAACCGGTGGATTTTAACAATCCGCGAAGGCAGGAAATCCAAGGATTTAAACTTTATCCCAATCCAGCTTTTAACGATGTGGTCTATATTACAACCGAAAAAAATGCGCGCAAGGAGGTTACCGTTTATGACGTTTTTGGAGAAATAGTCCTTACTGAACGTATTTTGAATACATCACTGAACATTTCAAGGTTGGTGCCAGGAGTTTATGTTTTGCAAGTGACTGAGGAAAGCAAGACAATTACCCGTAAGCTCGTTGTAAAATAAGCATCACTTTAGATTCGATCATTTTATCATATTATTACCTTTGCAACCACGAAGCTAATGATCGATACCTCTAAAATATTTAAAATTTCCACGTCAAAGGAATTTGAATCCATTGCATTGGATGTATTTAGATTTCAGATTGAAAAGAATCCGGTTTATAGCATTTTTTGTGAACATTTGGGAAGAACCAAGAACAACATTACCTCATTTAAAGATATCCCCTTTTTACCTATTGCCTTTTTTAAATCGAAGAAAGTAGTTTCCTCAAAAGAAATAGAACAAGCTATTTTCTCAAGTAGTGGCACAACTGGGCAAATCACTAGTAAGCATTATGTAGCAGACATAGCGCTTTATGAGAAAAGTTATTTAAAAGGTTTTGAATCTTTTTATGGTGATGTTTCAGATTATTGCATTTTGGCACTTTTGCCTTCCTATTTGGAGCGCAGTGGATCCTCCTTGATATACATGGTTGATGATTTGATTAAAAAAAGCAATCATCTGGATAGTGGTTTTTATTTGGATGAAATTGATGTGCTTATTGAAAAATTAATTAGACTTGATTCTCAAGGAAAAAAGGTATTGCTTATTGGCGTTTCATTTGCCCTGTTGGATTTGGTTGAAAAACACCAGTTGAATTTGAAAAACACCATTGTGATGGAAACTGGGGGAATGAAAGGTCGCCGAAAAGAACTGATTCGTGAAGAGTTGCACCATATTCTTAAGAAGGGCTTTGGAACAAAATCCATACATTCTGAATACGGGATGACAGAATTGCTCTCCCAAGCTTATTCCCAAGGAAATGGAATCTTTAAAAATCCGCCTTGGATGAAAATATTAATTCGAGATACCGAAGACCCGCTAACGTTGCAGGAAATTGGAAAAACTGGTGGGGTAAATGTAATTGACCTTGCGAACATTAATTCCTGTTCTTTTATCGCTACCCAAGATTTAGGAAAAAATCATAATGATGGGAGTTTCGAAATCCTAGGTCGTTTTGACAATTCAGATATTCGTGGTTGTAATCTTATGGTATTGTAATTACTCGAATATATAAATTGAATTAATCGACAACGAGTACAAAATAATTCTTCTTTCCACGTTGTAACAAAACAAACTTCTTGTTTATCAAATCCTTTGCGGTAATGATGTAATTTTCTTTGACCTTCTCTTTATTCACCGAAATAGAATTTTGATTTAATTCCCTACGGGCCTCCCCATTAGAACCTAAGAAACCTGTTTTGGCTGCCAATGCTCCGATCATATCCAAACCAGTATCTAATTCCGACTTTGCTATTTTGGCTTGGGGAACCCCATCAAAAACGTCTAAAAACGTAATTTCATCAAGTGTTTTCAAGTCTTCCGAGGTAGATTTTCCGAATAAAATGTTACTTGCTTTTTTGGCATTATCCAAATCTTCCTGTGAATGAACCATCACGGTAATTTCATCAGCCAATCGCTTTTGCAAAACCCTTAAATGCGGCGCTTCCCGATGTTCGGAAATCAATTCCTCGATATTGCCCTTAGTTAAGAAGGTGAATATTTTTATATATTTCTCAGCATCGGCATCTGAAGTATTCAACCAATACTGATAGAATTTATATGGCGAAGTCCTATGCGGATCCAACCAAACATTGCCCCCCTCCGTTTTTCCAAACTTAGTACCATCGGCTTTAGTAATCAAGGGACAGGTCAATGCGTAACCCTTACCTCCACCAATTCTTCGAATAAGTTCGGTTCCTGTGGTAATATTGCCCCATTGGTCACTACCGCCCATTTGTAGGGTACAATTATTATTCTGGTATAGGTGAAGAAAATCGTAGCCTTGTACCAATTGATAGGTGAATTCTGTAAAAGACATGCCCTCTTTGGCTTCAGCAGACAGTCTCTTTTTCACGGAGTCCTTCGCCATCATATAATTTACGGTAATGTGCTTACCTATATCCCTAATAAAATCCAGAAACGAAAAATTCTTCATCCAATCATAATTATTGACCAAAATCGCTGCATTATCATCATCGCTATCAAAATCCAAGAACCTACTTAATTGGGCTCTTAGAGCTGCTTGATTTAAACGAAGTGTAGCTTCATCCAATAAATTTCGTTCTTCAGATTTACCAGATGGATCTCCAATCATTCCAGTAGCACCACCCAATAAAGCATAGGGCTTATGTCCTGCCAATTGAAAATGGCGTAACATCATTACGCCGACCAAATGCCCAATATGGAGTGAATCCGCTGTTGGGTCAATACCAACATAAGCAGATTGCATACCAGTCATTAAATGTTCTTCGGTGCCTGGCATGGCATCGTGTAACATCCCTCTCCATTTTAATTCTTCAACGAAATTTGTGCGCATTCTA
>RCND010000690.1_pt1 | contig 19355 bp, 19 predicted proteins | sample 2041351 | NCBI WGS metagenome assembly RCND01 (sample SAMN09708230, study PRJNA481090) | Marine sediment metagenome, whole genome shotgun sequencing project. | biome: marine sediment; feature: ocean; material: sediment; isolation source: Sewage treatment plant 12B marine sediment (STP12B) ... | reverse complement strand
GGCGATAATAGCTACATTTCTGATTGATTGCATATGTGTTTTTTTGAAAGTGCAAAAGTAATCCTTTATTTTGATTGTCAGGCCATTTGCTATAATAATAATTCATTGAAAATAATCTATTTTACCTTGATAAGTTTCTTGATAAAAAATATTTATTTAATGCTGATAATGAATGGATAAGATTATTTTTACGAACTCATTTTTTAGCACTTACTATGGATCTTTCAAAGGTAAAAATGGTCGTAACCGATATGGATGGCACCCTGCTCAATTCAAAAAACGAAGTCAGCGAACAATTTTTTGAATTATACGCCGCGCTGAAATCTCATCAAATTCATTTTGTTGCCGCAAGTGGAAGACAGTATAGCAGTATACAAGACAAATTGAGTTCCATATCTGAAGAGATCACTATAGTAGCTGAAAACGGAAGCTATATCAAAGAAGGTAATACCGAACTTGGTTCCATACTCCTTTCTCCAGATCATATAAAACTGTTGATCCCTGTTGTCAGAGAAGTTGAAGGACTTTTTACGGTACTATGTGGTAAAAAATCGGCCTATATCGAACAGGATGAGACAAAATTCAAAAACATACTACAAGAGTACTATACCAAGTTTCATGTAGTCGATGATCTGATGGACTTACCTGATGATGACTTTTTTAAGGTGGCCATCTACCATTTCGAAAGTTCTGAAACTTATATCTACCCTGTGGTCAAACATCTTGAAGATATATTACAAATAAAAATATCAGGAAGTAATTGGGTAGACATCGCCGATCACACTGCCAATAAAGGGCGGGCTATTCAACTGCTTCAACATAAATATGGTGTATCCAAGGAAGAAACCATGGTATTTGGTGATTATAACAATGACCTGGAAATGATCAATCAGGCATTTTTTAGCTATGCCATGGCCAATGCGCATGACAACGTAAAACAAGCCGCCAGATTTCATACAAAAAGTAATAATGAAGCAGGAGTGGAAGTTGTATTACAAGAACTCATCTCGGCCAAAAATCATCAAAACAAACATTAATTATGCTGATCTGGACGCAAAGTATCAAGGATATCACTTTTGATCCTTGTTGGTCTTAGGGTTTTGGCATCTATCAAACACCAGGTTGAAGCGGCTCTTAACAAAAGGGTGTCTCCTTTAAATATGTCAACATGACGCACCGATTTCACCCCTTTAGATTCTCCTACCCAGGTAATTAATGTAAGCTCATCATCCAAAACTGCCTGATTTAAATAATCTAATTCATGCCTCAAGACTACCCAAAAGTATTTCTCTTTCAAACCCTGAGCCGATAATTTATTCCAGTGCCTTTCAGAAATATCATTAACCCATTGTAAGTACACAACGTTATTAACATGTTCAAGCCCATCAATATGCGATGCCTCTACCTTTATTGTGTATGAAAATGAAACAGTATGTTGTGCTTTGTCTTTCATTAGTTTATTTGTGTCTTTCTTTTAACACTTTTTCGACATCCTTCAAGGTATATCCTTTGGCTTGGAGCAAAATCAAATAATGAAACAGTAGATCTGCAGATTCGTCCAAAAATAATTTCTCATCATTATCCTTGGCCTCAATAACTACTTCTACAGCCTCCTCTCCCACTTTTTGAGCTATCTTATTGATCCCCTTTTTAAACAATGAGGCCACGTAAGAAGCCTCTGATGGGTTATCTTTTCTGTTTTTGATGACCTTCTCAAGTGTGCTCAGAAAACCAAACTGTGATTCATTGGTTTCGGCCCAACAAGTGTCAGTTCCTTTATGACAGGTCGGCCCCTCTGGTTTTACACTAATCAAAAGTGTATCCTGGTCACAATCATTTTTGACATTCATCAAAGTTAAAAAATTACCACTTTCTTCTCCTTTGGTCCAAAGTCTTTGTTTGCTTCTGCTAAAAAATGTAACTTTTTTCGTCGCCAGGGTTTTCTCATAGGCCTCCTGATTCATATAGCCCAACATCAAAACTCTCTTTGTTAGTTCATCTTGAATGATGGCAGGTACAAGTCCTGTATTTGCATCAAATTTTATAGTCATAATCTTACGTTTATTCCTTGTTTTCTAAGTTCTGATTTTAGTGCTTTTATCTCTATTTCCTTATAATGGAATACACTAGCTGCAAGTGCTGCATCTGCCTTACCTTTCACAAAAGTATCACAAAAATGCTGCATATTACCAGCGCCACCACTTGCAATGATGGGTACCTTGACCATTTCAGATATCGTTTTTAAAGTTTCATTGGCAAAACCGTTTTTAGTTCCATCATGATCCATGGAAGTAAAAAGAATCTCTCCGGCACCGAGTTCAACACCTTGTTTAATCCAGTCAAAAAGATCCAATTCAGTTTGCACGCGTCCTCCAACTAGAAAGACCTTCCAATGATCATCAATCAATTTGGCATCTACTGCCAATACGATACACTGACTTCCAAATTTATTAGCCAACTCTTTGATCAAATCAGGATTCTTTACCGCTGATGAATTAATTGAAATTTTATCCGCTCCGGCACGCAATAGCATATTGACATCTTCCACACTTGAAATACCGCCCCCAACAGTAAAGGGAATGTTTACTTTTCTTGCGACCTTTTCTACCAATTCTACAAGTGTCTTACGTTTTTCCTTGGTGGCAGTAATATCGAGAAATACCAATTCATCAGCACCTTCTCTTGAATACCTGTCGGCCAGTTCCACTGGGTCGCCTGCATCCTGAAGCCCCACGAAATTGACACCTTTGACCGTTCTTCCATCTTTTATATCCAAACAGGGTATGATTCGTTTACTTACCATTGGGTTTAAAATATTTATGTTTTACTATTGACTCAATCACCGGGCATTTCTAGATTTATATTCTCATCAAGAAACGCCTAGTATGAAATTTTCAAGTTGTTTTAAACTAATTCTCTGCTCATAAATCGCCTTGCCAATAATAGTACCTTCACAGCCCATTTCAGCCAATCTCCCCAATTCGTCAAAATGAGAAATACCACCAGAAGCGATCAAACTCACCTCAGGAACCTGCTCTAAAATTCTTTTATACAATTCAAAGGATGGTCCTTCAAGCATGCCGTCCTTTGAAATATCGGTACAGATCACATAATTGATACCTTCCTTTTTATACGATGTAATAAATGGAATAAGTTCCTCCTTCGATGCTTCAAGCCAACCCGAAATAGCCACTTTTTCATCTTGGGCGTCAGCGCCTAAAATAATTTTTTCGGAACCATATGTTTTTAACCAACCTTTGAAGGTTTCAGGTTCATTTACAGCGATACTTCCTCCGGTAATTTGTTTTGCTCCACTTTCAAAGGCGATATGCAAATCCTTATCAGACTTCAGCCCTCCTCCAAAATCAATTTGCAAACTTGTTTTGGAAGCGATATCCTCCAATACCTTATAGTTTACAATGTGCTTACTCTTGGCTCCATCGAGATCTACCAGATGCAGATACTTTATCCCAACACCTTCAAAAGCTTTAGCCACTTCCAAAGGGTGCTCATTATAAATCTTCTTCGTGGCATAATCTCCTTTTGAAAGTCTGACACATTTTCCATCAATGATATCAATCGCTGGAATTATTCTCATTTTAAACAGCCTTTATAAAATTCTTCAATATTTGTTCTCCTATACCCCCGCTTTTTTCAGGGTGAAATTGACAAGCATAAAAATTATCCTTTTTAATGGCTCCTGAATACTTGATGCCATAATCTGTATTGGCAATAGAATACTCATTTTCAGGCACATAGTAACTGTGAACATAATAGACATAAGACGATTCCTTTACCTCATCAAAAAGATGCTCCTTAAGCTCAATAATCTGGTTCCAGCCTATATGAGGCACTTTTAGATCTACTTGAAATTTTTTAACTTCTATAGGGAATATCCCCAGACAATCCGTACCATTTTCTTCCGAGTGCTCGCACATCAATTGCATTCCCAAACAAATCCCCAATACAGGTTGTTTTAATTCAGGAATCACCTGTTCAAGACCATACTTCTTAATTTCCTTCATAGCACTTTGTGCCTCTCCAACTCCGGGAAATATGACTTTGTCAGCAGCCTGAATCACTTTTGGGTCATTAGAACATATAGCCTTATAACCCAATCTCTCCAGTGCGAACTGAACCGATTTGACATTTCCTGCCCCGTAATCAATGATGACTATATTCATGCTATAACATTCCTTTTGTACTTGGTAAAATCATTTTTTCAGCATCCCTTTTTACAGCTACTTTTATCGCCTTTGCAAAAGCCTTGAAAATAGCTTCTATTTTATGGTGCTCGTTTTGTCCTTCTGCCTTGATATTCAGATTGGCCTTGGCCCCATCTGTAAACGATTTAAAAAAGTGAAAGAACATTTCAGTAGGCATATCGCCAATTTTTTCTCTTTTGAATTCTGCCTCCCAAACCAGCCAGTTTCGCCCTCCGAAGTCTATAGCTACCTGAGCCAGACAATCATCCATTGGAAGGGTAAAACCATAGCGTTCCATCCCCCTTTTATCATGAAGTGCCTGGGCAAAAGCTTCTCCAAGTACAATTGCTGTATCCTCCATGGTATGGTGTTCATCCACCTCGAGATCTCCATTCACTTTGATCTCCAGATCCATGTTTCCGTGTCGCGCAATCTGATCAAGCATATGATCAAAAAAACCTAAACCTGTATCAATGCTACTTTTTCCTTTTCCATCCAGATTCAGTTTGACATAAATTTCAGTTTCTTTGGTTTTTCTTGAGATTTCCGCTGTCCTTTCACGCAACTTTAAAAATTCATAAATGGTCCTCCAACTTTCAGTTTCCAGTCTAATAAATGCTGATATCTCCTTACCGGAAACAGAGGTTTCCTCTGACCCTAAGTTTGATTGGTTGTTGATGTAAATCCCCTGAGCATTTAAATTCTTTGCCAGTTCCATATCGGTCATTCTGTCACCGATCACATAAGAATTCTTTAAGTCGTAGGTCTCTGAAAAATATTCGGTGAGTAGTCCGGTCTGAGGCTTACGATTGGGTGAATTGTCTTTGGCAAAACTTCTGTCAATAAATTCTTTCTCAAAAACAACTCCTTCATTTTCAAACGTCTCCATAATGAAATTATGAACCGGATAAAAAGTGTTTTCTGGAAACACCTCCGTTCCTAAGCCATCCTGATTGGTAATCAAGACCAATTCAAAATCGAGTTCGTCGGCTATTTTTGATAAATAGAACAAGGCTTTGGGGTAAAATTCCAGTTTTTCAAAGCTATCAATTTGTTCATCTTCCGGCTCTTTGATCATTGTACCGTCCCTGTCGATAAATAATACTCTCTTCATGAATTCTCGTTTTTATTAGCGTCTAAATAATGCAGTTGTTTCATCAATATTTTATTTTCTTCAGGTGTGCCAACGGTGATTCTTAAGCAGTTTTTACATAAGGGCTCTTCGGTTCGGTTCCTAACAACCAGGTCTTTACTGATCATTTCTTGATACCTTCTATCCGCATCGTCTACCTGCACCAATATAAAATTACTGTCTGAATCATAGATTTTCTCAATAAATCCGATTGAAAGTAGTTCAGTACTGAGTTTATTTCTGCTGTTGATCAGTTCTACAATCTCCTGTTCGGTAACTTTTTCATTTTCCAAATACTTCAAGGCTGTTTCCTGAGTCAGTACATTTACATTATAAGGCATTTTTACTTTTTTCAATAATTCGATGATCCCTGTATCAGCATAACAAATACCAAGTCTGATCCCCGCAAGCCCATAGGCCTTGGAAAATGTTTGGGTAACAATCAAATTATTATAATGCGCTAATTGTTGATTCCAGCTTTGAGCTCCTGAAAAATCAATGTAGGCCTCATCTACGATCACCAAAACACCCAGCTCAAGTAAGGCCTTGATATCCTGATCATCCATAAGGTTACCAGTAGGGTTATTTGGCGAGCAAATAAAAATAGCCTTGGTAGTCTTGTCTACTGCATGAGTAATGGCAGCTATGTCAAGTTGAAATTCTGGTGTCAGGGATACCTCCTTATATTGAATATTATTTACATTCGAAAGCACCTTGAACATCCCAAATGTAGGGGTATTGATAATAATATTGTCTCTTCCTGGTTCAAAAAATACCCTAAAGATCATGTCGAGAATCTCATCACTTCCATTCCCAAGAAGCATATTTGTCACAGGTACTTTTTTGATCTCTGAAATTTTTTGTTTTACTTTTAGCTGGTGTGGATCAGGGTATCTATTCAGTCCGTTTTCATATGGATTTTCATTGGCATCAAGATAGATCATCTCCTGATCAAAATTTTTGAATTCATCCTTGGCGGAGGCATAGGGCTGCAGCTCTCTTATGGAAGGTCTGGCCATTTCTCTGATATTTATCTTCTCTCTAGACATAAGCTTAGTTGTTGCGTTCCTTATTTATCTTTGCCAATCTCAAACTAACTGCATTCTGATGTGCATAAAGACCTTCCGCATCAGCCATCAATTCTATTGCCTTTCCAATCTGTAACAAACCTTCTTTAGAGATTTCCTGAAAACTCACCGCTTTTTGAAAAGCATCAAGATTTACCCCACTGTAATTTTTCGCAAAACCATTCGTGGGCAAGGTATGATTAGTACCAGATGCGTAATCCCCAGCACTTTCAGGACTGTAATCACCAACGAATACAGATCCTGCATTTTTAATTTTCCCCAGGATCATATCTGCATTAGAAGTGCTTATAATAAGGTGTTCAGGGGCGTATGCATTGATCAAATCAATAGCCATTTCTTCTGAACCGCAAAAGATCAATTTTGAATTTTCTATAGCTTTAGAAGCGATATTCTTTCGTGGAAGATCTGTCAATTGAACTGCTATCTCCTTCTCGATCTCTTCTAATTTTTCTATTGACCTGCACACTAATATCACCTGACTGTCTGTTCCATGTTCAGCCTGAGAAAGCAGGTCCGCTGCCATAAAACTAGCCGTGGCACTATCATCCGCATATACCAGTAATTCACTTGGTCCTGCCGGCAAATCAATTCCTACTCCAAATTTCATAGCCATTTGCTTAGCCACTGTCACATACTGATTACCCGGCCCAAATATTTTATATACTTGAGGAATCGACTCGGTTCCAAAGGTCATGGCGGCTATAGCCTGTATACCACCCACTTTGAATATTTTTTTAACTCCGCAAAGATCAGCCGTATACAATACAGCCGGATGCACATTTCCATCTGCATCAGAGGGGGTGCACATCACTACTTCTTCACAACCCGCTATCGTTGCCGGAACAGCCAACATTAAAATAGTTGAAAATAAAGGTGCTGTTCCTCCGGGGATATATAAGCCCACTTTTTCTATGGCTCTCTTTTCCTGCCAACAGATCACTCCAGGTGTGGATTCAATTTTTATGGGTTCCGTTTGCTGTGAGGTATGAAAAGCCTCTATGTTAGATTTGGCAAGTTGAATCGCATTTTTAAGATCAATACTGACTGATTCTTTTGCCTTTTGAATATCAGAGGCATCTACCTCAAGTACAGATAAACTTGCTTTATCAAATTTCTCTATATACTTTTTGACTGCAAGATCACCATGATTGGCAATCTCGTCAAAAATCTCTGCCACTAAAGGCTCAATGTCGGTATAGGTTTGCGTAGGCCTTTTTAATATCTCGGCCCAAGTTTCTCTTTTAGGATCAAGTATCTTTTTCATTGTATCAAAATTAAATGACCATTTTCTCTATTGGCGCCACAAGGATACCTTCGGCTCCAAGTTGTTGTAACTCATCAATGACCTCCCAAAATTTGTTCTTTTCAATAACTGTATGTATAGAACTCCAGCCCTCTTCTGCCAAAGGCAATACTGTTGGACTTCGCATACCCGGTAAAATGCCTATAACTTTTTCAATGGTCTGATTAGGAACATTCATCAAAATATACTTGAAATTCCTAGCCTTAAGCACTGATTGTAGTCTAAATCGCAACCTGTCTAAAGTCTCTTTATTCTCTGAACTGATCAGAGGCGACACGGCTAAAACAGCTTCTGATTTGGCGATAACTTCTACTTCTTTCAAGTTATTCTTAAATAGCGTACTTCCACTACTTACAATATCGCAAATAGCATCGGCCAGCCCAATATTTGGTGCAATTTCAACCGAACCGGATATTTGGTGTAAATCTGCTTCAATTCCTTTATCCTTGAGAAATAGATTCAGGGTATTCGGATAGGAAGTAGCAATTTTTTTTCCATTAAGATCCTTGATACTGTCGTACTGAAATGCTTTTGGTACCGCCAAAGAAACACGACACTTTGAAAAAGAAAGTCTTTCCAGGATCTCGATGCTACCCTCATCTTTTTCAACCAATAGGTTTTCTCCTATAATGGCAATATCTACCACTCCATCAATCAAATACTGAGGGATATCGCTATTTCTTAAATAAAGGATTTCCATGGGGAAATTCGATACAGTTGCTCTTAACTGATCAAGACCATTGCTGATCGAGATGCCGCATTCTTTAAGGATTTTAAGGGAATCGTCATTGAGTCTTCCCGATTTTTGAATTGCTATTTTTAATCTTTCCATCTTTAATTTTTATGTTCAAGCATCAAAATAGGTCATGAAAAAACCCGCCTGAATGCTCAAACGGGTTCAAATATTTTGACTTTAATCACAACATCTTCAGCTCGCTTGATTGCAAGTATGGATATGATGGTGATGTAAAGCTATTCTTTTCATTTTACTAAAATATGCAGCAAATGTAAACATATATTTTAAAAATTCCATAAGGATTGAAAAAATAATTTAGCCATCCTTTTCTGCTGCATGCCTAAATCCGTCATCCCACCATTGCCTCATTTTTTCCTTTTGAAAAACCAGGGTATTGGTTGTGAGTACTACCGGGGTATAATATAAATTCAGCTTTACATGCTGATGTTGCGCTTCAAGTTTTCCTATGGAAATATTATACTTTTCAATATGTATCTGCATATAATTAAACAGGTTTGTAATCAAACTGAAAGGATTTCGAGAGGGCATTCTGTTGAGTTGCGTTACTTCTGTCTCTAAAATAATCGCATCTATTTCGGTCGCTCCCTGGCGGATGGCTTCCCTTATTGGGACCAGGTTGGCTAAACCACCGTCAGCATATTCATAACTGTTCTTTACAAGTAAACTCATAAAGGGAACTAAATTACTGGACGCCCAGATAAAATCTCTGAAATCATCAAACGAATGTGTTTCCAGTTCTTTAAACTCAACCTGATTCAATGTTAAATTTGACACAGTGACCAGTAGTTTTTTATTAAGATCTTTTACTTGCTGTAAATAGTCGTCTTTAATATTCCTTTCAATCATCTCCCGCAGATGATAGCTTTCTCCAAAGGTCTTACTTCCTCTTAAAAAATTTTTTATGGTACTAAAGTGGTTAATACCCACTGAAACATGCCCTTTATATGTTTTAATTTTAAACGGGCATGTACTGAATATGGTATTCTGGTCCACATTAGAATAAATTCTTTTCAGTTCATCAACCTTGCCAAGTGCTAGATGCGTTAACATCAAACTTCCAGTAGAAGTTCCTACAAAAAGTCCGTAATCTCTTTTCTTTTCTTCAATTAAATACTGAGCTATACCGCCGGCAAATGCTCCCTTACTTCCTCCACCTGAGATGACCAATGCCTTCATTTATTTTATTTAAGTATCGTTTGATAAATATAAAAAAATTACTTTTGAAAAAATCTTAGCCGAAATCATGATCAATTTGAAGAAACTACTTTTTTTTATTTGCCTTGTAAGCGTTTCTTTAACAGCTCAGCAAGAGTCAAGTATAACGTTTCTGGCAAATTTTAAGTTACCTGGTGTCAGTATCAGAGCGATAGAAGTAACCCATACAAATACACTTTGGTTTGCGGGTTCCGAAGGCCGATACGGTCGTATTATCGATGATCAGCTCGAAATTGATTCAATCAGTCATCAAGGGAGATTACCTCAATTCAGGTCTATAGCGTTTAATGGCGAATTTGTGTTTCTATTGAGTATAGAGAACCCAGCCTTGTTATATAAGATAGACCCCACGAAACCATTAGGTCAGTATGAACTGGTATACAAAGAGTCTGATCCAAAAGTGTTTTATGATTCTATGTCTTTTTTTGATAAAAAAAATGGAATCGCCATGGGCGACCCAGTCGCAGGTTGCTTGTCTGTGATAAAAACAACAAATGGGGGTGATAGCTGGAGCAAAATGACCTGTGCATCACTTCCGGAAGTTGCTGAAGGCGAAGCAGCCTTTGCAGCGAGCAACTCAAATATAGCCATTTTTAATAAAAAGGTTTGGTTGGTTACCGGAGGTATGAAAGCAAGAGTTTTTATGAGTGAGGATTATGGAGAAACATGGAAAGTGAATGACACACCAATCACGCAGGGAGAAAAAATGACAGGGATTTATACTGTCGATTTCTATGATGCTAAAAACGGTATAGTCATGGGGGGTAACTGGGAAGATAAAAAGCACGGGGCAAATAGTAAAGCTATAAGTAATGATGGTGGTTTGACCTGGAACCTTATCGCTCAAAACAGTTTGCCTGGGTATACTAGTTGTGTACAATACCTTCCTGAGGGAGAGGCTAAGAAAATCCTCGCCATTTCTACAGAAGGGATGTTCTATTCTAATAATGCTGGCAGCACCTGGAAAAAAATTGAAGAAAAGGGGTATTATAGCCTAAGGTTTATTGATAAAGAAACCGCCTGGGTATCTACCCATGAAGAAATTACAAAGATCAAATTACAATAATCTATGAAGTATTTAATTGCCACAATTTGTGTAACCCTTTTGTTAGTATCGTGTCAAAATAGCAAATTTGAAAAAGAATTTGAATGTGAAACACCTATCAGTAATACACAGACCAAAACCTATAAGGATGTATTGAAACACTTTGAAATAGAAGTTCCAAGTAATTGGAAATCAGAATTATATTATGACGAGTACCAATCTGCCTTATATACTGCAGACACGACAAAACAGTTAAGGGAAACATATATTCTAGACATTGCCTGGCATCAGGGAGAATTGGTTTTGAATAAAGATTTTGAAGTTCGCGTCGCCCAGAATGCCTCGCGAAATTTGAAACTTATTCCAGTTAAATCAGGTTTTGGAGAATATCTTGGTCATCCTGCTTATTACCATATTGCTACGGGAAAAAGCGATGACCTCAGCTGGCATTATCTGGAAATATATGTACAGCACAAAGTAGATGAATACTACACATTCACTGCAAAAATTTATGGCAATGAATTTGTAAGCGAAAGAATTTGTGCCTCCTTTAGTGTTTTTAATAAGATATCCTTTCTCGAATAAAATAAATTAGCTTCTATCACGTTTTTATTATTGCTATGAGTCGTTTTATTCTCTCCTACCAATAAATAAAACAATTGTTATGAAAAAGAAAACTGGTATTGCTACTAGTTTGATTTTGTTGTTCCTAATTATTTTCTCATGTGAACAAGAAGATCAAATTGATAGTTTTAAAGCCACCCAATCCGAAATTCGAACGGAAAGCTCAAATGACCCATTAAATATTCTACGTAAAAGAGAAGAAATTGATGAACTAAATTGTGGCGAAACAATTAAAAAAGAGCTGATCGCGGGACAACATATCGTCGTAGGTGATTTACTCATTAAGAAAGAAGAAGATTTATTGAAAATTACTTATGATCTGTCAGGTACTGACTGGTGGTTAAAGGAAACTCATCTATTTGTTGGCAATATTGATCAAGCCCCATTCACCAAGAGCGGAAATCCGAAAATAGGTAATTTCCCATATCATGGAGATCATGATATGATAAAAAAGTTTTCATTCACTATCGCATTGGATGAGTTAGATGATTGCTTTTCAATCATAACACATGCCTCGGTTTCACTGATTGTTGACGGTAATGAAACGGCAAATGAAACCGCTTTTGGGCATGGAGATAATGAGTTTACGGGTAATCGTTGGGGCTGGTATTCGGATGTATGCAAATCTGATTGTGAGGAAGATACAGATAATGAAGAGGATGAAAATGAATCTTCAGACGCTGAAAGTACAACTGAGAGTAATTCAAGCGATCAGGCTAGTGATGACACTTCTGATGTAGCAGATGAAAATTCAGATGGATGCATGGATGCGTATGCCTATTCAAGTAAGCAGAATTCCTTATGCTTTTTAAATGATTTTGACTCCTGGGGCTGGACCAATAAAGTAATTTCCAACGACGAGCATTATATGCCAGGAGGTGTTACCTATACGTATCCTTTATATGCCAGTGCATATGACTGCGCGATAGATAATAGTATTCTCATTGGTGAAGTTACCATTAATGTTTCCGGTGGAGATAGTGTTCTGTATGCTAGTATTTCTATAAATCTTAGCAAACAGGAACTTAGCATCACCGATATTGATATTTATGCCGATGAAACAACATATCCATTGGATGATTCGGGCGCTCCAACTATTGCGTTTGATCAATTTGACATCAGCCTGAATAGTATGAATGAAAAAACATATAGCGTAAACTGGTTCGACTGGTTTGATCAAACCAATTTTATCGTTCATGTAAAAGTTTGTCCGGAAGAAATTTTGCAATAGTTATATTAAAAATGTTAAAAAAGATCCTTGTAATAAGGGTCTTTTTTTTTATCATTCTGGTTTAGAATAATTATTTTTGATCAAACTTAAGAAGATGCAACACATAATCGATAGATTCTTACAATACGTAAGTTTTGACACACAGTCAGATCCAAACAGTTCAACAACACCAAGTACTGAAAAACAATGGGCTATCGCTCGTTATATAACTGAAGAACTGAAGCGTATAGGGATGCAGGACGTAAGCCTTGATGAACATGCCTATATCATGGCCACACTTCCATCAAACGTTGATCACAAAGTACCTACCATTGGGTTTGTTTCGCATTTTGATACGAGTCCGGACTATACAGCAACTGATGTCAGACCTCAGATTCATAAAAACTATGATGGTAAGGACATTGTATTGAATGAGGAAGAAAACATTGTGTTATCTCCCTCCTATTTTGAGGATTTATTACTTTACAAAGGGCAAACCCTGATCACTACAGATGGTACCACCCTTTTAGGGGCTGATGATAAAGCGGGAATCACCGAAATAGTAACTGCCATGGAGTACCTGATCGAACATCCGGAAATCAAACACGGTCCCCTTAGAATCGGATTTACCCCTGACGAGGAAATCGGACGTGGTGCTCATAAATTTGACATTGAGAAGTTTGGAGCAGACTGGGCCTATACCATGGATGGTAGCCAGGTTGGTGAATTGGAATATGAAAATTTTAATGCGGCCGGAGCTGTTGTTACGGTTCATGGAAAAATAGTTCATCCAGGCTATGCCAAAGGAAAAATGGTAAATTCTATGCTCATCGCGACTGACTTTATCAAGGCATTACCAAGCCATGAAATTCCGCAGGAAACAGAAGGTTATGAAGGTTTTTTTCATCTTTCAGATATGCATGGATCTGTAGAGAAAACGACACTGGAATATATCATCCGAGATCATGATATGGATCTCTTTCAGCAAAGAAAAAAGCATATGATAGGGATTGCTGAAAAAATGAATCAACAACTAGGCTCAAAAGCTATTGAAGTGGCCATCAAAGACCAGTATTTCAATATGCGTGAAAAAATAGAACCGGTAATGCATATTGTTGATATCGCTGAAGAAGCCATGAAATTACTGGACATTAAGCCCTTGATCAAAGCTATCCGAGGAGGAACCGATGGGTCGCAGTTGTCATATATGGGTCTTCCCTGTCCAAATATTTTTGCAGGAGGTCATAATTTTCATGGGCGCTACGAATATGTTCCGGTAGAATCAATACTCAAAGCCTCTCAGGTGATTGTGAAAATTGCCGAATTAACGGCTCAAAAATACTAAGCGAATAAAATTTCACGGAAAAAAGGTTATCTGTTATTATTTATTAAAAATTTTGATAATGACATCAGTGTACTATTTTTGCCCACTTAAATGTTATTACCATGACCAACGAGTTTTTGACCTCACTGACTAAAAAATATGATAGCCCTCTGTATGTATATGATGCTGAGAAGATCATTTCACAGTACAACAAACTGACAAATGCATTTTCATCGGTTAAAAACTTAAAGATAAACTACGCAGTCAAGGCCCTTTCCAATATCAGTGTACTTAAAATATTCAATTCTTTAGATGCAGGTTTGGATACTGTTTCTGTCCAGGAAGTTCAATTGGGACTAAAAGCAGGGTTCGACCCCAAGGATATTATTTTTACGCCTAACGGAGTGTCTCTTGATGAAATAGAGCAAGCTATGGGGCTCGGGGTTCAGATCAACATCGATAATATCTCAATTTTAGAACAATTCGGACAAAAGCATCCAGAGGTACCAGTTTGCATCAGAATGAATCCTCATGTAATGGCCGGAGGTAATAAAAACATCTCTGTGGGTCATATTGACTCCAAATTCGGTATATCCATTCATCAGCTACCTCATATCCTTAGGGTTGTCGAAAATACAGGGATGCTGATTACCGGTGTGCATATGCATACAGGATCTGATATTTATGATATTGATGCCTTTTTAAGGGCTACTGATATACTCTTCAATGTGGCAGCGTCATTTAAAAAACTTCAATATATTGATTTTGGAAGTGGTTTTAAAGTACCTTATAAAGAGGGTGATATTCAAACCGATATTGATGAGTTGGGTGAAAAACTATCAAAGAGGTTTAACGAATTTTGTAAGGAATATGGTAGAGAGTTGACTTTGATGTTCGAACCTGGAAAGTTTCTTGTGAGTGAAGCAGGTCAGTTCCTGGTCCATGTCAATGTAGTAAAACAAACTACTTCAACTGTATTTGCGAGTGTTGACAGCGGTTTAAATCATTTGATCCGCCCTATGTTCTATGATTCATACCATCATATAGTCAACGTTTCAAATCCGGAAGGCAAGAAAAGATTCTATACCATTGTAGGTTATATTTGTGAAACTGATACTTTTGGATCAAATCGTCAGATCTGTGAGATCAAAGAAGGTGACGTACTGAGTTTTAAAAATGCAGGAGCTTACTGTTACTCTATGGCCTCCAACTACAATTCACGCTACAGACCTGCAGAAGTACTCGTATATAAGGGTGAAGATTATTTGATCAGAGAGCGGGAAACAATTGAAGACATTATCAATAAACAAGTTGATGTCAGTATTGAGCTATAGTCATTGGGCATTCGTTTATTGGGTGTAAAAAACTAATTAACGGGGAGGCTAAAATTTGTATCTACAATGTCCTTTACCTTTTGATTTAAGGTTTTCATTGAAGTATAATTAGAATGTTCTAAAGTGATCACCACAAGTTCCTCATCTGGGTATTGCATCAGTGATGTACTAAAACCATTCCATTTTCCATTGTGATAGATGACCTTATTACTTTCGTCTTCTTTGATCCTGAATCCAAAACCATAAGGAACCTTTCTATTGTATTTAGTTTCACCAGGCGTATACATTTGGGCTAAGGAATTTTTGGAAACGATCTTGCCTGAATTTAAACCCTGAACCCATTTCAACATGTCTTCTGTAGTTGAGTAAACATTTTTATCTCCAACAATCGCATCGTTGACGGTCCCTCCTATTTTGGCATGATATCTTCTTCTGTAAATCCTATACCCATCTAGTTGCCCTTCTTTCATCTCATCCATTTCATATCGATAGACAAAAGTGTTTTTCATGTGAAGGGGTTTAAAAATCTTATCCTCAACAAAATCACCAAATTCTCTGTCACTTACCTTCTCCACAATAGAAGCCAGAACAAAATAACCTGTATTAGAATAATCAAAATTAGCACCAGGACTAAAGAATCGCTGAACGTCATGCTTACTCATCAAATCCATCATTTCCTCATTTGACGGTGCATGTTCCTGATCCCATTTATGTTCTGCCAGCCAAAAATATTTAGGCAAACCCGAAGTATGGGTCATCAATTGTCTGACTGTAACCTCTTGGTAAGGAAAATTGGGAAAGAATTTGATCACCTTATCATCAAGGTCCAACTTGCCGTCTTCAAACAAGAGTAATATTGCAGCTGCAGTAAATTGCTTCGAAACAGAAGCCAGTTGAAATATGGAACTATCATCAATTCTTGATTTTTTCTTAAAATCAGCATAGCCATAATGGTTCTTAAAAATAACCTTGCCTTTTTTCGCAATGATGACACTGCCGTGAAAATCATATCTTTTATTAAATCGCTTGAAGAGTGAATCGAGTTTTTGATTCACTTTGAGCGTCGTTTCTTCCGGATAAAAAGCCAAAGGCATATCCATATTCAAACTTTCTTCTGCATCAATGCCACCATTATTTACATCCCTTATGGAAGTTGAAACACTGAAACTATTCAGAACAAAGAAAATAATAAGTAGGAAATACTTAATATTAACACTCCTTTTCATACAAATTTTGTTATTGTTTAAGACGGGGAAAATATAAAAAAACATCCAAACCGCAAAATGAACGCCCTGCTTATATGCTCTTTTTCTTCAAAGCTATTTATTTTAACATTCTAAAATCCAAGGACAAAAACCCCTTAAAAATGGTAAATAGCTGCTTGCATATCTTCTACCGTGCTCTCAACTAAACGAAAAAAAATTGAATTTATTGAATAAACAAACGATTTAGCCTCCATACTTCGCTATATGTCAACTTTCTAGTCAATAATTCCTTTTTCTTTAGGTCTGAATTTTTATACCTCCCTTTGACTGGATCCATTGGTCTATCTGTTCCTCTAGGATCGCCAGAGGAATACAACCTGTTTGCAATACTTTTTGATGAAATTCTTTGATATCGAACTCGTCGCCCAGCGCTTCTTCTGCCCTTGTTCTTAGTTCCATAATCTTTAACTGTCCGATTTTATAAGACAAAGCCTGTCCCGGATTTGCCATATATCGTTCAATTTCACTGGTGATACCTGCCTTTGACTCCGCTTCATGTTCAAGAGAATATTGAATGGCCTGTTCTCTGGTCCAACCCATGGTATGTAAACCGGTATCAACAACCAACCGGACCGCTCGATGCATTTCTGCACCTAAGGTTCCAAAGTACTGATATGGGTCAGTATAAAGTCCCAATTCCTTTCCAAGTGATTCTGCATAAAGGGCCCAGCCTTCGCCATAAGCACTATACCATAAAATTTTTCTGAAATTTGGTAAAGAATCATTTTCTTGAGTCAAGGCAATCTGATAATGATGTCCGGGTATGGCCTCATGAAGAAACAAGGATTCATCGCTATAGGTGTTATATGCTTTTGCATCCGGAATAGGTACATAAAAAATACCCGGCCTGTTGTCTTTTAAAGAACCTAAATTATATTCTGCACTCGCAGAAGCTTCTCTGAAAGTTTCGGTTCTTTTCACAATGAACTTCGTTTTTGGTGCCTCTAAGAACAATTCTTTCAATTTAGGCTTCATTTTATCGTGAATCTTGTTAAAATTCTCAATGACCTGTTCCGGAGTACTAAAGGGCATTAATTTTTTATTTTGCCTTACATGATCAAAAAATGAGATCATATCACCTTCAAAACCAACCGCTTCTTTTACCTTTTCCATTTCTGATAAAATTCGGGCTACCTCGTCGAGACCTAGCTGATGTATCTTTTTAGCGGATAAATTTGTCGTCGTATATTTTTTAATCGAGAACTCATAGTATTGCTGACCATTTGGAATAGCATCTATACCGCTAGAAGTTCTTCCTGCCTTCAAGTAAGCAGAACTCACATAGCTATAAAGGCTCGCGAATGTCGGTATTAACCTTTCTTCCAACATTTTAGAATATGCTGCGGTTAATCTTTCCTTATCCTCTACACTAAACGATTTGGGAAATTGCTTCACCGGAGCATAAAACAGATGCTCATCAAGCTGCTCATTGGCCATGGCCTTAAGTTGAGGTACTACTTTAAGAATCAAGGAGCTTGGTAAAATGTATCTGATACTGGCACCTTCTTTCATTCTTTGCTCGGCAGTTGTCAACCAAATCACAAATCCATCCAGTCGCTCTAACCAATTCTCATAGTCTTCAACAGTATTAAAAGGCTGTGCGCTTGTACCGCTGGCAAATTGACCCATGATCAAATTCCTACTCCACATCTGATCGATAGGAAACAATTCAGTTCTGAATTTCAATTCCTGCAAATGGATATCGCAATCCCATAATAAAACAGCTCTACTGATCGAATCAATTCCGGACAAGTATTTGTTCTCAACCTTTTCGGCTTCGGCCTTAAACCTGGAGTAAAAAGCGATACTGCTATCTTTGTAAGTTTTTGATAAATAGTTTGGGAACACTGCGTTAAATCTTGCATCACCCGCAGAGGTAGCTATCAAAGGATCTAAGGCCATAGATCCGTCATAATAGTCGTTGAGTAATTTAGAAAATTCATGCCTGATTTCAGCAGGGTTCTGAATGATCAATTCGGGCTTGTCTTTTTGACAACCTGCTAAAAAAAACAACACACTAAAAGCCAACCAAATAATATTTTTCATGTTAAGGTTTTTTACAATCGTTAAATATAAAAAAAAGAGCCAACATGAGATTTATCACATTGGCTCGTTTTTTTTTGACTTGAATAGATATTTCTATCTGAATTCTTCTAATATTTTGCTGATTTACCCTTAGGTAATGATCTTTTTATAAAATCTCTTAGGTCATCATTAGCAGATTCAAGATCCTCTTTCCTAAGATACATCATATGTCCACTTCTGTATCCTTTAAATGACATACGGTCTTGCAGGCTTCCACTTTGATCCATTTGCCACATGGTGTATTTGGCATTGAAGTAAGTAGTTGCCCCATCGTAATATCCTGATTGAAATAAAACATTTAAATAAGGGTTTTCGGCCATAGCTTTACGCAAATCATCCCTGGTATTGTTATTTCTTGAATCCCAGGGGCGAACGCTTCCAAACATATTATATTTGATATCCGTTTTAAAGTTTAAATGCTCTCTGATATAATAGTTGATGGCAGGTGTAAAGGAATGCAACCATGAGGTTAATTCAGCACTGTAATCTGGTCTGACCCCGGCTACTGTCTTATCCATCCCCAAATACCTGGAATCAAGCCTTCCAATTGTTTGACCCGATTGATCTCTCAGTAATTCTTTCCAAAAAAATTGCGTGGGTACATCTAAATTGTTTTCCATAATGGCCGTAGTTGACAGACCCGAGAAATACGACATTTTTTCGGCCACTTTTTCTTTATCTTCTATCGAAAGTGACCCCCCCTTTGCTAAGGCTGGCATCAAGACATTGAGTGCATACGCTTCTGATTCTGGTAAAACCTCAAGCAGG
>RCND010002696.1_pt1 | contig 19390 bp, 17 predicted proteins | sample 2041351 | NCBI WGS metagenome assembly RCND01 (sample SAMN09708230, study PRJNA481090) | Marine sediment metagenome, whole genome shotgun sequencing project. | biome: marine sediment; feature: ocean; material: sediment; isolation source: Sewage treatment plant 12B marine sediment (STP12B) ... | reverse complement strand
CCTTTGGTGAGATCTCTTTCAGATATCCCTCCAGAATCTCCTGGCAAACTTCTTCCAGCTGCTTGAAGCACTCCCAGAAAATCTCCTGGTATAACTGCTGATCTGTCTCTTCTGTAAAATCCCAATCAGGAGAACTATCGATTTTACGTACATGGTAATTACGAACAGCAACCTGCTTTTCAAGGTGCTGCTTCCAGGTTTTTTTACACAGGGCGTAGACCAAGGTTCCCAACTTGCAATTCAACACAAAATCTTCCCGGTCAACAAGGTGTATGAGAGCTATCAATCCTTCGCTGAATACATCCTTTGCATCTTCAGGAGATCCTCCCATTTCTGAAATCATCAGACGTATGCTATCCTGGAACTTTACCTGAAGATATTTGAAGGCAACATCATCCCGACGGCGAATACTATCAATAATATGTTGATCACTGAATTTTTCCATGGCACTGATCAAGCATGTACTGTTGTAAGTTACAAACTTAGCAAAAGATGCACATATTCCCGTATGAACTGATTTTTAACAAAAAAACTTTGGAAGTCAATTATTGCTATTTTTATGCGATGGAAAATAAGATTAAGGTCAGACGAAAAACCTTATTCATTTGGATCGCGTTTTTAGTCGTAATTCTTATCCTCTACTATGTTAATCGGGATTTTTTTGATATCAGTTTCCTGAAAGAATATGTAAGTGATCACAAGGTACTTGTACTCAGCCTCTACCTTATAATCCTCACTTTTATTGGTTTAACTTTTATTCCGTCTACTCCTTTTGCCATTGCTGGTGTCCTTTTGTTTCCTCCCCTGGAAGCCTACATCATAAACCTCATTGGAATATTAACCTCATCTATAGTTGTTTACTATTTTACTCAATATCTCAGACTCGACGTCTGGCTTGAAGCGAAGTACCCTCTACAAATAGAAAAGATTAAAAAGGCCCTACGTAAAAAGGAACTACCCATCATCGCTGGCTGGAGTTTATTTCCAGTTGTGCCAACAGACCTCATTATTTATGTGAGCAGCACGCTCAACATCCCTTTCTGGAAATGCGCTGTTGGAATAATTATTGGGGAAGGCACGCTAAATGCTTTCTATATCTTCTCAATAGATTTCTTTATTTAAAACCGGTTAAAGCAACAAAACGCGGTATTGGATTTGGGTGAATTTCGTTAGCAATTGTTAACTATATTTATCTTATTCTTACAATACAACATCATAATACCCACATGATCAAGAATTTCCTGAAGGACAAGTTCCTTATAATGAAAATTAGAAACAGATTTATACCATCAGTACAAATACTGCAGCGTCAACTGTTTCATCAATACAGTGAGATGACAAAGAAAGGTGAAGCACTGTCATTCAATGATACGGGATTCAGGGTTTTCTCCCAGTTTGAAGAGGATGGAAAACTATTGTTTGTTTTTTCTGTTCTCGGAATGAGCAACAAAACTTTTGTTGAAATAGGATCAGATGATGGCGTAAACAGCAACTCTGCTAATCTCTACTTCAATTTTGGCTGGCACGGACTATTTATTGATGGTAACCAAAGGAGCATTAAAAGGGGTGTCAAATTTTTTAGCAAATATCCACATCCCTGGTTTTTCAGTCCAAAATTTGTTTGTGCAAGGGTAACACGGGAAAATGTAAATGAGTTGATCGGGGATGCTGGATACAAAGGTGAAATTGGATTGTTGTCTATTGACATAGATGGCAATGACTATTGGGTATGGGATGCAATCACCACTATCGATCCTCAGGTTGTGATTATTGAAACCCATAATGAGTTTGGCATGAATAATATTGTTGTGCCCTATGACCCGAATTATTTTTACCCGGGTAAGCATCCCGTTTATCATGGAGCTTCACCTGTGGCAATGAACAGGCTTGCCAGAAAGAAAGGATACCGTCTGGTGGGTGCAAATGACCTGGGATTCAACTTTATTTTCGTGAAAAATGGCTTGGCAAACAAGGCATTGCCAGAAGTAACGGTGGAATCTGTACTTACCCACCCTTCCATTAAAGAAGGCTACAAGAAATTTGAAGCAATTAAGGATTGGGAATATCTTGAGGGGTGACCGGATTACTTTTGGGAGACTTGAATTTCATCTCATACCCAACATCGGCAGATCTTTTACTTTGTGATATGTTAACGCAGCAGAGATACACTTTTTTAATTCAGCTTCGGGTATTTCATCATTCATCTGAAAAATGATAGCCCTGTTTCCTTCATATTTGAACTGGCTATTATAAATCACTTTAAAAGTTGGTACTAACTTGCTTGTACATTTGAAATAAATACCATATTGATTCGGCTTTTCTGCCTTCCAATCAATTCTTATAGTACTGCCTCTCCTAACAAGGAAGCTCGGTTCTCCCCATTTTAATGTTTCCTCTAATACCTCTATCTCCTCCATTTCATTTGCTGCGCTTAGAATAAGCTTTCGAAGGTGAAATAATTTATTGCGAACCAATTCTGGATATGTATTGAAGACACTCTCAAGCTCCGGGTTACTTTTTACTTGCATATTATTCATAAAGGACTTCCAGATCAATAATAACAAAAAAACCGCCAGGCTTCTGCCTGACGGTTCCTTTGTTGGGTGGAAGACCGGGTTCGAACCGGCGACCTCTGGAACCACAATCCAGCACTCTAACCTACTGAGCTACATCCACCATTTGGGATGGCAAATTTACAAAATTTTTTATTCCTTGAATCTATTGGAAGAAATTATTCCTCGAGCTGGCGAAGAAAAAGCTGGTTGTATTGCTCCATTACACTTGTATCTCCGTAACGTTTAAGGCATTGGGTTCTGATTTTCTCTGCTGAATAAGCGCTGATATTAGTCATTAAATCTTGCATGGCTGTCGCCAGTTCATCTGCATTCTCGCGTTCAATCAGCAAACCGTTTTCTTTGGTAACGATGGATTCGGGACCGCCTGAACGGGTAGCTATAAGAGGCAGTCCGGTAGCCATGGCTTCAATCAACACCACCCCAAAGGCTTCATAGCGCGTGGGTAGCACGAAGCAATTAGCCTCCTGCATTTCTTTCAGCATCTCCTCCCTGGAAAGTCTGCCCAGGAAGCTTACCAGGTCATTTACTCCCAGGGCCGCAGCCTGCTGTTCCAGTTCCACTCTCAGTGAACCTTTCCCTGCCAACCGGACCGAGAAAACCGCATCTGTTTTATCTGAGAGTGATTTCACTGCTTCCAGCAGCAGGTCCACTCCCTTCACATGCTCCAGTCTTCCAGCCCAGAGAAATACAAATGGATCTGAGTTCCTGGCTTCCTTTGGTGGAAGGAAGAGATCCTCCCGGATCATATTTGGAATCACCATGGATCTTTCCATTGCGGAAGGCACCAAGGACTCTATCCCCTTTCTCAGGCTGTCAGAGACCAGTATAAGCTTCTCACAGTTATTATAGGCCAGTTCAAACAAAGGAACATGGTATGATTTTACCATCTGCCTGGCCTCCTCGGAGCTCCAGACAAAAAAACTGCGATGTTCAACGATCACATAGGGAATACCATATTTCTGCCTGATCAGATAGCTCGCATACCCGGCCCAGGTGACACTATGTGCCAGGATAAGATCAGGTCTTCCAAACTGCTTTTCATATCTTCTATAGATCCTGGCAGTTTGTCTGGCCCACCCCAGTATGTTATACTTCTCATTGCCCGGCATCTTCAGATAGGAGGAGCGGATAACGCGCAAACCATTTTCCTCTTGAGCCCTGAACCGGCGAAGGGCCGACAGGCCGGCCTGCATAAGTTTTCGGATCCCCACCAGCCTGTTGACCAGCACATCAACCCGCCAGCCTGTCTTCAGAAGTGCTTCACTGTGTTCCTTGAAAAAGTAGCCTCCATCAGGTGGGTACCACGAAGGAATGATGAGGATGCGTTTCTCTTCTTTCATGTAAAATGATGCCTTGAAATCTCCGTTTTAAAATAGGCTTCTGGCACAACAGGAAAATCTGCAGGTGCAGAGGAAATCTTCTTTCCGGTAAAGATGGCACACTTGGTATGTGCAACATGGTAGACCAGAGGTGCACGCTCCGGCCCAACTCCATCAAGAATGGCTGCCATCACCTCATAGCGTACCTGGTCGGGGTGGAAGCCATAGTCATGCCAGACCACAATGCTGTCTTCATGGACCAGGTGATTGAAAATCTTTTCTGTATCGCTCTTAACAAAATCGTAATGGTGATCGCCATCAATAAAGATCAAATCAAATTTTTTCTTTAGCTGTCCATAGTCAAAAGTCCTGGAGTCTCCTCGTAGCTGAATTACATTCTCCAGCTCCTTCGAGAAGAGTCCGTGAGCTTCGATGGTCCTTGGATGCATTCCCATTCTGTTCATCTCCTCATCGGAGAGACAGAGTGTATGGCATGTATGAGCCCTGGGAGAAACCGTGGCCACACTTTCGCCCCGCCATGTTCCAATCTCAAAATAGCTGCATGAGTCAATCTGCTCTGCAAGCCCGGCCAATAACATCATATCGCTTGGCAGGGAGCCCCCATCAAGATAGGTCATGGGTCCAAGTGTTATGGGCCCCTGACCTATCAACAGGTCCAAGTCCACCACTGGCAGGCCTGCTGGCAGAAGATGCCTTTTATCCACATAACTGTGCCAGGTATCTTCATCTGTTAATACCCGGTTCAGAAGCACCGGTTTTCTGACTACCCACCATAGGGCCTTGAATGCTTTTTCTATTTTACTCATTCTTTTCTATGGGTATAATCTGATCATCGACCGGTGGATTTGTCTTTATCAGCTGCAGATACCAGAACAGGCTGTATCCTATAATGATGGTGCTCAATCCACTGTACAAAGCCAGTCCAATATAGACATTTTCCATGATCACCCCGACCATTAGAGCTCCCAGCCTGGCGACCAGCTTTACACCATCGATGATCATTGCCACTCGTTGTTTCTTATAGAGATCGGGAATAAATGAGAGGGGCATCACCAGGCTTACCATAAAGATCCATGGCAATATGATCTGGGCATATCTGCCTGCCTCGATCCATTTATCTGGGAAAATAAACCCAAAAATCTCCGGGAAAAAGATCCCCGAAACTATAAAAGGAAGTAGTAATACTTGTGTTGTTCGCTTCAGGAAAAGCAAGACTTCCGGACGCATGGCTCTATTGTCATGTTTCTTCTCCACAAAACGCTGAAACATTACCTGATAGAAGGCATTGGCCACCAGGTTCACCGGCCTGTAAAGAATCATATACCCGAAGGTATAAAATCCGGCAATCCCTGTAGAGAAATAGGCGCTCAGTATAAAAACCGGGAAAGCCCCGGAGAGGTTGTTGATCAAACCCTGCCACATATTGTACTTTGGAAAGAGGCTGTACTGCTTCGCCAGGCGTTTCATTTCACTCCATTTGATCCAGCTTGCTTTTGATCTGTTGATTCGCCAATGAGCTATAAAAAAGACCAGGAAACCTATGAGTTGTCCGAATATCACTCCGCTAATAAGACCAGCTGCCCCGGCAATCAGAAATCCCAGTCCCAGTTTTAACAGGGAGTTGGAGACACTCTGTCCAATATTGGCCCCGGCAATCAATTTGTAACGCTTCTGACGGTTGGAAAAGTTGCGAAAGGAGGTAAACCAACCGACCGTCAGGGTAGAGAGGGGAATAAAATAGAGCCAGACAGAGATTTCTTCACTGCCCAGCCAGCTGCAGATCAAACCATTCATCGAAACGACAATCACAAGCAATACGAGGCTTACCCCAATACTGATCAAGCCTGAAAGTCCCAGCAGGTTGACTGATTCTCTCTCACTTTTTGGAAGCAGGATGGCCAGTTCATATTTGGCTGTAGAGAAGATCACCGTGATATTCAATATATTCATATACAAGCCAAACACCCCAAAATCCTCTTCAGTATAAATGTGACTCAGAATGATATAGATGACTACAGAGAAGGCCTGTGCAATAGAGGTCCCGGAAATCAGTGTGGCCACATTCCTGAAGAATTCACTGCTCAAGATATTACGAAAGGCCCGAATCATAATCAAAAATAGAAATTACTATTCAATGGCATACCTTTTGGCTTACTCATTCAAGAGAAAAACATCTATATTTGACGCAAATTAGAAGTAGATGAGAGCAATGAGGTCATCCAATCCCGCGATGACAGATAAAATTTTCGACAAAGCCGGTACTGCTGTCGCAGGAAGCGGTACCATGACAATTAATGGAACTATCAATAGAATAGGTTTAATGCTGCTTCTGCTTATTGCCGCTGCAGCCTATACATGGAACATTGTAATGGGAGCCGATCCCGGCAGGGCAGGAACCCTGGCCATGATTGGAGCCATCGGGGGATTTATCATGGCCCTGATCACCATCTTTCGACCACAATCATCGGCCATTACCGCACCAATCTATGCCATCCTGGAGGGACTCTTCCTGGGTGCCATCAGTGCCATTATCAATGCCAAGTATCCCGGTGTGGCTTTCCAGGCGGTATTGCTAACCATTGGTACCCTGTTTACCATGCTGTTTCTTTACCGATCTGGCCGAATACGCGCCACTCCAAGGTTTCGGCGTGGAGTGATGATGGCCACGGGAGCTGTATTTTTCGCATACCTGATCAGCTGGATCATGAGCCTTTTAGGCATGTCGATAGGTTTTATGCATTCGAATGGACCCCTGGGCATCTTGATTAACCTGGTAATAATTGTGATTGCCGCACTGAATCTGATCATGGATTTTGATTTCATTGAGAAGGGTTCGCAGATGGGTGCCCCGAAGTATATGGAGTGGTACGGGGCTTTCGGATTGATGGTCACATTGATCTGGCTCTATATTGAGTTTCTGAGACTCCTTTCAAGGTTTTCAAGCAGAAGTTAAATACATACGAAAAAGGTGAGTGAACTAGAAAAATACTTTGAGCCCTTCAGGGAGAAGATCATCGGGAACGATACCACTTTTGAGTCGCCTTACGGTACAAAAAAGATCCTCTATGGTGACTGGATTGCCAGTGGCAGGCTGTACGAGCCCATCGAACAGAAGTTGCAGACCCAATTCGGACCCTATGTGGCCAATACCCATACAGAGACTACCCTGACCGGTACCCTGATGACCAAAGCTTATAATAAGTCTCATCAACTGATCAAGAAACATGTGAATGCCGGTCCCAATGATGTGATTATTACAGCCGGCTACGGAATGACGGCAGTAATAAATAAGCTAATGCGCATCCTGAGCCTGAAAGGCTGCGGAGGCAGCGGACAAGACTGTGTAAAGAAAGGCGACAGGCCTGTAGTGTTTCTCACCCATATGGAGCACCACTCCAACCACACCTCCTGGTTTGAAACCATTGCTGATGTGGTGATGATCGAGCCTGATAAGCATCTGCGGGTGGATCTGGATGATCTGAGGGCCAAACTGGAACTTTACAAGGACCGGAAATTTAAAATTGGTTCTTTTACAGCATGCTCCAATGTGACTGGTGTAAATACACCCTATTACAAAATGGCCAAGCTGATGCATGAGTACGGGGGCATTGTATTAATTGATTATGCAGCCAGCGCACCCTATATGGAAATGAATATGCATCCCAAGGACCCTATGGAAAAGCTGGATGCCATTTTCTTTTCCCCCCATAAATTCCTGGGCGGACCGGGAGCATCCGGAGTATTGATCTTCGACAAGGCAATGTATACCGCAGAGGTTCCAGACAATCCCGGGGGTGGCACAGTAGACTGGACCAATCCCTGGGGAAGATACAAGTACGTGGATGATATCGAGGTTAGGGAAGATGGTGGGACACCTGGTTTCCTTCAATCCATTAAAGCGGCCCTGGCCATCGAGCTAAAGATGCAGATGGGTGTGGAGAATATTTTGAAACGCGAAGATGAGCTGCTGGAAATAGCGCTGCCCGGACTCCGGGAAATCGATGGAATTGAAATCCTGGCCAACAATATGAACGACCGGCTCGGAGTGATCTCTTTTTATCACCCGGCCATCCATTTCAATCTCTTTGTAAAACTACTCAACGACCGCTTTGGAGTACAGACCAGGGGTGGATGCGCCTGTGCCGGAACCTACGGTCATTTCCTGCTGGAGGTGAGCTACGACCAGAGTCAGGAGATTACTGAGAAAATCAATACTGGCGATCTAAGTGAGAAACCCGGCTGGGTAAGGTGGTCCTTACATCCTACCATGACCGACGAAGATGTCCATCAGATTCTATATGCCATCCGGGAGGTGAGTATTCACCATGCTGAATGGATCAAAGATTATATCTATCTTTCCAAGAAGAATGAATTCATCCATCACAGCCACCAGAAGCATTCACTAGAGGATGAGATCATGAGCGATTGGTTCAAGCTTTAAATTGCAGATTCTATTCTTATTATGCCTATTCTAGGAGTCCATAATAGAAAAGATGAAAGGGCCTTCCTTGATTTTCCAAGGAAATTGTACCGCAATGATCCCAACCATGTAGTCCAGTTTGACAGCGAAATCAAGAAAGCATTCGATCCCAAAATAAACCCCTATTTCAAGCACGGGGAGGCTGTTCGTTGGATTGCCCTGAACGACCGGGGTGAAACAGTGGGCCGGATTGCCGCTTTTTATAACACTCATAAGGATGAAGCGGACTATGTCCGGAATGGTGGGTGTGGATTTTTTGAATCCATAGACGATCAGCAGCTTGCTTTCCTGCTTTTTGATACGGCTAAAGCATGGCTGCAGGAAAAAGGTTATGAGTCCATGACTGGCCCCATTAATTTCGGGGAGAATGACACCAACTGGGGCTGCCTGGTCCAGGGATTTGTCCCTCAGGCCCTGGGAATGACCTATAACCTACCCTATTATAAAGAACTGTTTGAAAGTTATGGATTTCAACTCTACTACAGGCAGCTGGGATTTCACCTGGATTTGCAAAAACCCTTTCCGGAACGTTTCTGGAAAATCGCCGAGTGGATCAACGATCGGAAGGGCTTTACTTACAAACACTTCGACCTGAAAAAAACAGCCCAGTTTGTGGATGATACGGTATCCATCTACAACCAGGCATGGAGCAAACTCAGGAAAGATTTTACACCCATGGATCCGGCTTCCCTTTACGATGAATTGAGGAAGGTTAAGATGATCATGGACCAGGAAATGATCTGGTACGCCTATCACGAAAACGAACCCATTGCTTTTTTTATGATTCTCCCGGATGCCAACCAGATATTCAGGCATCTGAACGGCAAGCTCCACCTGATCAACAAGCTAAGATTCCTCAACTATAAAAGAAAAAAAACAATCACAAGAGCCCGGGGGACTGCTGCTGGGGTAGTTCCTAAATTTCAGAACTCGGGAGTAGAGTCCGGTATTTTTTACCAGTTGAGAAAGGCCATGGACCACAAACCCCAATACAAGGAATTTGAACTCTCCTGGGTGGGTGACTTCAATCCAAAAATGCTTTCACTCTACCAGGCAACCGGTGCTGTTCACGTCAAAACTCACCACACCTACAGATACCTTTTCGACCGGGAACTACCCTTCAAAAGATTTATGGAAGATGCTGTGGATGAGTCAAAACTTCCCCAAAATATTTTGAAATTGTAACAAACATTTCTATCTTTGCATTCCTTTGAAAAAAAGCGAAGCTATTGAAACTTATAAGACGATGAAGAAAGATATACATCCAAAGAACTACAGACTTGTTGCATTCAAGGACATGTCCAATGAATTCACCTTTGTAACAAAATCTACAGCTCCCTCCAAAGAGACTATTAAAATGGAAGATGGAGTTGAATATCCGCTGATCAAACTTGAAATCTCCAGCACCTCACATCCATTTTATACCGGTAAGATGAAACTGGTAGATACAGCTGGTCGCGTAGATAAGTTTATGAACCGCTACAAGACCCACCTGGATAAAAAGAATAAATAGCAGGGAGTACATCCTGTTAGAAAGCCATTCCACACGGGATGGCTTTTTTTTTTACTTTTAAATAAAAAAGATGGCGCTGATCCTGTTCGATGATCATTCCTGGGATAACTTATTACCTCTCACTTTTACCCGGCCAGTTTCGGCACTAAGAGTAGGAATCATGACCATTGCAGAAAAATGGGAACATGATCTTAAAAGCATATCAACACCTCTTACAAGGGAATACCTGCAAGGCAAGTTCCCATGCGAGGCTTCAGGTGATAACCTCTATATCAATAGTTCCCTGCTTCCCGACAAGGGAGTCCTTGAAGCTATTCAGAACCTGAAGGAAAACCAGGCCCTTGTTAAGGCTTATGTTTTGCTGGCTGTGCGTAGCAAGGAAGTTGACTGTGACTCTTTTAAGGCTGAAAATTGGGTTAAGGATGGGATTGAGTATTCGGGTGAACTCTCCCTGCTTGATTATCCCTGGAAGATCTTCCAACTGAACGGACAGGAACTTAAGGCCGATTTCCTTCGAATCACAAAGGGAAGAAGCAGTGAAAAGCTAAGTGATACTGTAAGGGTTGACCAAAGTGAGAATGTCTTTGTTGAGCCGGGCTTCAGCGGTGGGTACTTTACCTTGAATGCCTCGCGCGGACCAATCTACCTGGGTGCTGACAGTGAGATTATGGAGGGAAGTATTATTCGCGGACCTTTTGCCCTTTGTGAAGGGGCCGTGGTAAAAATGGGTGCCAAAATCTACGGGCCTACTACCATCGGGCCTTTCAGCAAAGTAGGCGGAGAGATCAACAACTCGGTGCTGCTAGCCAACTCCAACAAGGGTCACGACGGCTTTCTGGGGAATTCCGTGATAGGCGAATGGTGCAACCTGGGAGCCGACACCAACAATTCCAACCTGAAAAACAACTACGCCGATGTGAAGATTTGGAACTACCCCGCCGGAACATTTATCAATACCGAAAACCAGTTCTGCGGACTGATTATGGGCGATCACTCCAAATGTGGCATCAATACCATGTTTAATACAGGTACCGTGGTGGGTGTCTCAGCCAATATTTTTGGGCCCGGTTTCCCTCCTACCTTCATCCCTTCATTCAGCTGGGGTGGTGCCGATGGTTTTACCACGTACAGGATGGAGAAGGTACTGGAGACTGCTTCTTTGGTTATGGAGCGCAGCGACATTCAGCTAAATGAGGAAGACAAGGCTATCCTTGAGCATATTAGCCAGTATAGCAAGCCCTTCAGAAACTAATCCAGCAAATCGTCAAAGTCTTCTGAAAGTTTTACACCCTTCTGCCAATCGAAAAGGGTAAGTCCCCTCAGATCGTAATAGTAGTTCCAGAAATTCCGTAAAGATTCCACATAATCCCGGCGGGACCTATCTTTCTCTTCCAGGGCTACATTCAGATCCAGCACATCGATCCTCCCGATCAGGAAGCGCTGCTTGGTAACCTCATAACGAAGGTCGGCAATGCTATCTGCCTTGGAAGCGATTCTTACCTGGTCGTCCTGCAGGTTGAACTGCATCACCTGGAGGAAGATATTCTCATCAAAATCGATCATGGTCTGGTCCACGTCCATTTTGACCACCTCCTGGGCTGACTGGGCCATCCGGTATTGTCCCTTTCCCATGCCCCAGTCAAGAATAGGTACCTGTATACCCACCTCTACCCGCTGCTGCCGGTTCAGATCCGTATATGCATTACGAAATTCTTCATCCACACCGCTCAGTCCGAACTCTGCAAACAGATCGCCCCGGAATCCCTTACGCGATCGGGCCTCAGCTACGGCCTGCTCAGCCTCCAGCAACTGCCTCTGCATATTTAGAATTTCTGGATTGTTTTCTTTGGCTTCGGCCAGCGTCCTGTCAAAATTCATTTCGATCAGTGGGACCTCTCTGGGCAGGATCAGTTCAAGGCTCACCTTTTCATTGAAACCCAGGAAGGAGCGAAGCCTTGATTTCCGAAGTTCCAGGTCAATAGTCGATTCATTCAGGGATGTCTCCGAGTTAAGGCGACTGAGCTCCATCTGCAGCAGTTCATTCTCTGCAATAGTTCCCAGTTGGTAGCGCCCCGTAGCAATCTGGTAAAGGGTATCACTATTAGCCATGTTCTTCTCAGCTACCTGCACGTTGATCTGGGCCAGTGCCAGGTCGAAAAAATACCTGACGGACTGCTGACTCACCCGCTCCATGGTATTGAGGTATTGCAGCTTGGCCTGCTCAAACTTGAGCGGCTCAATCTTCCTGTCCCACTTAAATTCATTGTAGCCATTGATGGGTTGCACGAAACCGATGGTCACTGGATAAGAGAGATAGGTGGTAGGCGGCTCCTGCCCGAAGTTATCGTTCCTCTGTAGCCTAGAAGTTGCAAATATTCGTCCACCTGTTAGCGCTATGTTCTGGTTAAGCTGCATTTCTAGAGAGGTTTTCATATTGGAACGTTGCACAAACTCTTCTGTACCATCGGGCTGGATCACACTTTCGGTAGCATTGTTCAGCGATGGTAAGGTGCCTTCCAGAGTTAATTCTGGCCTGGTGCTGGCCTGGTGGGACCTGTACTCCCAATAGGAGCTACGAAACTGGTGTCTCGACATCAGTGCCATCAGGGATTGTTCGTGAGCCACCTCTATAACCTCTGAAAGTGTTAGTGTTTTAACTTCTACTTCAGACTGCGACTGCGCAGAGACCTGGATTGCAAGCGCCAGGCCCATCCAAATAAATATCTTTCGAAACATATTATTCATACCTTAAAGATTCAATGGGATCCCGCTCGGAGGCCCTTTTAGCAGGCGAATACCCGAAGATGACGCCAACCGATGCAGATACTGCAAATGATATAATAACAGAGATAGGGGTGACGATGGTGACTATATCGGCAAAGCGATTGACTAGCCATGAGGCTGTAATTCCAATAATGACCCCTATCACCCCGCCGATTACGCTTATCAGAACTGCTTCGGCCAGGAACTGAACCACAATATCCCTCTTCTGAGCACCAATGGCCAGCCGCGTTCCAATCTCTTTGATACGCTCCATCACTGTGGCATACATAATGTTCATGATCCCGATGCCTCCTACCAGAAGGGAGATGCTGGCAATGGCCCCAAGCACAATATTAAAGACATCCTTGGTCCTTTGCTCCTGTTTTAGGAGAAGCTCTGGCACGGTGATCTCAAAGTCCTTTACTTCCTCGTGACGTCTGAGTAAGAGCCGGGCCAGAAGATCGGTGGATGGAGATAATTCGTTTGATTCATTTACCTGTACAATGATCCGGTCCAGCTGGTTATAGTTGGACTCACTGTCATTGGAAGAGCTGAAGCTGGCTGCCATACCGCCAAAAAAAATCATGCCTTCACTCGCTTTGATCCTGGAGCCCACCAGTGCCCGGTTCTGATATCTCATCAACATGGTCTTCACAGGCACATAGATGTTGTCATTCATAACATTAACTCCGATATTTTCAAAGCGGGTCAGGCTTACATCGTTCTTCTCCAGAACACCCACCACCTTCAGCCACACCTTGTCAAACTTGATGTACTTGCCAATGGGATTTTCCTTGCTGAAGAATTTATTCATAATATTAGCCCCAATCACACACACAGGGATGCCATTCTCCTCCTGGTATTCATTGAAAAAAGCTCCCTCCTGAAGGGGAAGATTAAAAATATCGAAATAGGATGTAGAGACACCCAGCAGTTTCGCACTTGCCCGCTTCCCTTCTTTGATTACAAAAGAGTTTAGGGTGATCTCCGCTGAAGCGGCATTTACAGTAGGAACCACATCATTTATAGCTTCCACGTCCTCAAGGGTTAGTCCGGGCGAGAACTTTTTCTTTTGAGATTCTCCTCCCGAATCATCGCCCTCCCCATTGGCCGATTCAATAATGGGAGTCACAATAATATTATTCACCCCCACCATCTTTATCTGCTCCAGGATCTCCTGCTGTGCTCCCTTTCCGATGGCCAGCATGGTAATCACAGCAGCCACACCGAAAATAATACCCAGAGCCGTCAGAATGCTTCGCATCTGGTTTGCCAAGATGGACTCAATGGCTATGACTACGTCATGTAAATAGCGTCCCATCATTACCCCCTGGTTTTGCTGGTTCCACCTGCTGCACCGCTGGGCATCTGAAAATTACGCGGCGTCTGTGGCTGATTCATCTTCTCCAGTTGCTCCAGCCTGTTCTGCTCCTCCTCTGCTTTTCTGCGGTCGATCTCTTCCTTCAGCTCCAGGCCAGCATATTTAAAGGATTCCGTATTTTCCGGCAGGGAGAGGTAGAGCCTTTGGCCTTTTTTCAAACCCATATCCACTACAATATGATTCTCATTGGATTCACTTAAAACTACTACCTGCTTTTTACCGTCACGGGTATAGACAAAGGTGAGGCTATCATTGGCATGTACCGCCTCAAGTGGAATATAAAGCACACTATCCAGGGTCTGTGTGATCACCATATTGCTGGTAGTCATGGAAGGCCTGAGGATGGTGTCCCGCTCATTTAGTTCAATTTTCACTTCAAAAACTTTAGCGTCGGTATTGGGGAGTTGCTGACCAATATTGGCCACCTCCGTCACCTCTCCGGTAAACTTCTTTTCAGGAAAAGCATCCACTCCAACATCCACCTGCTGCCCTTTTTTCAATTTGCTGATATCGATTTCATTCACATAGGTCATGGAAATCATGGTGGACAGATCGGGTAGTGTAGCTACAGCCAGGTCCCAGGTGTTGATCTCCGAGCCAGCGGTCCTTTTCTGTCCGTTCCAGTCTTTCTTATAGATCACCATTCCAGAGGCGGGAGCATGGATATCAAACTTTGTCATCACCGCTTCCATCTCATCCTTGCTCCGTTGGTCCCGGGCCATATTAATCTCTGCCTCACGCATTTCTGCCTTTGCCTGTTGGACCTTCAATCCGTAGTTTTTTTCAGCCTGTTTGTAGGCTCTTTCGGCTTTTTGAAGTTCAATATCAGCCTGGCGAATGGCAGCCGGGGGTTCAAACTTGGATTGTTCCAGGGTAATCTCTGCCTCCTCCATAGCAAAACTCAAATTGAATAACTGGTCACGCAGCTCCCGGAGTTGCATGGTGGTATCCAGCTTGGTACGCATATACTCCGACTGTTTCTGCTCCAGGTTATCCATGATATCCTTCAGGGAGTTATCCGCTTCGGACCTGTCCAGGGTGGCCACCCATTGTCCGGAATCGACCACGGTGCCCTCAGGAATCAGGTCCTGGATCTTTACACTGCGAATACGCAGGTTCCTGCTTCGCAGCTGCGATGGCGCTTTAATTTCAGTTTCCCGGATGGCCTGCAGTTCGCCGGTTACCATTACGGCAATCTCAAAAACTCCCTGCTCCACCTCGGTCTCCAGTACAACTTCCTTATCCTTGCCCGAAAGCGCAGAATATAGTACCAGTGCAACAATCAGTACCACCGGAATAACAATGGCAAGTATGGTTCTTTTTTTCATGATTCGTCTTAAAATATATCTAATTAATCAATTCATTTATGGTCTGCATGGCCTCACCGGCAATGCGTTCGGCCTCTTCGCTGCTTAGTGCTTCGGCATAGAGTCTTATAATTGGCTCGGTATTGGATTTTCGCAGATGCACCCATCCTTCGGGCATGTCCACCTTGACCCCATCTACGGTATTTATCTCATGACCGGCATGAGCTTGCTCAAATGCAGCAAGTAGCTGATCCGCATCGGCGCCTTCCGGCAAAGTGATCTTATTCTTGGAGATATAGTAATCGGGGTAGCACTTTCTTACAACACTACACTCCATGCCACTTTCGGCAAGGTGAGTAAGAAACAGGGCGATCCCTACCAGTGCATCCCTTCCGTAATGAAGTGCAGGGTAAATGATTCCACCATTGCCTTCACCGCCAATCACGCAATCGTTTGCTTTCATGGCATTCACCACATTGACCTCTCCAACTGCTGAAGGAAAATAGGCTTGTCCATGGCCTTCAGTCACATCCCTGAGGGCTCTGGTAGAGGATAGATTGGATGCCGTATTGCCCGGAGTCCTGGTGAGGATATAATCGGATATGGCAACCAGCGTATACTCTTCGCCAAACATGGAACCATCCTCACAAACAATGGCCAGGCGGTCCACATCGGGATCCACCACAAAGCCAACATCCGCTTTTTCACGTACCATCAGCTCTGATATCTCTGTCAGATTTTCAGGCAGAGGCTCGGGATTATGGGGAAAGTCACCTGTGGGATCGCAGTAAAGTTCGATCACATCGTCTACTCCCAGCGCATTAAGCAGCTGCGGCAGAATGATTCCTCCTACTGAATTTACACAATCTATAGCCACGCGGAAATTTTTCTTTTTAATCTTTTCAGGCTTTACAAGGTCCAGTTCAAGTACCTTGTCGATGTGTTTGACACCCATTCCCTCCAGAGGTTTAATGGAACCCAGATTTTTAACATCTGCATAGCTGTAATCATTGGCCCTCGCCATTTTCAGAATCACCTCCCCATCTGCAGCAGAGAGGAACTCTCCATGGCCATTGAGCAACTTTAAGGCGTTCCATTGGGCCGGATTGTGGCTGGCTGTCAGAATAATACCTCCATCAGCACCCTTTTCGGTAACAGCGATCTCGACTGTTGGGGTAGTAGCTAATCCCATGAGGTAAACATCCACACCCATGGCCGAAAGGGTAGCTGAAACCAGTTGCTCCACCATGGGCCCTGAAATACGTGCATCGCGGCCCAGTGCCACAGATGGTCTTTCCTTCCCGGATTCCTGGATCAGCCAGGAGGCATAAGCAGATGTAAACTGAACGGTATCAATGGGGGTTAAACCTTCAGAAGGCTTCCCTCCGATGGTTCCACGAATGCCTGAAATTGAGATCACTAAACTCATTTTCGCCTGATTTTTAAAACGGTACCAAAGTTAAAATTTTTATTCCAAGAATGTAACTTAATAAGCTGTATCTTTGTACACTTTAACAATAATTAATAATCAGGACTTTGAGTAAACCAGGAGCACCAAAAAAAGGGGGCCGAAGCGGATCTTCATCTCCCCGAAATAAAACAGCTTCATCCCGACCGGGACAGGGTGATAAAAAAGCGGGAAGAAGACCCCTGTTAACCGGGGAAAGTGGCTCCAAACCTCTGGAAGAAAGGCGCGGTAACAAAAAGGGGCCCGGCCACGGAACATCGTCCATCAAGAGCAGCCGGCCCGGCACCAAAAAACCAGGTCGACCAGTGGCTAAAAAATCAACAGACGACAAGGTTCGGCTTAATAAATATATTGCCGCCGCAGGCATCTGTTCCCGACGGGAAGCAGATCAGCTGATCTCGGCCGGACTTATCACGGTGAACGGGAAATCCATTACCGAAATGGGAAGCAAGGTAAATCCTGATGATGAGGTGAAGTACAATGGAGAACTGATCCGTACCGAACGCAAGGTATACTTGGTGTTGAACAAACCAAAGGACTATGTGACCACTACCGATGATCCAAAAGAACGAAAAACGGTGATGTTACTGATCCGCGATGCATGTAAAGAAAGGGTCTACCCGGTGGGACGCCTCGACCGCAACACAACAGGGGTACTGCTCTTCACCAACGACGGTGAGCTGGCCAAAAAGATGACCCATCCGTCCAGTAAAAAGAAAAAGATATACCATGTGTTTCTGAATAAGGCCATATCAGCAAATGATATGAAAAAACTGGCCGAAGGTGTGTCGCTGGAGGATGGCATTATCCAACCCGACGCCATCAGCTATGCCAGCAGTGAGAATAAGAAAGAGGTTGGACTGGAGATGCATTCCGGGAAGAACCGCATTGTGCGGAGAATGTTTGAAGCGCTGGATTACAGGGTTGATAAGCTGGACAGGGTTTATTTCGGGGGACTTACCAAGAAAAATCTTCCAAGGGGAAAATGGAGGTTACTCACTGAGAAAGAGGTGAACATGTTAAAAATGAATGCCTACGAGTAGTATGAATCACAAAGCAGGATACGTTAACATAATCGGTAAACCCAATGTGGGTAAATCGACCCTGATGAATGCCATGGTGGGTGAAAAACTATCCATCATTACCTCCAAGGCTCAGACTACCAGGCACAGGATTCATGGAATCCTGAACACCCCTGAATACCAGGTAATCTTCTCAGATACTCCCGGGATTCTCGATGCCAGCTACAAATTGCAGGAGACCATGCTAAAGGCCGCCCGATCGGCCCTGGTAGATGCCGATGTGCTCATCTACCTTACAGAAATTGATGAGAAACTAGATCCGGAAGATCCCTTCCTCCAGAAGGTGGCCAAGGCAAAGGTCCCGGTGCTGCTGGTGATCAATAAAATAGACCTGAGCAATCAGGACCAAGTGAGGAAATGCATGGAGAAATGGGATGAAATCCTCCCCAATGCAGAGAAGATTCCCATCTCTGCCCTGAGAAAATTTAATGTGGATTCAATTTTTAACCGAATCCTGGAACATCTGCCTGAATCACCCCCCTACTTTCCCAAGGATGCCCTGACTGATAAATCGGAACGGTTCTTTGTGGGGGAAATGATCCGGGAAAAGATCCTGCTCTTCTACAAACAGGAGGTTCCCTATGCGGTGGAGGTGGAAGTTGAATCGTTCAAAGAAGACCCCAGGCTGATTCGTATCAGTGCGTTGATTTATGTGGAACGTGAAAGTCAGAAAGGGATTCTCATCGGAAATGAAGGGAAGGCATTGAAAAAGGTTGGGAGGGAATCCAGACTGGATATGGAGGCCTTCTTTCAGAAAAAGGTATTTCTTGAACTCCGTGTGAAAGTGAAAAAAGACTGGCGGAACAATGAACGTTTCATAAAGAATTTTGGTTACCATTAAGTTAGTTTAAGTATGGGAAATATAGTAGCCATCGTAGGAAGACCCAATGTGGGAAAGTCCACCTTCTTTAATCGCCTGACCGAATCTCGATCGGCCATTGTGGATGAGGAAAGTGGCGTAACACGCGACCGGCATTATGGTAAGGTGATCTGGAACGGTCATGAGTTCAGCATCATTGATACGGGTGGATATGTAACCAACTCGGATGATGTTTTTGAAGAGGAAATCCGAAAACAGGTCATCCTGGCCATTGAGGAGGCAGATGTGGTGATATTCCTGGTGGATGTAATATCGGGGATCACCGACCTGGACCAGACCGTTGCCGGAATGCTCAGGAAGATTAAGAAGCCTGTATTGCTTGTGGTGAACAAGGTGGATAACGCCAACAGGTTGTATGATGCCAGTGTTTTCTATGGGCTTGGACTGGGTGACTACTTTGCGCTCTCCTCCATCAATGGAAGCGGAACAGGCGATATGCTGGACAAGCTCACCAGCATGTTTGATAACAAGCTGGGGGAAGAGGATGAGGAGGAAATACCAAAGATTGCAGTGGTGGGACGTCCCAATGTGGGAAAATCCTCACTGGTTAATGCGCTGATTGGCGAAGAAAGAAATATTGTAACCCCCATCTCAGGTACC
>RCND010000688.1_pt1 | contig 19396 bp, 19 predicted proteins | sample 2041351 | NCBI WGS metagenome assembly RCND01 (sample SAMN09708230, study PRJNA481090) | Marine sediment metagenome, whole genome shotgun sequencing project. | biome: marine sediment; feature: ocean; material: sediment; isolation source: Sewage treatment plant 12B marine sediment (STP12B) ... | reverse complement strand
GCAACTCCTCCAGCTTGAGAAACAAAATAATCATCATCTAAACTAAAAGGTGCTCCATATCCCTCTTCAAAAATTAATTGTTTTCGAATATCTTCTGGTAAGCGTGATAAATGATCTGGATGAATTGGTACACGTTTTTCATCTTCTTTTCTTGAAGTCCCAATAACTCCCAGGGTATGCTTTTCCATAAGTTCTCCTCTTCTAATTTTGCTATTAAACAAATTATTGTCGGCTCGACAATCCGTAATTCAATAAGAAATTATTTGCTGGTGTGATGACTGATTGAAATCAAAAATGGTATAAACCTGCTGTAAATATACTATATCTTTGCTTTAGGGGGGGCATAACTGATCTTATCACTATCTGTTAGCGGAAATATATAATTCCCTTATATTGCTAATAGTCTATTAATTTAAGCTGAATATTTATGAATAGCCATAATCTCTATGCTGTATTACTTGGTGGGAAAATCCGTGAAAACCACTTGATGGAAGACCATCATCTTGTATTTGTGGTGGCTAAAAATGAAATTGAAGCCAGAAGGTTGTCGAAGACGAAATGGAATGCGGAGGATATGCATGTTGATGGAACACAAAAAATTGTAAAGGTTGATGGTTACGAAGTAATTCTTCAGAAGACTGATGAACAAGATGATGATTTACGGATAAATCCAAAGTATTCAGAATAGAAAAATATAATCAGATAACACTTAGTAAACACTATGAGCAAAGAAATAATTTGGCACCAGGTGCTTGCAAATATAAATGAACTCGATGAAAATCGGGTTATGACTGTTATCGCTGGTCACAAGGATCTCTGCCTCACAAATTGGAAAGGCAAATTGACGGCAATGGACAACAAATGTCCACATCAAGGCGGTCCCCTGGGAGAAGGGTCAATTGAGAATGGTTTGTTGAGATGTCCGTGGCATGGATGGGATTTTTGCCCACATGGAGGAAGTTCAGATGATTTTGATGATGGATTAGAAACCTATCCAGTCAAAGTAGAAGACAATGTTGTTTACGTTGGATTGGAAGCAGAACCACCGCACCAGGAAACCATATCAGATCTAATGGTCGAGACGATGGTAAACTGGGGTGTGGATCGGGTGTTCGGAATGGTAGGACACTCAAATTTAGGACTCGCAGATGCATTTCGCAGACAAGAAGAGAAAGGGAAACTGAAATTCATTGGAATTCGACATGAAGGTGCAGCTTCTTTTGCAGCCTCAGCTTATGGTAAGTTGACTGGTAAACCAGCTGCTTGTTTTGCTATTGCTGGCCCTGGAAGTACGAATATGTTCACAGGTCTTTGGGACGCCAAAGTTGATAGAGCCCCCATCCTGGCACTCACTGGTCAAGTTGCTACACAAGTAGTTGGCACGGGAAATTTTCAAGAAGTTGATTTAGTCCGAGCTTTTCAAACTGTTGCGGAATTCAATCAGCGAGTAGAACATGACAGCAAACATTCAGAATTGATGGCATTAGCCATTAAACATGCCATTTTAAAAAGAGATGTTTCTCATTTGACTTTTCCTGATCAGGTTCAAGTATTAGAAGTCGATGGCGCTGAAGCGCAGACTCCTGAAGGAAGAATCACAGCACTTTCAATTGCTCCACCGGAAGAAAGTTTAAAAGAAGCAAGGGAAAGACTTAAATCTGCCCAACGGCCTGTAATTATTGTTGGACATGGCGCAAGATTTCACATGAAAGCTATCATCCAATTGGCTGAACAACTCCATTGTCCGGTAATGACAACATTTAAGGCCAAAGGACAAATATCAGACACACATAAATTGGGTTGTGGAGTGTTGGGTAGGAGTGGCACACCCATTGCGTCCTACTTCATGAACGAAGCTGATTTGCTCCTTGTGATAGGCGCTTCGTTCTCCAACCACACAGGAATCACGGCCAAAAAGCCAATCATTCAAGTTGATTTCGATCCGCTTGCAATTGCAAAATTTCACAAGATCGATGTTGCCGTTTATGGTGAAATTTCCAGGACAATAAATTTGATCAACAATTCATCAGAGAATATTGCAGCTAATAAGGTGAATCAGGAAAGTGAAATAGCCGAAAGATGGGACATTTGGAGAAATGAAAAATTGAAACGACTGGCCGATGACAGAGGCAAGGGAGTAAGTTCAATTGCTGTATTTGAAGCATTGACACGTCTGTCACCCGACAACGCTGTGATGTGTGTGGATGTAGGAAATAATGCATATTCGTTTGGAAGGTATTTTGAATCCAAAAATCATAGCTTCTTGATGTCCGGATATCTTGGCTCCATTGGTTTTGCTTTACCTGCATCTATCGGAGCATGGGCGGCCGTAGGTGATAGTAGACCAGTGGTTGCTGTTGCTGGAGATGGTGGACTTTGCCAATATTTGGCTGAGTTCACCACATTAGTCAAATATCAAATGCCGATTAAAGTAGTTGTGATTAACAATAACGAACTTGGAAAGATCACCAAAGAACAGCGGGCAGGTGGTTGGGACAAATGGGCTACGGATCTGGTAAATCCCGATTTTGCCGAATATGCAGTCAGTTGTGGTGGTTTGGGTATTAAAGTGACAGCAAAAGAAGAATTAGAAACTGCCTTTACACAACTTTTTGATCATCAGGGACCTGCTCTTTTGGAAGTACAAGCAGATGTAAAACTGATTTAAAAGCAAGCATTGACTTTCATGAACTGTTTCTTTATGTTTATAGATCGAAATACGCCTTATGATTGACTACGTGTATAACAGTAAATCCAAAATTCTTGAAGTAAAAGTTTCTGGAGATTTAAACATTGAGGGAATTATTGGTCATTACAATCGTATAGCCAGGAATGATGCTTTACCCGATACCTTAAAAATATTAATTGACTGCCGGGGTGCCGCATTTGATGTAGATATTAATAGCATAGAATCTACAACTGAAGCCGTAAAAGAATCTTTGAAAAAATATAAGACAATTAAGGAAGCTATACTAGTTGATAAACCATTTGAAACAGCAGTAGCAAAGGTATTTCAGCTGTTTAATTCTAAGATTGAAAACTATAGTTTTGAAGTTTTCAGTACCGAGGATGCATCAAGGAATTGGCTAGTTTAGGAAACTCCCAATGGCAAACACATGAAATATATTTTTTGATATGGAAAAAATGAAAGCGGTTATTTGTACGAAGTATGGACCACCTGAAGTCCTGCAGCTAAAAGAAGTGGAAAAGCCCATTCCTAAAGACAATGAGGTACTCATTAAAATCCACGCAACAGCTGTTACGGCGAGTGATTGTATCATCCGGGGTTTTAATATGCCCGGTGATCATAAGTTTCCAATGAGACAAATTATGGGACTGATGATGAGGCTTTATGTGGGCTTCACAAAACCAAAAAACCCTATTCTCGGACTGGTGCTTTCAGGAGAAATTGAATCACATGGCAAGGACATTAAGCTATTTAAGACAGGAGACCATGTATATGGAATGACCGGCTACAGCTTTGGAGGATATGCAGAGTATAAATGCATGACCGAAAAAGAATCAAAAATTGGTTGCCTGGCAATTAAACCCAACAATATGAGCCACGAGGAGGCTGCTTCAGTGTCTTATGGTGGCATTCTGGCCATGCATTATATGGGAAAGATGAATATCCAGAAAGGACAAAAGGTGCTTATCTATGGTGCGTCAGGTGCTATAGGAACCGTGGCGGTCCAAATTGCTAAATCTCTTGGTGCAGAAGTTACGGGTGTGTGTGGTTCCTCTAATGCTGAATTGGTAAAATCATTAGGAGCCGATAAACTTATTGATTATACAGATGATGGCGCTGTAAGCAAGCTGGAAGTGTATGATATTATTTTAGATGCAGCCGGTAAAAACAAAAAATCAGATCTAAAAACAGCGTCTAAAACAGCTCTTAAGGAGAATGGAAAATACATATCAGTAGATGATGGACTTCTCGAGTTGCGTGCCGAATATCTAATACAACTCACAGAACTTTGCGAAGCAGGAAAAATTAAAGCAGTCACAGACAGCACTTATCCCCTGGAACAAATAGTCGAAGCCCACAGGTATGTTGACAAAGGCCACAAAAAAGGAAATGTAGTTATAAGCATATGAAGCATTTCAAAATGATGACCGATTTTTTCCTCAATTATATTGTTCTTTAAATATCTCTATCAGCTTTTCCGGAGGAATGACCTTATCAGGGTAGAGGTTCATCTCATCAAGTACCCGGTTCGTAGCCATGGGATTAAGTCCTATACGAATGCCGATGTCTTTTAAAAATTCTATTTCTATATCGCTGGTTTCAATGTCGACATTCATTAACAGAACCAGACGGTGGAATTGTAATATCCGTTCAAATTCAGATTCGGGGGGCGTGAAATCGATATACTGGTCGAACAGGGAATCTAAATCTTCCTTACTTACATTGAGCGATTGGGCAATGGTCAGTAAAAAATTATACTCTTGTTCGCGTACTTCGTGATCGCATCGTGCAAGTTTGATGAGCTCTGTAAGAAGACTAAGTTTTTCTTTCATTGTTTTCAGCGTTGAGATACATTTCGAAATATACATGTTTTGCTGTAAATTGGTATTATAAGCATTGTATCCTATAAGCTTAAATGCATATTGAAGAATAAGCTATATTTGAATAGAACCAAACTAAAGTGAACAAAATGGAGAAGAAAAATCAAGCTCAGGAAATAAATCGGCGAAGGTTTTTACAAACCGGGTCAGTGTTTGCAGCTACTGCTATATTTTTGCCTTTGAGCACTTATAAAGCTTTCGGCGCTGGTAACTTTTCCCAGACGGAAATTTCAATTCCTACTGTTACGCTCAATAACGGCTTACCAATGCCAATTCTTGGTTTTGGTACCAATACTCTGAAAGGCGAAATTTGCGTTCGATCCGTATCAGATGCAATTTCAGTGGGTTATCGCCTTATTGATACCGCCCACATATATGGAAACGAAGAATTTGTTGGAGCAGGGATTAAGCAAAGTGGCATCAAAAGAGAGGAACTATTTATTACCTCAAAACTGTGGGTTGATGATTCGGGATATGAAAGTACAAAGAAGGCCTTTGAAACCTCCATTAACAAATTGGGTGTGGAGTATCTAGACCTATATCTTATCCACCGGCCCCGAGGAGATGTAAAAGGTACCTGGAAGGCGATGGAAGAGCTTTACGAGGAAGGTAAAATCAGAGCCATCGGCGTGAGTAATTTTGAACCTGATCAGCTCGATGAGTTAATGACATATGCCAGAATCAAACCTGCACTCAATCAAATCGAAACCCATGTTTTCTTTCAGCAGCCTAATGCATATGATTTTTTGAAGAAATCTGAAGTGCAAATGGAAGCCTGGTCTCCTTTTGCTGCGGGTCGCAATGACATTTTTAGCAATCAAACCCTGGCTGACATTGGTAAACAGTATAATAAGAGCATTGCTCAAGTATGCCTAAGGTGGCATTACCAGAGGGGTATTGTGGCTATCCCAAGATCTACACAGAAAGCGCATATGATAGAGAATTTAGACATTTTCGACTTTGAGCTTTCAAAATCGGATATACAGACTATAGCCAAACTAGATCTCAATATTACTCAATTCCCTGAGTGGGAGTGATGAGGAAAAATTGGACAACAGCTTATGAAAAAGGACAAAGGAATTACCCCGGTTGAAGTCTTTGCGGGTACGGTAGTGCAAGCCACCCTGGTAAAAAGTCTTCTGGAAAATGCAGAGATTGATGCTTACTTAAAAGATGAATTCGCTGGTACCTTATATCCATGGCATACGACCCCTGGTGGAGTTGGAGCCGTGAAAGTATATGTCTCCAGTTTAGATCATGAAAAAGCAAGAATTGTTGTTGACGAATATGAAAGCAACACAAACCCTTAGCGACATTATTATTGGAACGCTTTTGCAACTTCTCGTAAATGAGCAGTAGCACGAAATTTTGAAGCAAAATCCTTATATGCTCTTCCAACTGCATCTTCTGAAAGATCCAATACTTTTGCAGCCTCATTTATGGGAACTTCATGCTCCCATCCAAAAAGAAGATAATCAAGCTTATCAAATGCAATCCTGAAGAAGAACTCCTGATCGCTTACAGGAAGACTGAATGTATCAGGACTGGGTTGACGATCAATAATTTCCTGAGTTACTTCGAGATGGGCGGAAAGCTGGTATATCTGATTTTTATACAGATGGGTAAATGGCTCAATATCAGTGCCTCCATCCCCGTATTTGCAGAAATCCCCCAATATAAATTCAGTTCGGTTGGTAGTTCCGGCAACAAGGAGACTACGTCTTTCTGCTTCTGCATAAAGATGCAACATACGAGCCCTGATTTTAATATTTGCAAATGATGTTATGGTGAGTAATTCATCATGAGTTAAGCGTTTGCTTTTTAATTCGCCATCTGGCATTTGAACCTGTAGACGATAAAAGCTGAAGCTGGCCCGATCCAGAAGATCTGTAGGAAGAGTTATATTATATTTATATCCGGGCTTATATTCGGGAATCATCTTTTGGATAAATTCATCCCTCCATTTATACTTTACTATGCTATCAACAGTGGAAGTGATATCGATTTCGCGATGTTCAATTCCTAAGGCTTGAGCATGTAAGCTTGCATATTCACTGCTAATTGGACTAGACTCGGATTCAGGAAGCATAATTCCCACTACTTTTTCCTTTCCTAAAGCATGAACTGCAACTGCTGCTATGCAGGCAGAATCAATACCGCCGCTCAATCCCACTATCACACCTTTTTTGCGAAATGCACCCACTTGTTCCACAATAAACTCTGAAAGTTTATCTAATTCCTGTACGGGGTCTATTTTTAATACATCAAGATTGAAATTCATCAGATAAGGCTTGTTAGGGTTTATATTATTCTATTGCCCAAAGAGACAATAATCCTAAAAATAAGCATCTTATCCAGATAATCCAAAGGGAATGGACCCGAATGCAGCGCTAAATAATATCGCATATAAACCCACAGAATATTTGAAATTTGGCAGTAACTTGCTTCAACTATATTTGAGCGTTCCAGAACATACTGTTTAGCGCTACATTGTGCACAAGAGAAAAACGAAAAAAGCTTACAATGGCATATGATGAGTATTTAGCCGATCGTATCAGGGCAGTTTTACAAAGTAGGCGCATTTCTTTTAATGAGATGAAAATGATGGGCGGACTCTGCTATATGGTAGACGACAAGATGTGTGTCGGGAAATGAACTTTGCTGGTCGATCAATGAAAGGATATGTATTCGTCGAGCCAGAAGGAATAGATTTGGACGATGACCTTGATTACTGGGTAGAACTATGCCTCGACTTTAATCCAAAAGCAAAGTCAAGCAAGAAAAAGTAGTGTAACATACTTTATTAACTTAGAAATATAAACTGAACCCTTGACTACTAATACATTTAGCAAATGAGAGGAAGATTTAAATACATCTTTAGAGCTTACAGGTATCTAAATAAAGTTGATCCCAGTGAAATAAATTACATACGGGAGAATCTGAAAGAAGGTAGTGTAGCTGTAGATATCGGAGCCCACAAAGGAGGGTATTTGTATTGGATGCAAAAGAGTGTCAAAGCAAAAGGAAAGGTCTTTGCATTTGAACCACAGGTAAAATTGTATAACTATTTGAAAAACATAGCTGCATCGTTAAAATTCAAAAATGTAAGTATTGAAAATTTGGGTATGTCATCCGAAGAAGGAGAAGTCATTTTTTATGTCCCAATATCAAAAAATGGAATTTCAATAGGAGCAAGAATAGATCAGTTTAATAATGGCACACAGTGTGAAGAATCAAAAATTCAGATAACCACACTTGACAAATATTTTTTTGATCGTCAGATTTACCCAGACCTCATTAAAATTGACGTTGAAGGACATGAACAGCAGGTTTTACTGGGAGGTATGAATCTATTAAAATCCTGTAAGCCTAAAATAGTAATGGAGTGTGAAAATCGACACTTATCGGAAACAAGTATGTCTGATGTGTTTGATATATTATTTGAATTGGATTATTGTGGTTATTTCTTTGAGAATAATGAGCTAAAGCCTGTAAAGGAATTTAATGCTGAGATTCATCAAGACTTAGTAAAAGGTAGATGGGGAAAAAAGAAAAAATATATTAATAATTTCATATTTGAGGTTCCACCCAAGAATTGAGTGATCCCAAGCATATTATGGTTATTAAGAGACAAGGGAATTTTATTATTTTGATCATTCAAACTCTGGTCTTTCTGGGGTGTTCAGCCTGTATAAGTAATGCTAACAATGACCTTCCTGCTGACGAAAATTCTGATTTAGGGTATGCAGCATGGATCAGTGTCCAGGAAGAATTACCCGGCATCGATTCCCTCCTGTATGATGACGATCCCAGCCCCATATTTCGTAAAGAGTTTACTGTAAGAAATGACATTCAATCGGCCACCTTATTCATAAGCTCAGCGGGATATTATCGAGCTACTCTTAATGAGGAAAGAATAGGGAAGAATTATCTTGACCCTGCCTGGTCAAATTTTGAAAAGAGAATCTACTATTCTGAGTACGATCTTTCTGCAGAAGTTCAGGGAGGTTCTTATTGTCTTGGGGTGACACTGGGGAATGGATTCTATAATCCACTTCCTATGCTTATGTGGGGCAGACGGAACCTGCGGGAGGACCTCCCTCATGGGAAGCCGGCTTTCATTGCAGTGTTGAGACTGGAATACAACAATGGAGAAATAGAAGAAATAGTTACGGATGATTCATGGAGCTATTCCTATGGCCCCATAAGAAAGAATAATGTTTACCTGGGTGAGGTTTATGATGGAAGAAAAGAAATTGAAGGATGGGGAAAGGTTAGTTTTAATGATGAAGATTGGAATGAAGCAATAAAAGTGCAGGGCCCTGGAGGAAAATTACAAAAGTCCTTCTTTCCACCAATTCAGATCAGGGATGAGCTTAAGCCAATAGCCATTAAGATCACTGATGACAACAAATACATTGTTGACATGGGGGTTAACTTCACAGGCTTATACGACATACACCTGCAAGGGAATTCCGGAGATACAATCACTTTTCGTTTTGGTGAAAGACTCTATGAGGATGGGAACCTTAATCCAATGACCACAGTAGCCGGACAGATAAAAGAAGCAGGCATGGGTGGTCCAGGATCACCTGCGATTGCATGGCAAACGGACCGTTATATATTTGGGGAAGATACAGATACATGGTATCGTCCCGAATTCACTTTTCACACTTATCGCTATATTGAAATATCAGGATTGGATAAAGCTCCTCAAATCTCCGATATTAAAGGGATCGCACTAAATACCAGGGTCGAAAGCCAGAATAACTTCACTTGCTCATCACAACTAATTAATAATATTCAATCAGCGACCAGACGAACATTCCTGTCCAATTTAATTGGTGTTCAATCAGATTGTCCAGCTCGAGAAAAATTTGCTTATGGAGGAGATCTGAATGCCACCAGTGAAGCATTCATTTACAATTTTGATATGCAGGATTTCTATCGTAAAACTATCTACGATTGGGTAGATGCCATGAATGATTCATCCTTCGTAGATACAGCTCCATTTGTTGGAATAAAGTATTGTGGGATAAGCTGGGAATCGGCGTTTATCACCACCCAGTACAATCTATTTCTATATTATAATGATACTGCAATAATCAGGGAATTGTATGATCTGGATTTGAAATGGATGGAGAAAGCAGAACGCATACATCCTACCGGAATGGTTGACAAGGGTTTGAGTGATCATGAATCTCTTGAGCCTGTCCCTGTTGAGCTAACCGGAACCACTCATTACCTTCAGTGTGCAAGGATAATGAAAATATTTGCTGCCAGGATGGGCGATATTGAGCATGAAAAGCAGTTTGAAGAACTTGCTGATAAGCTCACCAATATCATTTTAAATAAATTCTGGGTGGAAACTGTGGCCGATCCAATCAATAAACAAACCCTGTTCGCCACATTATTGTATCATGATCTAATTCCTGAGAATGAAATTAGTATGGCCGTGGATTCATTACTATCCTCTTTATCCGATCCTAACGGTCATTTTACCACAGGGATTTTTGGAACCAAATATATCCTTGAGGCACTTTCAAAAACAGGTAACTCCAATACTGTTTACGAAATTGTGAACAGCACACTATCCCCTGGTTGGGGACATATGATTGATCAGGGGGCAACCACCTTATGGGAGACCTGGGAAGAAAGCGATGATGTTTATTCCAATTGCCATCCGATGTTTGGCTCAGTGTCTGAATGGTTTTACAGATGGCTTGTGGGGATAAGACCGCATCCTGATTATCCAGGTTTTGAAAGATTTATTATCAACCCCTCCTTACCCGCTGGTTTATCTCAGGCATACGCATCTTATAGTTCGCCTTATGGTGAAATAGTATCAACCTGGAATAATTACGGAGTTGAAAAACAGGTATATGAAATTGAAATACCAGAAGGCTGCCTGGCTTTAGTCAAACTACCCGTGAGTGAGAAACAAGATATTTCCTTTTCACATAACAGTAGTGGCCAGGTTTTTCCACCAGAACGTACTGATAAAACCCATTGTTCTTTTAAATTGCCCTCAGGGAAATATTCAATTCTAATTACATTCAAATAGTAGAAATATTGTAAAAAATAAAACAATGAGTCAAAGCCTGAAGAAGAATAAGAATAATGCCGTTTCTTTTTACAAAATGGCCTATGAGGGGAATCCACGTAAGGCTATGGAATTATTTGTAGGCGCTGAATACATTCAACACAATCCCCTGGTTGGGGATGGGAAAGAGCCTTTTATTGAATACTTTGAGCGAATGGCAAGTGAATATCCTGATAAATCCATCGAATTCATTCGCTCAGTTTCGGAAGATGACCTGGTGGCTCTGCATACGCATCAGATCTGGCCTGGAAATGAGGAATATGTAACAATGGATTTCTTTAGATTTGATGATAAGGGGAAAATCGTGGAGCATTGGGACTCAATGCAAGAAATACCAAAAAAATCAGCAAATAATAATACAATGTACTAAGCTATGAGAGCAGCAGTTTTTGAGAAATTTCAGGGGCCTATTTCCGTACAAAATGTAACAGATCCTAGTCCTAAAAATCACGGAGTTGTTGTTAAAGTAAAGGCAACTGGTTTGTGCCGTAGTGACTGGCACGGTTGGATGGGACACGATCCTGATATCGTATTGCCTCATGTACCAGGCCATGAGCTGGCGGGAACTATCGAAGCGATTGGAAAAAATGTGCTGGACTTTAAAGTTGGAGACCGGGTTACCGTCCCTTTTGTATGTGGGTGCGGGACTTGTGGTCAATGTAAGTCAGGCAACCATCAGGTATGTGACCATCAAAGTCAACCAGGCTTTACACATTGGGGTTCGTTTGCAGAATATGTTGCCTTAGACTATGCTGACGTAAATCTGGTAAAAATTCCGGAAGAAATTGATGATGAAACTGCAGCAACTTTGGGATGCCGTTTTATCACTTCGTATAGAGCAATTGTAGCACAAGGGAAAGTCACAGGTGGACAATACGTTGTAATTCATGGTTGTGGGGGTGTTGGACTGTCGGCTATAATGATCTCCAATGCATTAGGTGCACAGGTGATTGCAGTAGATATTAACGACGACACCCTGAAACTTGCCAGGGAAATGGGAGCTATGGCAACAATCAATGCTACCACAAGCCCCAATATTATTGAACATATAAAGACTTTAAGCCATGGAGGGGCTCATGTTTCTGTTGATGCCCTTGGAAGTCAATCTACATGCTTCAATTCTATTGCGAATCTTAGAAAAAGGGGGAAACATATTCAAGTTGGCTTAATGACTGGTGAGCATCAACATCCAAAAGTTCCAATGGATAAGGTGCTTGCTAATGAACTGGAAATTATTGGAAGTCATGGAATGCAAGCTTTTAAGTATCCTGAAATGCTGGACATGATTAAAAGAGGACAACTCAAGCCCCAAAATCTTATAGAGAAAACCATTACGCTTGAAGAATCAACAAGCGCTTTAACTAAAATGGATAGCTTCGAAAACAAAGGAATATTAGTAATTAATTCGTTTTAGATAACACAAAAATGATAATCAAGTACTCACGGCAATAATAATTAATAACTGCGCCATATGAGGATATTAATAATTGGAGGAAAAGGAACTATAGGAAACAAAGTATCTGCTCACTTTGCCATAAATAATGAAGTCATTATTGCCGGGCGATCCAGTGGAGATGTTAATGTTGATATTTCAGAGAGCTCTTCCATCGAATCTATGTTTGAGAACTCGGGTAAGTTTGATGCAATAATCTGTATTGCCGGTCAGGCAAAATGGACCGATTTTGACGACTTAAGTGAAGAGGATTTTTACATCGGATTGAAAAGCAAGTTAATGGGACAGGTAAATCTGGTTCGAATTGGACAGAATTACTTAAACCAAAATGGTTCGATAACCCTAACAACGGGGATTTTGGCAGACGATCCTGTTGTTAAAACAACCAGTGCTGCAATGGTAAACGGTGGAATTCACAGTTTTGTTAAAGCAGTTTCATTGGAAATTGAAAATGGAATCAGAGTAAATGTGGTATCCCCCGGATTGGTTGAGGATTCCTATGAAAGGCTCAAAGATTATTTCCCCGGTTGTAATCCTATCCCCATGAATAAAGTGGTCAATGGCTATGTAAGAAGTGTGCAAGGGAAAGATAAGGGAACGGTTATCAGAATCTATGCATAGAATGCTGCCAGCATTGAATTATGCTGTTGTAACTGGGGCATCTTCTGGAATCGGGTGGCACATTTCCAGGGAATTAGCTTCTAGAGGGTATTCCATAATAGCAGTAAGTAATCAAGCACAGCAACTAAATGATCTAAAGTTTGAGTTAGAAAGAAACTTTCAAAGCAGCGTTCAGACTCTTGATTGTGACCTTTCTGAAACCGGTGCTGCAGAGAGCATCTTCGACTTTTGCCAGCATAATAATCTGCAGGTGGAAGTACTTGTGAATAATGCCGGCATGTATGTTTATGGAGAAGTCATAGGTACAGATATTGAAAAAGTCAGAAGCATTCTCCAACTTCACATGAACACTCCGGTGATGTTGTGCAGACTATTTGGTGCCCTTATGGCGAAAAATCATTCAGGTTATATTCTAAATGTCTCCTCTATCTCTGCGGTAATGCCTTACCCGACTATATCCTTGTATGGTCCTACAAAAACCTTTCTTCGGAAGTTTACAAGAGCACTACGTACTGAATTGAAAGAAACAGGAGTCAATGTCCTTTGCCTGCTTCCGGGGGCAACTGCAACCGCCTTATATGACACAAAGAACATCAAGCTCTCATTGCTATTGCGTCTTGGCATCATGAAGAAACCGGAAGTTGTTGCCAAAGCTGGTGTGAAGGCACTTTTTAAAAAACGGGCTGAATGCATCCCCGGCTTGTTAAATAAGATTATCATGCGTTTCATTCCCCTTATTCCCAATAGTTTTATTGGATTTATTTATAGAAAAACGAAAAGATGAGAAATCTTAGCCTTATTCTTCCAGCTTGTTGTAGTATTTGCTCACCATAGCAGCACCTACTATACCCGCTTCATTCATCAATTTGGCAGGAACCACTGTGGCTTTGGTGGTCAGATGGTGGAAGAACTTATCTCCTTTTTTACTTGCTCCTCCTCCGATAACTATCAGGTCCGGCCAGGTCAGTTCTTCCATACGGAGCAGGTATTCATTAAAACGACCTGCCCAGGTATCCCAGTCAAGATCATTCTTTTTACGTGCAGCATCGGTGGCGTAGAGTTCGGCATCGGCACCGTGTAACAAAATATGGCCCATTTCCAGGTTGGGAACCAGTTGCCCGTTAGTGAAGATTACTGTACCTAGTCCTGTTCCCACGGTAACCAGTAGCAGCGTTCCAGATGTTCCTTTCCCGGCCCCGAATTTAACTTCGGCCATGCCGGCAGCATCTGCATCATTTACCACATGCACCTTGCAGCCGGTGGCTTCAGAAAAGAGCTTATTAAGATTCTTATCAATCCAGCTATTATCCACATTGGCAGCAGTTCTGGCTACACCCTGCTGGATCACACCGGGAAAACCGGCACCAACCGGACCCTTCCAGTCAAAGTGTTGAGTAATTTTTTTCATCACTTTTGCCACTGCTTCGGGAGTAGCAGGCTGTGGGGTGGGAATACGATACCTCTCCGTAAGCAGTTCACCTTTTTTTGTATCAACGATGGCCCCTTTTACGCCGGAACCTCCAATATCAATTCCCAGTATCTTCCTCAGTTTCATTTTGTCGTATAAATTATAGTCCGTATGATTAAATAGAGGGTTCTAAATTAGTAACTTTTCAAACCCAGCCAAAATTATTGGCACGAAAATGCTTCTATGTGGAAGAATTTTCACTAACTTACTTAGAGAGTAATTAAAGTTAGAGATAGAATCAATTATGGAAGATCAGCCAAACTACAGTTGGAACTCCAAAAATATTCTGGTCGTGGAGGATGATGAATCAAGTGCCTTCCTGCTCGGAACTTTTTTGAAAGAGACCGGTGCGAGTATCTCCTTTACGACGGATGGAAATGAAGCCGTTGACTTTGTTCGCCAGCACCCGGAAACCGACCTGGTTCTTATGGACATACTCCTGCCGAATAAGGATGGTTTCACAGCCACCAGGGAGATCAAATCCTTTGCGCGGGACGTAGTGATTATCGCCCAGACAGCCTATGCATTTTCCATGGACCATCGTGAGGCCCTCAAAGCCGGATGTGACGCTTATCTTAGCAAGCCGCTGAACATGAGTCTGCTGCTTGATAAGATAGATGGGTATCTCTCCTGATTTGCTTCTCTCCTTATCAGCTATTCAAATACCGCTTTATACAGGTAGTTGCTCTCCACCGCCTCTCTACTGAAATGATCCCTGTGGAACTGATTGTTGACGTATAGTTTGGTCTGATCCAGATAATGGGGCGATGCGGGTATACCTGATATTCCCGTAGGGATTACTGTAAGGGACCGGTCCCAGTCAGCTGTATGAAAAATATGGCGCTCGGAGGCTCCGTGATTTGCAACAAAGCTACTTCCTTTTGGATAGCTATAAGGACATACCGTATGTGAGCTTCCACCGATAGAATAAGGCCCCCGGTTGACTTTAAATAGCTTCTCAACAATGGGAACACCCCCCATGGGATGCATCAGTGCTACCTTATGTAACTGGCCCCACTCCCAGGACTTTACTTCTGGTCCGTACATGGAGGTGAGGGTATCCATGGATTGCTGGAAAGCGGTCCGGATATTATCATGAAAACTTTCTGTTACATCAGGTGTATTCACATTGTCGCACCAGAGTGATTGTCCTGTAACTCTTGTCTTTTCTATGAGGTTTTTGGCTATGGCGTTATAAGCCAGTTGCCTGTAATTGTCCCCAAGTTCATCTTCGAACATGGCCCTGTTTAGCTCTATGAACATAATCTCAAAAATCAGGGCGGCAGATGATGAGGCCTGCATGTCGTAATCCCATTCAGCCAGTACCTCATAAGCAGATTGGTACTCCCCACTGGCATAATCCTGCAAGGCATCCAGGTACAGGGGGGTCATATACATGGCAAAATGAGAGTGCTGATCTCGCAGCATTCGTTTAAAATCTTCTGTTCCAAACACTTCTTTTTCATCAAGCATCTCCCGGATTCTGCCAATTCGCCAGGGGAGACTGTACCATGAACCAATATAGTATGGATAGTCGTCATCCACCGTTTTATTATTAGCGCTGGAAACATAACCGCATTCAGGGTTGTAGGAGTTGGGCAGCTCATCGAAGGGAACCACTCCCTGCCAGTCATAGAGAGAGGTGTCGCCCGGGTATACCAGGATCCCACCGGAGTGCCGGATGGGAACTCCTGCTGAGGTTTGCAATCCGATGTTTCCATTACGGTCTGCATATACAATATTCTGACTCACCGAAGTGAATGATTTAACCGCATCTCTGAACTCTTCCCAGTTTCCAGCGCGGTTCAACAGATATATGGTTCGAATTTCATTACTCATCTCATTGCCCTGCCAGCGGGCCGACATAACTTTATCGCTTACCCCTTTAAACTCACTGACCACCGGACCGCGGTGGGTAAAGCGATTGAAGCGCACGACGGGTTCTTCAGCTCCTTTCACCGAGATCACTTCCTTCACAATTCTCATATCCTGCCATTCGCCATCGAGCAGGTACTGGTTGCTGTCGGCCGGATTGATAGTTTCCAGATAGAAATCCAGGTCGTCCACGGTTACATTAGTCATTCCCCAGCCAATATCTCCGTTATGTCCTGCCACAATATAAGGGTTACCTGGAAGGGCTACCCCGGTCACATTTAACTTGCCCTCGATAACCTGGTGCATCTGGTACCAGATACCGGGCGAATTAAGCCCCAAATGCATGTCATTGGCCATAATGGGCATGCCTGTTTCACTCTTCTCTCCGGATACGGCCCAGTTGTTGGAGGCCTCAAATACCTGGAGTCCCAACTCATCAATAATTCCAATTGCCGCGCTCATACCTGACTCCAACTCCAGGGTATTATCCGAGCTCATATATTCCGGGAATACTGGGATGCCCTGGAACTTCATATCAGGCAGCAATTCGCTGAACAAGGTATCGGAGACAGCCTGCTGGATTTTATAAAGTGCCATATCGGTATTCCATCCCGAAGAGAGGTCCCACGCCATATATCCCACAAGGTTGAAAGAGTGTTCAAGCTCCCAGGGATCGGGTTTATATCCCAGCATGGTAAACTCGAAGGGGAGCTTTTTTAGATTCCTGTTGATATACTGGTTAACACCATCTGTGAAGGCCTCCATGCCCCGCAGGATATCAGGATCGGTCTGCGCAATTACCTTGCGCGATTTCTTTGTAAACTCAAGAGCCCTGAAGAGCAGGTCTGCTTCAACGAGTCCGGGATCAAGTACCTCAGACAGCCGGCCGGTGGTGATTCTTCTCAAGAGATCCATCTGCCATAAGCGATCCTGCGCCATGACATAACCTACCGTGCGGTAGAGATCCTCCTCATTGTCGGCATAGATATGTGGTATACCCATGGAATCGCGAAACACAGAAACAGGAGCGGATAGATGCTCCAGATCATAAGCAGCATTGTAATCGGGCAAAGCCCTTGTTTTAACATTGCTCAAAAAAATCATACCGCCGGCAATAGCCAGCACGATCACAATCACGATGATGGTGAGAATACGCTTTAAAATTTTCATTTTCGGGAGGTGGGGTTAGTGGTTTAATAATAAGCTGGCCTCTACTTGTACAGGCTGGTGGTCGCTGTATTGAAAATTAAGGTCACTGGTTTTTATCTCATTCAACTCAACATTTGGAGATGCCAGAAAGTAATCAATAACTGTTGTGGGAGAGCTGGATCTGTCATAAGCAGTGACAAGACGCCTGTTGGTTGGCATGCTTGCATCGAAGGCCCAATTCCATCCGGGGGCCGGATAATCCTTCTCCACATAGGTCAGGTTTTCTGTATCGAATCGATGGAAGGGGAGTTCTGGTTCGAGACCGTAGGGGGTCTGGTTCCAGTCGCCTCCCACTATTATATAGTTTCCTTTTTCATATTCTGAAAGCAGGTAATCACTGAGATAGTTCATCTGCTGGGTCCTGAGTGAACCATCATCATAGGCTGAATTGTGTGTGTTGATAATCACAAGCTCCTTCTGATTCTCAAGCTGGTAGCGGTTTACAAGAAAACAGCGGTCCAGCATGAACAACTTCACGGGCCAGCTGTAATTGCCAGGAAAACTGTGGCGTTCTACACTGCCAGGACAATGGCTTGAGAGGGTCATTAATCCTGAGTTTACCATTCCCATGGGTTCTGAAACAGGGATGGGAACAAATCCCACCTTGTAGTTCATGCCGAAGCTAGTGTGATATTCCCTGAACTGATCCTTAATTACCTGGAACTCATCTATATGGTAACTCCTTTTTGAATTTTGATCCACCTCTTGCAGCATGATAAAATCAAATCCTGAATAGGGGGCCAGGGTGCTGGTGATTCCCTCCATATTGTGTGCCACCCCTTCCTTGCTTGGTCGCATCTGCTCCCCTCCATCGTAAAAGAAATCCATGGAGGCATCCAGTCCTGCATATCCAATGTTCCAGATCAGCAAATTAAACTGCAAAGAATCTGCAATGATATCCGCCTCACATTCAACATCTTGAGCTGCGACCTCATCTGGACGATAGTCATCTATGGTGGCGTAAAGAAGAAAGAGTAAAAACGCTCCTACCAGGATCAGGAGAAGGTATAAAAGGGGCCGAATAATCTTCATTTTTATGGACTTGGGATATTAAATGTACACAATAATATGTTTTTATGGAGGTGGCTGATTGGAAATAATTCCTAAATTGTCCGCTCTAAAACCATCTTCTATGAAAAACCGACTGTTTTCCATTGCTCTTATATTATCGCTGTCCATCTCGCTTTTTGCGCAGGATGCAGACACTACCTCCTCGAAAAAAGAAGAGAAAGTAAAAACCGGGTTTAATCTTGGTGGAGTCCCCGTGGTGGCTTATGATACCGATGTTGGATTCAAGTATGGCGCACTGGTTAACTTATACTGGTATGGTGATGGTTCGCGTTATCCACAGTATGACCATTCAGTTTATGTGGAGTGGTCGCGCACCACAAAGGGAAACGGCATTAATCAGATCACCTACGAAACGGATAAACTGATACCGGGAATAAGGGCACTATTTGAGGCCAGCTACCTGACTGAGAAGGCGCTGAACTTTTATGGCTTTAACGGGTACCAGGCTGTATATGACCTGGACTATGAAGCTAGCTATGACTCAGATGAATTAGCTAACAGGCTTTTTTACAGGCATTCAAGGAAACTCTTAAGGCTGAAGGCTGATTTTCAGGGAGAGATCATTGGTCAAAAGTTACGTTGGCTGGGTGGTATCGCCTATTATGGGAGTTCTATTGATTCAGTGGATGTGAATGATTTGAACGAAGGGAAAGATGATGATTTGCTCTCTAATAATTCGCTTTATGGCTCTTATGTGGATTGGGGATTGATCAAGGAAGACCAGGCCAAAGGAGGAGGCCATACAATTTTGAAGGGTGGACTCGTCTACGATACACGGGACAATGAACCCAATCCATTCACTGGTGTCTGGTCGGAAGTACAGTTGCATTACGCGCCTTCCTTCTTAAGCAATACCGATTATGGCTATGGTAGAATTATTCTTACTCACCGGCAATATTTCACCCTGATTCCGGAATGGATGAACTTTGCATACAGGCTTTCCTACCAGGGAAAATTGGGGGGCGAAATGCCTTTCTATATGATGCCATTCATGTTTCAATCTGCTCCAAAACTAACCAGAGATGGT
>RCND010001338.1_pt1 | contig 19410 bp, 20 predicted proteins | sample 2041351 | NCBI WGS metagenome assembly RCND01 (sample SAMN09708230, study PRJNA481090) | Marine sediment metagenome, whole genome shotgun sequencing project. | biome: marine sediment; feature: ocean; material: sediment; isolation source: Sewage treatment plant 12B marine sediment (STP12B) ... | reverse complement strand
GCACACAGCCCAGGCTGCCCTCTCGACCGGTTCCCGGTCTGTACATAACCCAATTTACGGGAGGCGGAAAAACTTTCCTGCATTACGGGTCGTGGCCTCTGCCAGTGTCTCGGGGTGCTCGTCCCTGCAGGCGGCCAGGGTGCCGAGTATCCAGGGCAACAGACGTGGTTCATTGCGGTGGCTCTTGATTTTCGGTCGCAGGTTGCGTGGTTTCAGATAGGGCGCATCCGTTTCAATCATCAACCTGTCTGAAGGAATATCTTTCATATATCCCTTCATATGCGTCCCCCGGCGCTCATCGCAAAGCCAGCCGGTGATTCCGATATGACAATTCAGATCAAGACATTCATGCAATTCAGCTTTATTGCCGGTGAAGCAATGTACGACCACATCATTTAAGCGGTCACGGTATTGTTTGAGTATGGCGATAAAATCGTTATGGGCGTCGCGTTGATGCAGGAAAAATGGCAAACCGGTTTCAATTGCAATTTGAATCTGTCGTTCAAATGAATCCCGCTGAGCATCGCGTGGAGAGAAATCGCGAAAGTAATCCAGCCCTGTTTCCCCGATAGCAACTACCGCTTTCCGACCTGCCAGATCTCGCAGCAAGGTGTCCGTTTCATCATCGTAGTCGGAAGCATGGTGCGGGTGCACGCCTGCGGTTGCAAACAGTTGCTGTGGCCACTCCTTGGCCAATTGCGATGCTGCCAGGCTGCCCTCAGCGCTGGCACCCGTGACAATCATCCGGGTCACACCGGCCTGATGTGCCGCTTCAATAACCTTGTCCCGGTCGATATCGAATGAGTCGTGGGTCAGGTTGCAACCAATGTCTATAAGTTCCATGGCGCGCATTGTATTGTTTTTTGCCATACAATTCTGCACATGCGAGTGAAATGGAACGCTTTGTGGCGACTGATGCGGTTTGATAAACCGATTGGCATACTTTTGTTGCTATGGCCGACGCTCTGGGCTTTGTGGATAGCGGGTGAAGGTCATCCTTCGATCAAGAATGTACTGATATTTTGTACCGGCGTCGTGCTGATGCGCGCGGCGGGTTGCATCATGAATGATGTGGCCGACCGGGATTTCGATCCGCATGTGGAACGTACACGCAGCAGACCGCTGGCCTCCGGGGAGTTGACCGTTCGTCAGGCCCTGGTTGTCTTTTTTGTAGTGATGTTGCTGGCTTTTGGTTTGGTTTTGATGACCAATGCACTGACCATCAAGCTGGCTTTTGTCGGCGCGTTACTGGCATCTACCTATCCATTTTTCAAGCGCTGGACACATTTACCGCAGGTGGTTCTTGGACTGGCATTCGGCTGGGGTATACCGATGGCTTTTGCCGCGGAGAACGGCTATGTCGCATCCATTGCCTGGTTGATTTTGCTTATCAATGTGATCTGGTCGGTGATCTACGACACCCTGTACGCAATGGTGGACCGTGATGACGATATCTCTATTGGTTTGAAATCAACTGCAATTTTGTTTGGCCGTTACGATCTTTCAATATTGCGTTTATTGAAAATAATAATGATAGCCCTGCTGGTGTTGCTGGGTTTTAAGCTGCAGTTTTCAACGCCGTGGTTCGTTGGTGTGTCGATTGCTGCGGTTTTGTTTGCCAGGCAACAATACCTGGTCAGAAATCGCGACCGTGATGTCTGTTTCCGGGCTTTTTTGAATAACAACTGGGTCGGCCTGGTCATTTGGGTCGGTTTGTTGGCGAATTACGCGGTCAATTAAAAATGCTGTCCATGCAAGGTTACAGAACCCGTATTCAGACCCCGGAGGCTGCCGATGAACAGGCATTTCTGGCCGCGATGCAGGAAAGCGTTGGTCTGCATTATCCCTGGGTTTCAGCACCGAAAAATCATGTGGGTTGGATGCGTTATATGAAACGTCTTAAGCGGGACAATGAAGCCGGGTTCCTTGTAAAGCGTATACAGGATGGTGTCATTTGCGGTGTGATCAACCTTAATGTCATTACCTATGAGGCCTTGTGTGGCGCTTATGTCAGCTATTTTGGTGTCGTCGGCCAGGCTGAAAAGGGTTATATGAAAGAGGGTATGTTACAAGTGATCCGCCATGCCTTTGAGGCGTTGGGTCTACATCGGCTCGAGGCCAATATACAGCCGGGGAATTTGGCTTCTATTGCAATGGCGCAGTCCACAGGGTTTCAATATGAAGGATTTTCGCCACGTCTGCTGAAGATCAATGGTAAGTGGTGTGATCATGAGCGCTGGGCAGTTCTTGCCCATGATGAGTGAGGCCTGATCCTACGTTATAGGGTTGACACTACACTAACGGTTGCCGGGCATCGCACGGGCCGCCACCCATATATCCACGCGTTTTGCACCGGCTTTTTTCAGCACCCTGGTGCATTCGGTAACCGTCGTCCCCGTGGTCATAACATCATCGATCAGGGCGATGTGACGACCTGGTTGAATTGGGCCATGCCAGTAGAAAGCACCACGCACGTTTCTTCGGCGTTGCTTACGACTCAGGCCAGATTGTGCTTGCGTGTGCCGGTGTCGCCTCAGGGCAGTGGTCAGCAATGGAATGTCCAGTACCCTGCCGACATAGCTGCCCAGTTCACATGCCTGGTTAAAGCCGCGTTTTGTCATTCTCAAGTTGTGCAGCGGTACGGGGATCAGCACATCCGGACGATAAAAATAATTGGCAGAGACATATTCACTTAGCAGGTGACTCAAAACCCTGCCTGCTGCAAGTTGCCGCCTGAATTTAAATGCCTGTATCAACCGGTCTGCAGGAAACCGGTATTGCAATGGGTAAACCGTACGTGTGAATGGTGGTGTGTTTGTAATGCAGGCACCACAGATTCTATCCAAAGTTGAACCCAATGGAAGACCACACTGATAACAATGCGGGCCGGGCTGTGGCAGGTCAGTTTCGCAGCTTGGACAGATACAGATCGAGGTTGAGGATAGGCCACAGAGCACACAACGCGGTGGTAACAGGTAATCCAGTGCGGTTCGCCACCAGCGACCGTCAAGCCGTTGGAGATTCTCAGGTTGAGGGGCCATGACCGCTTGCCGACTGTGGTATTTGAGCTTTTTGTGACATCATTTGTTGAGCTGTCGTTTTAGTATGTTGTTTGTACTCCAATACCCGGTAAGTTCAAATCAGCGGTTTGCTTGGCATCAAGTCGGTTGTTTGTCCTCATTTATGTAAGAAACTACGCCGAAGTAGGCTATCATTCGCGGGTTTTTACACGCAGGGCAAATGGTATGAGCCTGACACCACTGGACAAACAAGCGATGAGGCAGTCGTTCGACCGTGCCGCATCCAGCTATAATGAGCATGCTGTGTTGCAGCGTGAAATCGAATCAAGGTTATTGGAAAGAATTGAGTTTCAACGTCTTGAGCCCGGCATGATACTCGATCTTGGCAGCGGTACCGGTTCAGCCAGCCATTCGCTGGCGGCACAGTTTCAGAAGGCAAATGTCATTTCGCTGGATTGGGCGCCCGCCATGTTGCTCGAAGCAGGGAAAAGAGAAGGGCTTGATAACAGTGTCGATGCCAGGCTGTCAAAAATATGTGCGGATATGCACTGCGTGCCATTGGCATCGCGAAGTGTAGACCTGGTATTTTCCAATCTCGCTTTGCAATGGAGTTATGATTTACCCGCGATTATTTGCGAGTTTCGACGCATCATGAAAGCGGATGCCATGCTTGTCTTTAGCTGCTATGGACCGGATACACTGCACGAACTCAAACAGGCGTGGCGGGCCGTGGATGACCTGCCACACGTCAATGATCACCCGGACATGCACAATATTGGTGACGAACTTTTGGCCGCCGGTTACCGCGAACCGGTGATGGATGCCGAACGACTGACACTTGAGTACCCCGATGTTCATTCACTGATGCGCGACCTTAAGGGATTAGGTTCTCACAATGTAGCCAGCCACAGGTTGCGTGGACTGACCGGGAAGACCCAGTTGGAAAAAATGCTGCGGACCTATGAACAATTCCGCCGTAACGACCGTTATCCAGCCAGTTTTGAAGTGATATACGGCACGGCTTTTGCACCGTCCGAAGGCCAGCCGATGAAGACTCCGGATGGTGATATCGCCACATTTTCCGTGGATGCACTACGTTCATCCTCTAAAAACAGGTGATCATCCTGAGTATTTAATAAATCAAGGCTTGGTCCGTATTCATGTATATAATTTTAGATTTATTTGCGCTAAACTTAACAAATGTAGGGGTGAATTTTCTTTACGGATGTATTTTTCTGAATTTGACCCGAAAGGGTCTACAGAATCGAATTTGGCGTTCCCCCTTATGCCATTTTCGTATTGAGGCTCGACGCTCCCCTTGTGTTGAGCTTCGATGAAAGGACCAGCTGACCCCTTGCTGGTCCTTTCTTTTATGTAAAACACACACTCCTGACGGAAAAACCACCTTCCCATATATACCAATAAATCAGTTTTTACCTTTTAAGCCTTTAATAAGCTAGGATGGTAGCTGAATTGACAGAATCTGTAAGGAGATATGTATGACTAAAGTGGACTTGGACAAGGTTCAGACCCAGTTGACCCGTGCAATACAAAAAGACGCACCGTGTGTTTTTGAGGAAGAAATACCGGTATTGGTTACCCTGGATAACGGTGTTAAGTACAAGGGTTTTGCCTTCGAAGTACAACCGAAGAGTGATAACTTTCCAAATGGGCTGGTGATGGTACGCACATCAAATTCGGATATAGGCGTTCCAGTTAACTATATTAGTGACAGATAAGCAGATATGAAAACCGGGTGTATCAGAGCGGTTCATTAAGAAAACTGATCTCGACACCGGTGCCGGATGGGTCTTTACAAAAAATTTGAGTCAGACTGATTTCAGGTAAATAGCTGGTACGGTACTCAATGCTGAACGTATCTAACTGCTCAAGCACTTTTGCCAGGCCGGTGGTCCGCAAGGCAAAGTGGTCAAAATAACCCTGTTTTTCATTCTCGTGATGACGGGAACTCACAAAAAGATGGATGATTGCTTTATCTTCTGAATATAACCAATAGCCATCATTTGAAAAATTTGGTCGAAACCCCTCTGTGAGACCAAGGACATCGCAATAGAAAGCCCTGACTTTTTCCAGGAGTTCAGCTGGAGCACTGATATTGACGTGGTCAAGTTGCATAATAATTCCTCAAATCTCAATAAGCGTCGGTCACGGCCTCTTTGACCAACTGATTTAACTGCGCAATACCAAAGCTCGGTAATGGGCGCCCGTTAACAAAAAACTCCGGTGTTGCGCGGATATTCAGTGTCTGGCCATCCTGAACATCCTGCTGAATGGTCCGTGCTATTTCGGGGCGATTCATATCAGCTGCCAGTTTTTCCTGATCAATATCCAATGAGTTCAATATGTTCAGGGCACGCATTGGCTGAGAATTATGATTGACGATCCAGCGATCCTGGTTGTTGAACAATATTTCCAGGGCTGGCCAGAATTTGCCCTGTTGGTGTGCCGCTTCCAGCATTTTAACCACCTGGTCTGAACCCGGATGTAGCGGGGCATAGCGCACCATCACCCTCACCTGGCCCGGATACTTGCTGATCAGTTGCTTCACATAGGGCAGGAAATCCCTGCAAGTACCACAGGCCGGGTCCAAAAATTCGACTATGGTCACCCTGGCGTCAGCAGGTCCCTTGGTGGCCGCACCTTGCCTTTCCACTATAGCCTGGTTTTGGCTGGTGGCTCCATCTTGCACAGTACCCTGATGGTTCCGATAAATCATCGTGGCCATAAAGAAGGCCAGTAAAAGTATCCCTGCTACGGCGATAAAAATTGTTTTTTGGTTCATGATGTTTCCATTTTATGCGTGTAAAACAGCAAAATTCCAATGAGAGTGAAGGTCAAAAAAGACAAGGTAGGAATGTTTAGAAAACCGAGTAATGAAATGTGGGTTTCCGAACAGGGAATACCCTGCACGCAGGGCTGAGCACTTTCCGGGATGATTCCGATGACCAGCAGTACCTGGTATAAAGCGATGAGCCATCCCACGCTTGCCAGCGCCGCCGCATACCGCACCACCCCGGGATCATATGGGAACAGGCCAAGGGCCAGAATGACCACCAGGGGATACATGGCAACACGCTGATACCAGCACAATTCACATACCGGAATGCCCATCACTTCACTAAAAAAAAGGCTGCCCAGCGTTGCAATGGTCACCAGTATCCATGCCACAAAAAGCAGAGACCAAACCGGCCTGGTTCTTTGGGCTACGTCTGTTTTACTCACACATCATCCTGCAAAAATTAAACGCTGTAGCCTAACTCAAAATAGTTCATGACGAACGGTTTTTTTCCTCATACACTTGTGATCGTTTTCCGAAAAGAGATTGCCATGAAAAAAATGATAGCGCTGCTTGGCGAGACCGCTGCCCTGATCGCCAGGTACAGGGGTGATGACTTCTCGGGGAAAGCACCAGTTTTGTTGTTGGGCCATATGGATGGCGTTGAGGCCCTTGCGGTATGAGTGAGAAAGTCGAATGCGTTGTTGTCGGGGCCGGCGTGGTCGGTCTCGCGATCGCAAGGGCACTCGCGCTCACCGGCCGTGAAGTTCTTATTCTTGAAGCAGAGAGTGCATTTGGCACGCAGACATCAAGTCGAAATTCCGAGGTTATTCATGCGGGGGTCTATTATCCGACCGATAGCCTGAAGGCAAGCACCTGCGTGCGTGGTAAGGAACTGCTCTATGCATATTGTCAGCAACGTGGCATTGACCATCAGCGCCTTGGCAAGTTAATTGTTGCTACTGATAGCCGGCAGATTGAAGTACTTCAGGCTTATCAAGCCCAGGGTCAGGTAAATGGCATCAATGATCTTGAGCTATTGTCGCAATCCGAACTCAATCATATGGAGCCCGAAGTTCGGGCTCTTGCAGCGCTATGGTCGCCATCAACCGGAATCGTGGACTCCCATGCGTTAATGCTCAGCTTGCTTGGCGATTTTGAAAATGCTGACGGCACACTGGTAGTGAGGAGTCCGGTGTCACGTTTCAGGCAGGTGCCGGAAGGGTTTGAAATTGAGGTTGAAGTTGACGGGACACCTCTGAGACTCCAATCACGTTTCCTGATCAATTCGGCTGGTCACGGGGCGGTGGCGTTGGCGAGAGCATCCGAAACGGATCATCCAGTGAAAACCCAATTCCTGGCGGGGCACTATTTCAGCTATTCCGGCAAGTCTCCTTTCAAACACCTGGTCTACCCTGTTGCCGGGTCCAGCAGCCTGGGTATTCACGCCACGCTTGATCTTGGCGGACAATTGAAATTCGGGCCAGATATCGATTGGCGTGAAAAACTCGATTACACGTTTGATTTGCAAGAGAGCCGACGACAACATTTTGAAAGCAGTGTTCGCAAGTATTTTCCAGGCCTGGAGACAAATCGTTTGCAGCCAGGCTATGTTGGCATCCGGCCAAGAATTCCCGGCCCAGGGGAGCCCGCAGTGGATTTTGTGATTGCCGGTCCTGAGAGTCATGGAGTGACCGGCCTGGTTCAGTTGTTCGGCATTGAGAGTCCGGGTCTCACCGCGAACCTGGCTATTGCCGAACAGGTTGTCAGCAGGCTTAAGTCTGAATAATCATGGCAAATGCGGTTTTGCCAGGTAGTCGTTGCTCTGCATTTCGGTCAGGCGGCTGGCCGTGCGCTGAAATTCAAATGCCAGGCGGTTACCGCAATAGAGATTATCGATGGATCCATCCGCTGAGATCAGCATTTTGACATTGCGGTCGTAGAACTCGTCAATAAGATTGATAAAACGACGCGTTGCATCGGCATTGCCCTCATCCATCAAGGGTACGTCTGAGAGCAACACCGTATTGAAGGCGCGTGCTATTTCAATGTAATCGGCGGTGCTGGTCGGCAAATCACAGAGTGCCCCGAAACTGAACCATATGATTCCATCACCCCTTTGTCTGGCGTGCAGGCTGCGGCCGTTGATCTCAAGATGGGTGTCCAGTAAGCAACCGCCTGACATACTTTCAAAAGCCTTGCCGAGGCTGGTTTCAGCATGGTTATCCAAAGGCTGAAGGAAGATTTCCGAACGCTGTAACAGACGCAAACGGAAATCCCGTTCGCCATCGACATGTAAGCTCAGGCAATGCTCTTTTAGTGACTCAATTGCGGGTAAGAATTTAGCCCGTTGCAAGCCGTCCCGGTAAAGATTGTCCGGTGCCACGTTTGAGGTGGCAACGAGTGTGACGCCTTCCGCAAAAAGCGCCTGGAACAGACCACCGAGCAACATGGCATCGGCGATATCGGAAACAAAAAACTCATCAAAACACAGCACACGATACTGCAACGCCCATTCGTGGGCGATTTCCGGTAAGGGGTCGCGGGTTGATTGTTTTGCTTTCAGGGCTGTATGTATACGCGCCATAAATCGGTGAAAATGAATTCGCAGCTTGTCCTTCCCCGGCAGACTCTCGAAAAACATATCCATCAGCCAGGTTTTTCCACGTCCGACGCCGCCCCACATGTACAGGCCTTCAACCGGTTGGCGTTGCTTACCACGCACTTTGGCCCACCATCCGGAAACCGGGTGAGCCGTCAACTCTACCCAGATACGGTCCAGTTCCTCAATGGCTCTGGCTTGAGCCGGGTCAGATTTGTAACCACCATTGGTGATTAGAGATTCATAGATGGCGAGTGGTCTGCGGTGCAAGTGTCAGGCGGCCTGAAACACTAATCAGAAATTTTTTCAGGAAGGTTCGGGCGTACACCATTTTTCAGCAAACCACGCAAATCCATCAAGCGTCTATGGAAGAAGTGATCGGCCTGTTCCATCACCAGGAAATCGGGCTTTGGTTCGATGTCCTCTATCCAACACACTACATCCTCCAAAGCGACAATTTCATCCTCGTCACCCTGGATGACCAGCCACGGACAATCGGGGCGTTGTAGTTGAGAGAACTCAAAGCGGTCGACCGGTGGAGCAATGGTGATCAGTTGACCCAGTTTCAGGTTCTGCGCCGCACGGACCGAAATATACGTGCCGAAGGAAAAACCGCCCAGCCAGAGTTCATCGTTCGGCCGGGTGTTGCGTACCCATTCGGTAACGGCGAACAGGTCATCGGTTTCACCATAACCCTCATCGTGCTCGCCTTCACTTTCACCTGCACCACGGAAATTGAAGCGTATGGTGCGCATGCCGAGTTCCCGCATGGATCGCTCCATGATGGTAACGACCTTATTATGCATGGTGCCGCCATGCTGTGGGTGCGGGTGACAAACTACGAATGTTGCAGAACGTTCCTCGAGAGGATCAGGCACATCAGCAACGCATTCCAGTCTGCCGGCAGGGCCACGAAGAAAGAACTCCTGCCGCGAGTCTGGAAATTTGTCAATTTGTTTGCTGTCTTGAAACTCCACCATGGTCTGTTTCATCATCAGTAGGCAGATGTGCATCATACCGCAGTCTGAGGTTCTACTCTATGGTAGGCTGCGCGGATGAATTTTTTAGCGCACTTATGTTTAGCCAGTGGTGACGACGGTTTGATGCTGGGTGGCCTGTTTGGTGATTTTGTCCGGGGCAGGCGTGCATTGCGAGATTTTCCCGAACCGGTAAGGCAAGGTATTGTTTTACATCGGTATATTGACAAGTGTACTGACCGGTCACCAGTGTTTAAAAAATTACGCACCCGCTTCCCGCGCGAATTCCGGCGTTATTCCGGCATTATTATCGACCTTGCATTTGATCATGAACTCGCGATTAATTGGTGGCGTTATATGCCGGGAAGTCTGGAAAAGTTTGATCTTGAAACACGGGATTTATTACGTGACAACGCAGAACTTGTACCCGAAAAACTACATGCTTTTATGCGTTATGCGGATCGGCATGGTTTGTTTACCTCTTATCGCGAGGAAGATGTCATCCTGTTTGCCCTGGCCGGTATCGGTACCCGTTTGACACGTCCTAATCCCCTACACCGTGCATCTGAAATATGGCCTGAACTGGCACCGGAATTCAAACTGGCTTTCCGTGAGTTTTTTCCGCAGATTCAATCTGAGGTTTTTGACTGGCGTAAGCTTAGGTCTACCACGACCGGATCATGATCTGAGAACCTCAACCAGCGTTCCGGTAGTTCTTCTTCCATATTAGCCGGAAGATTCGAGTTGACGTTCCAGATGAAGGCCTGCTGCACTTTGCCAAGCAGGTTTGGGGAAGAAAATGCGTAATCCAGTGTGCCGCGCTGACCGTGATAAACAAAACTGTGGTGACGTTCCTGTTTTTCGTTGCCGGGCTGTTGTTTCCGTGGCTTCTCTTCAACCAACTCTGTGAACCCGGCTTTTCGTATGGCTTCAATAGGGCCTTCATTCCGATAGGCGTTCATATCACCAAGGATCAGGATGTTGTCGGTTCCGCTGGATGTGGCAAGGTCCTTAGCCCAGGCCGTCATTTTTTCTGCCGATGCTTTTCGCATGGGATTCCAGCAACCCTGACCATCTTTTTGATCAGCGTTTTCACCGGAATCCGGACATGAGCCCTTGGATTTAAGGTGATTGATAACGATCAGGATTTTTCCACCATCCGGAAGTTGTTGAAATAGCTGTGCCTGTGGCTGGCGGCTACGTTCGAATTCAGGTCCGGTCAGGGTTTGCGCAGGGCCAATGGCCGCGAGTCGGTCGCTTCGGTAAAACATGCCGACGGTAATCTGGTCGGTTCCGGTGTTGTCACCAGCAGGTCGCGTCGCCGCCCAATGACTATCAGTGTCATTATTCGCCAGCTGAATGAAGTCCTGGGTAGCACTATCGGCATCGAATCCGTCATTTTCAAGTTCCATAACGGCAATCACATGTGGATTCAAAACCTGGATGGCGGCACCGATACGTTCACGCTGATGCAGAAAATCTGCAAGGGTTTCAGCGCCTCTAGGAGTTGGAAAGCCAAAACCTCTGCCGTCACCATTGAAATAATTATGCAGATTCATGCCCACAATACGTAAAGAGTCTTCGGTCACTGCGCGGGGGGGTGTAAATGATGCGATTGGATTGGTTGAAATGGACGTTAGCGACACGCGAATGTCCCGACCGCCATGAACCACTACTCCCGTTACCTGATCAACAGGACTACCGTTGACCAACAGTTTGAGATCAGCAATGCTTTCGGGCATGAAAACGGGTAGGGCAAACGCCCTGTTCGATTCTTGCAGGCTGGCAATATCCGGGCCCGGCATCATCACTTCCGTTGGTATGTACTGGAGACCGTTTCCGCTCAGTGTGAAATTTCCCTGGCTAAACTGGTAGACATCTGTGACCACCAGCGGCCCTTTTATGCGGATACACAAACCTTCCAGCGATTCACGTTCTGATGCATTGAGAGGGAGTTTGACTTCCGTTAATGGCAGTGTCCGGCTTGGACACTGTGTGAGGGATGGTTCCAGGTTTGGTGTATTTGATGCGCAGCTGATCAGAAAGAGGGCACAAAAAAACGCCGCGTAAAGCGGCGTTCTGAATTCTGGGTTATGCATAACAGCCTTATTTGAGCATGAATTCAATAACAACCTGGACTTGCTCATCCGTAAGATCAGCACGTCCGCCGCGTGCCGGCATGGCGTTTAGTCCATTCAGCGCGGTTTGTAGCAGCGCATCCTGACCTTTTTCGGCACGCAGGGCCATTTCGGGTGAACCCGGTTTCGGGGCACCGGCAACCCCGGTTGCATGACAGACGCCACATACGCTGGTGTAAATCATTTCGCCATCAAGGCTACCGTCAAACGCAGCTACCGGTTCTGATGCAGATGCGCTGGTGGCTTCCGCAATGGCGGCTGCGCCTGCTTCCCCGGTGTGAACATCAGCAACAGGTCTGATACGTTCCTCGGCGGTCGTAATACGACTGGGGTTATCACCCTCTTCATCTTTAAAGCCAACATCCCTTGCAACAAAGACGATGGCGATCGTAAACACAACTAGTATGGCCAGGACAATACTGACATTTTTAATAAAAGTTTTATCGGTTTGCTCTTCCATATCACACCTCTGGTTCTGGTATTTGCCGGTTTGGCTGATGCTAAATCCGGATCTTAAACGGGCGAATAGTATAGCTGCAACACCGTGTAGCTGGAAGCAAAGTTGCGTCGCTCTCGCAAATTTTTTGCAGCTTAATAATTAGTGTATATATGATTGAATTAATCTTATACATACAGCGTGTTATTGTATTTTTACAGGATCAGAACCGACAAGTGGTACCTTGTGCTTCGCCCACCACCTGTTTGTGTCAGGGCACCAATCTCTGACAGGTAATGTAAATCACGTGTAGCAGTTGCCTTTGATGTTCTGGTAATTGCTATATATTTTTTAGCGCTCATGCCGCCTTCAAATCCATAAGGTCCTTCATCAAGCATTCGGCGAATAGCTTTCATTTGTCTTTTATTGAGTCGCTCTTTGAACTGATCAAAAAACTTTGTTTTCTTGAGAATAAAGTCGATGCTTTCTTCAGCCCTTGATTGAGCCTCAAGTACGGTGTTCGAGAAATACACAATCCAGGCTGTTATTTCATTGGATCTTTGTGCTGTTTTTAATGCTTTGTGGTATGTTTTCCTGTCTGCCTCAATAGCTTCTGAAAGGCTCAAGAGGACAGGTCGACCAAGCCCTTGTGACAGTGCCTTCTCAGATATGGCACGGCCTATCCGACCATTGCCGTCTTCAAATGGATGGATGCTTTCGAAATATAAGTGAGCAATAGCGGAGCGTAAAATTTGATTCTTAATCTCATGTTCTTCACCAGGGGTGGTTTTATTGAACCAGTTTATGAAGCCCCTCATCTCTTCAGGCACTTTTTCCGAAGGTGGGGCCTCAAAGTGCACTTTCCACTTGCCAACAGGGCCGGAAATTATTTGCATTGACTCTTCATGCGTTCGCCAGGCACCAACGTTCACTCGCCTTGGTCCGGGTAGAATCATTTTTTGCCACTCAAAGAGTTTCTTTTCGCTGAGGGGGTCCCTGTAGGTATTGCGAACATCAACCATTAGGTCGGCTGCACCCTTGGCGTATTGATCTTCTTTTTGTTCTTTGTTTGTAGACAACCCCAGGTTATGACGGATGGAGGACATGACATCAGAGCGACTGAGGTACTCCCCTTCAATTTCAGAGGTTTTTACCGCCTCGGAGACCATTAGATCTATGATTGCCTCTGTCTGAGTAGAATCAGGAAGGCTTTTTAGCATGCCACTGACATGCCCTGTTTTTTCTGCGAAAGTGAATAAAACATCCTGGATTTGTGAAACGTCGTACTTAAACTCAGGCCAGTCTGTTCGCTGCCAATTATATTTCATGAGCCAAATATACTCTCTAAACGGCTCATTAACAATGATATAATGAGCCGAATATAGAGCTTAATGAGCTCTTTAAAAAAGTGAATTTGATTTATATTTTGAACGACTGGTAAGACTCTGGACCGATGGCTCAAGGTGTGCATAACGGGACCAAACCATAGTTGCTGGTTAATCATGGTTTACCCATAGTCTAAATACATTATGTTGCATTCGTTTCCTTATTCCAGCAAAACGGCTAAACTACGCAACTGCAATAAAAATGCGCCCGTAGCTCAGCTGGATAGAGTACTGCCCTCCGAAGGCAGGGGTCACAGGTTCGAATCCTGTCGGGCGCGCCATATAAATCAATATGTTAGAGATGTAGCGGTTGAGCTGATTTACGTTCTGGGTGGAAATTCGGGTGGAATACAGTCAGTAAATCCTTCTCAATACTAATTGATCAGGCTGGGAGGGTGGGTGAAGTCTGTTTATCCTTCCCAATTATGGGGTTAATGATAAGCAGTTACCACAGTTTTAATTACAGTCTCGCTTCACACGGACAAGACCCAGATCGTTTGTTGTCACGTCGGCAACAGTAAAACACTCAGGTCGCCAAGAAGTTTGATTCCCCGGCGATCGCATAGTCATCACACCTGCAGGCACCCCTGACACCAAGATGTGGGAAGTTGGGGTAAAATATGGCTTTTCAGCATCAGGTGCCGGCGCGGGATTCGATTGCGATCACCGAATAGACCCGCTAATGAACCGTAGCCGCACCTTTATTTCTTTTGTTCCGGTTTTTCTCGATTTAATGACCTCTAACCTATTCTCCATGAAGGGACACGGCAAATGACAGCAAAAAATTTGGTCAACAGTAACGTCGACGAAAAGGCACCAGAAGAGGCATCAGAAGAGATCGGGCAGTTCGCATCCCCACCGTGTTTTCAACATGAGATTGACCCGTTGTACCTGGGAATTCCTGGAGGTACCAACTTACCGACTGATGAAGTTTCAACCGGCCGCACAAAGACAGAGGGATCGGATAAGTGTTAAGCCATGAAGGCAACATGAACGCATCCGTTTGCGAGGCGTTAATACGCATGACCGTTTTCGTGGGTAACAAGTTACCCACCCTACAAGGATGCCTAATTTATTACGGACGAGGAATGGCACGTAGGGTGCGCAATTCATTACGCACGAGGTATAGCACGTAGGGTGCGAAATTTATTACGCACGAGGAATGACAGGTAGCATCTACCCGCCCGCATTTATAACAAATCCTCGATAAACCAGGCCGAGAACGCGTGCCGTCCATTTACCTTTGCTTTTCTGTATATAGCTGAGGCCTGTTGCCTGACCGTTTTTTCCATCGTGCTGCGTACGGAGGCTATTTCCTTGAAGCTCAAGCCCTTGAGTAACAACATGGCAACTTCCCGTTCCGTTTGGGTCAGTTTCCAGTCTTCAAACTGTTCTTTTATTACCAGTGCCAGTTCATGACGTGCGTTTGCAACAGCAGGTGGCAGGGCCTGCTCCTGTGCTTCTGAAAAGGAAGCAAGCTCGGCTTTCAAACGGTTGTTTGAGCGGCTTTGTCTCCAGATGCCAAACGTCAGGGCAGCGATCAGTGCGAAAGAAACCAGCGCAATGGTAAGTTCCATCAGAACGTGAGCCAGGCTAGCCCCTTCACGGTAGTCATAAAAGACATCACCCAGATTTCCAACGACAACGATGGTCAAAACCAACATAGCTAGAAATTCTTTTATATACAACATGATATGTATTTGTTCCCTGAAGGTTTCAGCCAAATTTCGCATGGGACATATGTACCATGAGGCACATTGTAGACATATGTCGGATTCCAGTCTCTTGGCGCGTACAATACAGTCGCCTGCTTTGCAATTTTCTGTGAGTCCAAATGAACAATTCCAGCATCGGGCGAAGGCCCAATCTGTTCAGAATAATTCAGCTTTCAGGTTTACTACTGTTCTGTGTGGTCGTCCAGAATTCTGCATGGGCCATACAGGAACACGAAGCTGAAGAATTACAGTTCAACCCCAATCTCTCGCTTTCATCATTACTCGAGATCACCCTGGAGCGACACCCGCAAACGGGTGTGTTGGCAGCCCGGTCGGCGACAGCTGATGCGGAAGAAAAATACGCCAGTCGCTGGTTGCCCGACTCCACTGAGCTGACTGCTTTTCATATGTCAGACCAGACCTTTGACGATATTGGTGTCTACGAAAATGAAGTCGCCGTGTCATTCCCCTTGTGGTTACCGGGTGAGAAAAAGGCCCAGACCAGGATGGGTGAGATCCTGGCAGCCTCGCGAGACTCAACAGAGGCTGAGTTTCGTTGGCGCGTCAGTGGTCAGCTCAGGCAACAGCTATGGCAGCTGAAACTGGCTGTACGTCAGTGGCAACTGGCAGTTGAACAGGAGCAACGATTGGCTGATGTGCTGGCCCAGGTCACATTGTTCGCCGAGGCGGGTGAATTGTCCCGTGCAGACCAGTTGGCCACCATGGAAGAGTTCGCGATTCTGAAAGGTGAAACCATGTTGCTGGAGGCGGAATACATGGATGCGATACGTTTGTACCGTTCGTTCACCGGAATGGAGGCCATCCCCGCGCAGATTGATGAGACCCTCAGTGAATTGCAGGAAATAGAAGAGGGTCACCCGGCTCTAAGGCGGGCAATGGATCACCTGGCCGAATCGTCCGCTTCTACCGAGGTAGTCCGTCAGAGCACCACCGCCCGGCCAAGTGTGGATGTGTTCTGGCGAGGTTTCCGCGGTGACTCCCAGGCCCCTGGCGTCAATGCGCTGGGTATTGGTTTTGCCATGCCACTTGGAAGGTCACCCCGACGAGAGCCTGAAGTGGCGAAAGCCTATGAGGAATTTGCCGGTGCGGAGGCTGAGCTTATCGAGATGAAAAGACATCTCGATTTGGAGCTTCATGAGGCTAATCACCAGGTCCATACCACGCGTGAACGATTGGAGAACTCTGATGCCATCGTTAAGACTGCGACCGAACGATTTCGACTCGACAAATTGGCCTTTGAACTTGGTGAATTTTCCACCACCGAGTGGCTTCGCCGTCTTTCCCAGCTCAAAAAAATAGAGCGCTCACACGAATTGCTTCTGATACAGCAGGGTGCGGCAATCGCTGCCTATAACCAGGCTGTTGGAGAGTCCTTATGAAATATACAAAACCATTGATCTTACTGATGCCACTGCTGTTGGCTTTCCTGTTGCTGGCTACGCCGCTTGCTGCTCAGATATTGCCTGTCAGCGAGCAGGAGCGAAGCCTGCTGGGTATTCAAGTACAAACGGTCAGTGCTGTCGATCAGGGTGGTGCCGGTGAGATCACCTTGAGGGTGGCATTTGCACCCGATGGCGAATGGGCAATCAAGACACCATTGTCCGGTGTTCTGCAGCGGGTTTTTGTGCAGGAAGGGGATTTGGTCAAAACCGGTGACGCACTTGTGGTGGTCCGCAGTGCGGATATGGTGGCGCTGCAACGGGATTATCTCAAGGCCCGTGCAGAGGTGAATTTGCAGGTGGCGAGCTATGAAAGAGATGAAAAATTGAGAAAAGCAGGTTCAGTCTCAGAGCGTCGCTGGCAGGAAACACGCTTCAGTCACGATACAGCACAGGCTGAGTTTGCAGGTTTGCGTGGTCAGTTGATGCTGGCAGGGCTGACTGAGGCTGATTTGAGCTTGCTAGCCAAAAACATGGAAATTGGGCCGGATATTGTTTTACGCGCACCTGCAGATGCAGTTGTGCTGGAGAGACCCGCAATGTTGGGTGACCAGCTTAATGGTAGCGAGTTGTTGGTGAGGTTGGGCGAAACACATAAGTTGGTGTTGGAGGGCGAGTTATCCAGGTCCGCTGCTGCCAATCTTGGTGTCGGAGGACAAATCGCCTTGCAGGGCACCGATGTTCGTGCCGAGCTGATTTATATTTCTACGGTCATCGATCCTCAAACGCAAACTGTGCATGTTCGGGCTCAACCCGAAGACGCATCGAGCCTGATGCCGGGTCAGCTAAGCCGCTGGGATGTGCTGTCCGGTGGCCAGATACTTACCGTGCCATCGAGTGCGGTGGTAAAACTCGACGGTAAGGATGTGGTGTATGTGTTAGTCCCATCAGGCTTCGAAGTACGGGAAGTAAGGGTCAAAAGCACCGGCAGCGCAGCATGGATAGTGCTGGACGGTCTGGTAACGGGTGATAAGGTCGCTGTGGTCGGAACCGCCGCGCTCAAGGGCATGAGCATGGGGCTCGGCGGGGGAGACGAATAGTGTCACTTGCTGCCCTGGTCCGGTTCTCCCTGACCCAACGCTTGCTGATGCTGCTTGTTGTAGCACTGCTTATTCCGGCTGGCTGGTTTGCCTTTTACACCATCCCGATTGATGCTTTTCCGGATATCTCACCTACCCAGGTGAAGATCATCATGAAAGCACCTGGTATGACACCCGAGGAGGTGGAGTCCCGGATTACACGTCTGATTGAAGTCGAACTGCTCGGTGTACAACGCCAGACCATGCTTCGTTCGATTGCCAAGTATGCCTTGACCGATATCACTGTTGATTTTGAAGAAGGCACCGACATTTACTGGGCCCGACAGCAGGTTGCCGAACGTCTCACAGCTGTGAGGGATGATCTCCCGGAGGGTGTTAGTGGTGGATTGGCGCCGATGAGTACACCGCTGGGCGAAATGTACATGTTCACGGTAGACAGCGACGAGTTATCCATCACCGAGCGCCGTTACCTGCTGGACTGGGTGATACGTCCTGCCTTGCGCACGGTGTCCGGTGTGGCAGATGTTAATGCTTTGGGTGGCAAGGTCAAAACCTACAGCATCAGCCCGAGGTCCGACGCCATGCTGGCCCTGGGTGTTACCACCGGAGATATGGCGGAGGCACTTGAATCCAATAATCAGAACGACGGGGCTGGTCGTCTCAAACGGGGTGAAGAAGCCCTGTTGGTTCGTTCCGAAGGTGCCCTGGTCAGTATTGAGTCAATCAGGCAAACCCCTATCCTTAACGAGAGTGGCAAGCTCATCACGCTGGGAATGGTGGCGGATGTGTTCCTGGGTAGCCTGGAACGCTACGGGGCAGTGACTGAAAGTGGAAAAGGTGAGGTCGTAGAGGGCTTGGTCGTCAGTCTGCGTGGCGCCAATGCACGCGATGTCATTATCGATATTGAACAGAAACTGGACGAGTTGCGTGAAAGTTTGCCGGACCATGTTTCAATCAACACGTTTTATAACCGCAGTCATTTGGTCAACCGGGCGGTGGCGACCGTTTCAAAGGCCCTGGTCGAGGCCGTTGTGCTGGTGCTGATATTGCTGGGTCTGTTTTTAGGCAACATTCGTTCAGCACTCACCGTGGCCCTTATTCTGCCGCTTTCGGCTATGGTCACGTTCATCGCGATGCGGGCAACCGGTATGTCAGCCAATCTGATGAGCCTCGGTGGTCTGGCGATTGCGATTGGACTGCTGGTAGATGCAGCGGTGGTGGTTGTTGAAAATATTGTCACAAGATTATCGGCTGACAGCAGCCAGGCACTGCCACGATTGCATATCATCTACCGTGCGGTAAAGGATGTGACCATTCCGGTTACCTCCGGCATCCTGATTATTATCCTGGTGTTCCTGCCCTTGCTTTCTTTACAGGGTCTGGAGGGCAAGTTGTTTAGCCCGGTGGCACTCACCATCGTTTATGCGCTTGCAGGCTCATTGGTATTGTCACTCACGGTGATTCCGGTGCTCGCTTCCTTCCTGATCACATCCGGAAATCACGAGGAACCATGGTTGCCACGCAAGCTATCTGCAATCTATGTGCCGATGTTGAATAAGGCCCTTGAGCAGGAGCGATGGGTGATTCTGCCGGCGGTGGCACTTCTGGTGGCAGCGATGGTTGCATTTCCCTTTATCGGTAAGACCTTCATGCCCACCATGGATGAGGGCGATATCATCGTTCAGCTGGAAAAGCTGCCCTCCATCAATCTGGATACCTCCCTTGAGCAAGATCTGATGGTGGAAAAGGCGCTGATGGAACAGGTTCCGGAAATCCGCCGTATCGTTGCCCGCACCGGTTCGGATGAATTGGGTATGGATCCGATGAGCCTCAATGAAAC
>RCND010000686.1_pt1 | contig 19416 bp, 15 predicted proteins | sample 2041351 | NCBI WGS metagenome assembly RCND01 (sample SAMN09708230, study PRJNA481090) | Marine sediment metagenome, whole genome shotgun sequencing project. | biome: marine sediment; feature: ocean; material: sediment; isolation source: Sewage treatment plant 12B marine sediment (STP12B) ... | reverse complement strand
GGTCCTGCAGTGGCCCCGATAAAGATGCCATCCCACAGGAAGGCAGTATAGGAGAGCATGGGGATCATAACCACCCAGAAGAAATAAGGTTTGGCATTGGCAATTACCTCCGGATTATTGGTCAACGCCCTGAAAATAGCATCTCCCCCTAGCAGATAAATCAGGGTAAAGAGCATACTGATACCGGTGCCCCAGAGGAAGAACAGTTTAATAGAACGGACAAGCCCCTGCCGATTGTTTGCACCAATAAGTTTGCCGGTAAGTGCTTCCGATGCATGGGCAAAACCATCAATCAGGAAGGAGAAGAACATAAAGAACTGCATCAGGATCGAATTCACTGCCAGGATGGTATCCTCTCCCTCGTTGTGCAGATCAACGCTGGCCGACCGGGCAGTGAATATAGAAAAGACCACCACGAGGCACATGGTGCGGATAAAGATATCAGTGTTGATCAGGAGAAAGTGTTTTAGCTTATCCCATTGGATGGTGGCTTTTAGCGACCAGTACTTGAATAATCTTCTGAAGTACTTTCTGAAAAAGAAGATCGCTGTAAAAAGCCCGCTGTATTGTGCAATCACGGTTCCCAGTGCCACACCATCGGATCCCATCCCCAGCTTCATCACAAAAATATAGTTGCAGATAATATTAATCAGATTGGTGAGTACCAGAACCACCATGGGTAGTCGTGCATTTTGCATTCCCAGGAAAAAACCGAGCAATGCAAATTGCCCTAACGCTGCAGGGGCAGCCCAGACCCTGATCCGGAAATAGGTCATGGCTAGTTCCTCCACACGGGTTTCACCTTTAAGAACCAGGAAACTCATACTTTCGATGGGCCCTTGCAGCAATAGCAGCACAATGCTCATAATTATGGCAATAAAGGCTGCCCGTGAAAAAACCAGGATAGTCTCTGGCAGATCCCTTCTGCCCCGGGCCTGTGCCGTGAATCCACTGGTACCCATCCTCAGGAATCCCAGGCTCCAGTATATAAAGTTGAAGATCAGGGATCCCAGGGCAATAGCTCCGATATATGCATCCGATTCCATGTGTCCCATTAATGCCATATCCACAATGCCCAGCATGGGAATGGAGATGTTGCTGATGATGTTGGGTATGGCCAGGTCCAGGATCTTCTTATTCAATCTTCAGAAATTTTGACTGAAGATAATGAAATCAGTAATCTCTTTGCCTTTTGATTTCATCTGCGAATCCCGTATTTTTAGCTTTACACCAATCCTTCAACACCATGTCTGTAAAACGCATCTGGCACGGGTGGACCACACCCAAGAATGCTGAGATTTACCAGGAATTAATGCACAGGAAGATCTTTCCGGGGATCGAAGCCAAAGAGATTCAGGGTTACCATTGTGTTGAAGTGTTCAGGAGGGACCTGGAAGATGAAGTTGAATTTGTCACCATCATGACCTTCGATTCACTGCAGAATGTCATTGAATTTCAGGGAGAGGATTATGAAAAATGTTATGTTCCGGATGCTGCTCAGAAGGTATTGAAACGCTGGGACAAGGTGGCTACTCACTTTGAGGCCATAGAAAAGAGGGGTCACAGATTATTATAATCTCCTTGCAAAGCTAAGAGCAAAAGACCAGGTATTGTAGTTCTCTTTGAAATCGAAGTGAAGTTTGGGAACCAGGGCCCAGTGTTTGCCAACATCAATGGAATACTGCAGTCCCAGTCTTAAAACAGCCAGGTTATCGTGCTGTTCCACTTCAACACCTCCCCCGAGGAAGAGGTCCAGGTATTTGGTAGCGCTGTACATCCCCACAAGTGTGAGAATTATGGCATTTTCCCTTTCGACCTGCTCATCGGTGACCACATAATGATCCAATTCGAGGGCGCTCAGAAAACCTGCTCCCCACCTGGGATTGAAGTTATAGAAATAGTCGAGCCCAACAGTTTTGGTAAACACTCCACGCTCATCTGTATCCCCAAGCGCATCACCCAGGGGAACAAATGTAAACCCAAAACCTGCTCCCAGCAGATGCTTTTGCTCCTTTTGCTCCTGGCCTGCCATATTTACGAGGACAAACAGTAGCAGGATCGGCAGAATCTTGCGGAATATTCCGAATAAACTTTGCATGCGGAAAGATACTAGGATTTTATGTAATTTTAGAACCATGGCGCCTCAATCACGCGGATCACTGCTTCTCTGTTTGACATTTGCAGCTCTCCTTTTCAACCCGGCAAATATTTCCGGGCAGGGAATTGGTGAGGGTGGGGGCAAGCGAATCGATGGCAAGTATAAGTTTATGCCCATCCCATATATGAATTACGATCGCTCCTTGGGATTTAGCCTGGGAGCAGTCCCCATGCTCATGTTTAATCCATCAGAAAAGGATACCATCTCTCCCTCATCTATTGTTGGAGGAGTGGGATTCTACACTACAAATAAAACCTGGTTCCTGATGGGTTTTGGAATGTTTTACCTTGGAGAGGACAACTGGAGGATCACAACTGCAGGGGGTGTTGGGAACGTTAATTTCCAGTTCTACCTGGATAATATTATGGGGGGCTGGATCCCTTACCAGAGTGAGGCCAGTTTCTTTATGTTCAAGCTGGAACGCCGGATATACAAAAAGCTCTATGGTGGTGTAAGCTACATTTTTGCAGATGTAATAACTTCAACTGAAAGCCCGCCATTGAGCGACAGCCTGACCCTCCATGGTTTGGGATTTAATCTTTCCTTCGACAAAAGAGACAACCCATACTACCCCCGGAGTGGTTACCTAACTAGTCTGAAATACAATACTTACCCGGAGTTTCTTGGAAATGAGAACATTTCTCAGAAGATAGAATTGGAAACCAACCACTATTTTTCTACCAGGCGTGATATTGACGTAGTAGCAGCAAGGTTCTATAGCGGATTCGGACTGGGCGAACTGGCCTTTAGCCAACAGTTCATTGTCAAAGGAAAAGATATCAGGGGATATACCCAGGGGGCCTTTCGGGGGAACTACCTGCTGGCGCTTCAGGGAGAGTATCGCTGGAACTTTCACGATAGATGGGGCGCCGTGGGCTTTGCTGGTGTTGCTACAGTGTTTGATGCCATTAATGAAGCTGACAATGGGAAGCTCTTACCGGGTATTGGTACAGGCATTCGCTTCAGGGCTTTCCCGGAGACCAATTTTTCAGTGGGCCTTGATGTGGCTGCAGGCGTGGATGACTGGGGCATCTATTTCCAGATCGGGGAAGCCTTTTAGTATTGAGCCCCTTACAGTTTATCGGCCACTTTTTGGAACAAGGCTTTCACCTTGGTGCGTGGATCTCCATCACCCAGGGTCTCCAGGGGTAGGAAGCCATGATACTGATGATTATGGAGAATGTTAATCATTCGACCAATATCTAAGGCTTCATTGCCATTGGCGGTGCGTATTTGCTCCTTTACCTGCCAGGTGACCGCATAGGGGATTAGTTTTTCAATTTCCCTGTAGGGATCGGGTCCGGCTACGCTGCCGGTATCCAGCATTAGGCCAAACCATTCCGAATCGACTCGTCGGATCATATCAATGATTTCGTCTGTCCTTATGAGGAAATCATGGTGATTCTGAAATGCCACATTAACTCCATACCTGGCCCCGAACCTGGCACATTCACGAAAGGCGTCCACCACCTGCTGGTGGGTAGTACTTGTACTATTTTCTGCTGAAGGGGCTTTTCCGTCGAAGACCCTGATATTGGGGGCACCCAGTTTGGAGGCTGCCACGATCCATTGCTTAACGAGATCAATCTCTTTTGCCAGGGCTTCGGCACCACGTACCGTAAAATCGTTCCGAACACCCGTTCCGGAAAAGGAGATTCCTGTCCTGAATGCATCTCTTTTTATCTCATAGAGAGTCTTGTCTTCAGGAACTTCAGGGTATCCCGGTATGTAATAGGCGGTGAGATCAACAGCTGTAAAACCCACCTGGGCAGCGAAGATGAACAGTTTGTCAAGACTCATTCCTTCTTCCAGTAATGCCTTATTGAAACTGTAGGCATTGAGGGAAGGGGTAATTCCGTATCCGGAGGAACTTTGGGCTTCTGCTTTGGAAGATGGAAGGCCAGCAGCCCCCACCATAGCAAAAGATGATGCCTTGATAAAAGATCGTCTTTTCATAAACTAATATTAGCACAAAATGGAAATCCCTATGAACTATTTTATTCACAACTCGAAAAAAGTATCTTTACTATCCTTCACTATATCTCATAAGTAAAAGCCTAAAGCGTCTTGGAAAGAAATCCTCACATACCCATCCAGAGATTAATCAGCCTGCCTGCCGGGATGCCCTCTGTTTTCCATGAACTTGAGAATAAGAATGCTAAGGAGTGGTTTTGCGATTCAGATCCGGCCGGGATGAAACTTGGGTCAGGCGGAGGGACGACCCACATCTTGTGGTCGGCCTGGCAGCAATCCGGATTCGAAGGCTCCATGGAGGAGTGGTTGAGGCTTCGAAAGCACATGGTAATTCATTCCGGAGGTGAGAGCCGGAGACTACCTGCCTATTCACCCTATGGAAAATCACTTTTGCCCCTGCCGGTATTCAGATGGTCCAAAGGACAACACCTGGATCAGAAATTGCTTGATTTTCAGGCTTCGTTTTACGAAAAGATTCTTCAAAATGCCCCCGGGAGTTATACCACGCTAATTGGCAGTGGCGATGTGATGTTCATCTCATCGGACCGCTTCAAGAACCTTCCTGAAGCAGATGTGCTGCTCTTTGGCATCTGGGTGGATGATGACGTAGCCTCACGACATGGGGTATTTTTCAGTCGTCGCCATCAGGAGGAAAGGCTTTCTTTTGTAAAACAAAAGCCAAGCGTTGAAGAGTTGAGGGATCTGGCTCAGGATTACTTGTACCTGATGGATTCGGGGATAGTGATGATGAATAGTCGGGCAACCCGGAAACTGATGAAGCTTTCAGGCTGGGAGGAGGGTAGCCAATCATTTTCCGGAGGGCTTCCTGAGCATTATGACCTGTATAGTGATATGTTAACGGCCTTTGGTGATGAGTCGGAATCAACAGACCCGGAACTGTCTGGACTTACCGTTAAGCTGGTTCCATTACAGCAGGGAGAGTTCTATCATTTCGGCAGCAACAGTGATATGATTGAATCTTGTTTGAGGCTCCAGAACAGGTTTATGGATCAACGCTTGAATCACGCTCGTGAGAAAGAATATCATCCATCCATATTTCAGCAAAATGCTGAGGTAAAGCTAAAGAGTTTAGAGAGCGACAAACACCATATCTGGATTGAAAACAGTCATATTCCCAATAGCTGGAAACTGAATCACCATCATATTCTTACCGGGATTCCTTCAAATTCCTGGGACGTGGAATTACCTGCTAATATCTGTCTTGATTTTGTGCCACTGCAGGGAGATGAATATGGCATGCGGATCTATGGCTACGACGATGGATTTAGAGAATCACTTGATAAGGGAGCCATCTGGATGAACCATAGCCTTGAGCAATGGTTGGCTGAACGTGATATATCCCCTGAAGCAGCAGGATTTTCAAAGGATGTTTCCATATATGATCTGGCTCTTTTTCCCATTGGGACATTGGACAAGCTGGAAATGATTTTACTGGAAATGTTGGATGAAGCCATGAAGGGATCACTTTGGCTTGACTCGAAACGGCTCTCCGCAAAAGAGATATCTGACAGTGCCAATGTGGGAAAACTATACCAGCAGCGAGATGAACAGAAGCTCCTTGTACTCCCGAAACTGGCAGCCAATCATAATAAGAGCATCTTCTATTTCCTTGACCTGGAGAAGACATCGACCGAATACCGGAAATCACTCCTGGAGCTACCTGCTGATCTTTCTACAGGTGATGAACTTATTAAAAGGATTAACGATTCCATGTTCCGGGCCAGGGTTGTAGGTAACCGGGAACAGTCTGCCTTCTACGAAAAACAGGCATTTGGCATACTTCGTCAGGAGATGATCGAAACTCTGCGAACGGAACCTGTAAGTCCCTCAAGGAACATTCTGGATGATCAGATACTCTGGGGAAGAAGTCCGGTAAGGCTGGATCTTGCAGGAGGATGGACAGATACACCGCCCTATTGTATTATGGAGGGAGGCAAGGTGGTTAACCTTTCGGTGGAGTTGAATGGACAACTTCCCCTGCAGGTTTATGCAAGGCCCATTGTGGAGCCAAAAATTGTGCTGCGGTCCATCGATCTGGGAGAGAAGACAGAGATCAACAGTTTTGAAGATTTGAATAACTATGATCAACGGGGAGGCGGATTCTCCATTCCAAAGGCGGCCCTTGTACTGGCCGGATTCGGCCCCATGTTTTCGCAGAAGCAGTATCCCGATCTGGCCACGCAGTTGAAGGCATTTGGCTGTGGCATAGAGATGTCACTGCTGGCTGCCATCCCGAAGGGATCGGGACTGGGAACAAGTTCCAACCTTGCTGCCACGGTTCTGGGAAGCTTGAGCGAATTTTGTGGTCTTAACTGGGACAAACATGCCATAGCCTATCGTACACTGATCCTGGAACAGATGCTAACCACAGGAGGCGGCTGGCAGGACCAGTTTGGAGGGATCTTTGAAGGAGTTAAATTACTGGAAACTGAAGCGGGAATCCGACAAAATCCGGGTGTGAAATGGTTACCTGATCAGCTCTTTACCAATCGTGAAACCCGTGAGATGATGCTGCTGTATTATACAGGTGTCACCAGGGTGGCCCACGACATACTGGGGGAGATTGTAAAAGCCATGTTCCTGAATTCATCCAATCACCTTGAAATCTTCAGTGAGATGAAGGTCCATGCCCGGGAGACTTTTGATACCATCCTTGGAAATGATTATGAGGGTCTGGCCGAAAGGGTGGCCAACAGCTGGGTCATGAATCAGCGTTTGGACGAAGGCACCAATCCGGAGGTGATTCGTAATATTATTGAGAGGGTGGATGATTACATGCTGGGATACAAATTACTTGGAGCAGGTGGTGGCGGATATTTGATGATGTTTGCCAAATCTGCAGAAGCGGCCCTGAGGGCAAAGCAGGATTTGGAATCAAATCCACCCAATGCCCGAGCCAGGTTTGTTGATTTCACCGTTTCAAAAACCGGATTCCAGGTCTCCCGTTCCTGATCTGTTTCTCAATTTCAGCAATCCAATTTTTCCTTGAAAATATGCGTATTCATGAAATTTTATGTAATTTTATTATATATAGTAGCACGATATAATGAATTAGTAACACCCCAAACTTACTGAAGTGGCCAAGCACCTCACTTTAATTCTATTGACTCTTTGTAGCTCTATCTATTCTTATTCTCAAAAAACAAGCCTTAGCGGTGTTGTTACCAGCACTGACTCCGAGCAAGGACTTCAGGGAGTCAATATTGTTCTCAAGAGTAATGGTTATGGGACCATTTCCGGACTACATGGGGAGTATCAACTGGGAGATATTCCTGAGGGTGAACAGGTGGTGATTTTCTCTTTCATGGGCTATGAAACCCTGGAGCTGAAGCTTGACAGTGGATCGACACAGCTTGCGAATATCACTTTAGCCCCCGGGAGTATTGAATTATCTTCCGTAACAGTCGGGGCCCAGCGTCCATTCTCAGCTGCTTCCTCAAAAGCCATCAGGGATTTTGATTTAAAAATAAGACCGGTCAGATCGTCACAGGAGATGCTGCAGTTGGTGCCAGGCTTGATCATGGCGCAGCATGCCGGAGGAGGGAAAGCTGAGCAGATCTTTATGAGGGGTTTTGATGCCGATCACGGGACGGATGTGGGAATCTACGTGGATGGTATGCCTGTGAATATGGTGACCCATGGGCATGGGCAGGGTTATGCCGATCTGCACTTTATTATTCCTGAGATCATTGATGGCCTGGAAGTATATAAAGGGCCTTATTTCAGCAGGTTTGGGAATTTTGGAACGGCAGGTTCGGTGTCAATTACCACCACTGATCATCCCGACCATAACCTGGTCAAACTGGAAGGTGGTATGTTCCATACTGCCAAAGCGACTACTGTACTTAGAATCCCTACAGGGGGGAGTCATCAGAGTGCCTACGTTGCGGGGCAATACTCTTATACAGATGGTCCATTTGAGCATCCCCTGGGATTTAGCAGGGCCAATATTTTTGGGAAATTTCATACGCATCTGAGTCCTAAGAGTGAACTGGGCCTTTCCATGGGAGCCTTCTCCTCTGCCTGGGACGCTTCCGGCCAGATTCCGCAGAGGGCCATCGATAACGGGATGATCAACCGCTGGGGTGCCATCGATCCTTTAGAGGGTGGTGCTACGGGCAGATACAATATGTCTGTTGATTACCACTTCCTGGAGGGATATGAGCACGATTTCCAATTACAGGCTTTTGTATCCCAATATGATTTTAAACTTTATTCGAATTTTACCTTCTGGCTGAACGATTCCTTGAATGGAGATATGATTGAGCAGAATGATCACCGGCAGATCCTGGGGATCAATGCACGCTACAGCTACTATAAATCGCTTGAAAACCTGAGAGCCTATACCCGTGTTGGTGCAACATTCAGGTCGGATCACATCGACCTGAGTCTCTGGAAGAGCCCGGACCGTAAGCGGATGACTCCCCAGACCGATCATACGGTGGCGGAAACCAATATGGCATTCTGGGTGGAGGAGGAGCTGATCTTCAGCAGCCTTTTCAGGATGCAGCTTGGTTTACGGGGAGATTATTTTGTATTTGACGTTATAGACAACCTGGATCCGGCTGTGCTGCCCCCCGGGGATATTCCTCATGGTTCCGGGTATGAGCAGGCAGCCATTTTGAGTCCGAACCTGAACCTGGTTCTGAGCCCAGTCCCTTCACTGGATATTTACCTGAATGGTGGTACTGGGTTTCACTCAAATGATGCCCGGGATGTGATTCATTCGATAAATTCCGATATCACCACTTTGCCCAGGGCAATTGGCACGGAACTGGGTATCCGCGCAGGGAATGGTAAGCGTGTCCTGGTGACCCTTGCCGGGTGGTACCTTCACCTGGAGGAGGAGTTAGTCTTTGTTGGGGATGAAGGAACCACGGAGAGTAGTGGAGAGACACGCAGGATTGGAGTTGATGCAGAGATCCGCCTGCAACTGGCCAAGTGGATCTGGGCCAATCTGGATCTGAATCTGTCGGACGGGAGGTATGTTAACGAAACAACAGGGGCAGACTACATACCTCTTGCTCCCCGGGTGAGCTCGCAGGGGGGGGTAAGTTTCCAGCATCCCTCGGGTCTTGAAGGATCGGTCAGGTACCGCTATATTGGTGACCGTCCAGCCAATGAGGATAACAGCGTTGTAGCCTTAGGTTATTTTGTCGGAAATGTCTTAGTGGCTTACCGCTTCCAGGGATTCAAAATCTTTACCCAGCTTGAAAATGTACTGAACACAAGCTGGAATGAAGCGCAGTTTGACACCGAATCAAGACTTTTTGATGAAGCTTATCCTGTTTCGGAACTTCATTTTACATCTGGAAATCCCTTTAATATTCAGCTCGGAATCAGTTACGAATTTTAGTTCCATTCTTCCCGATATGAAGGATTGTTTTGATGCTTAAGGTAAATTCAGTAATTCAAGACCCTCCGTGGCTGAAGTTCCACCAGGTGTATGTAGGAGAGCCTTTTGAAAAAGCACCTTCGCTTCCCGGAAGTTGTTCAGTTTGAAGTGGGACCATGCCAGCATGGTCAGGGCATCATAATCAAAAGGGTAGAGATTGGCCACCTTTTCAAAATATTTTTTGGCCGATTCATAATCTTCCTTGCCATACAGGATCAGGCCGAGCCTGTGCATGGCGATGGAGTTATTGGGACTTATCTCCAGGATTTTCTCATACTGGGCCATGACTATGGTCCAGTTACCCATGGCTGCTCCCGGGTAGACCACTCCAAATCTGGGTTCAATTGCATAAGGCATCAGTTCGATGGCCCTGTTGTAGTAGGCTATTGATTCGGTGAAGTTGCCTACCTGGTAACTCAGCCAGCCCAGTCGCAGGTTGATTTCATAAGATTTTTCGCTATATACATTTTTCAAACTGGTGATGGCACCGTTGATTTCTCCTGTGGCTTCCTGGATGTAACTTTGCTGAAAAGCATCTTTGGTTTCTGTGAAACTTTGACCTGAAGCAATAGTTCCAGGGATCATCATACTGAGCAAAAGCAGCAATATGTAATGGTTTAAAATTTCCATGTTAGTCCTCCGTAGATTGAGATTGCGTTATAGTATATTGAATTGCTTACATCGCTTATGTCCGGTTCAGAAGCAATGAAGTCGCTTCGATTGGAGGTCCATATTCCCCCCAGATAAAACATTGATTTTCCCTCTGTTATAGGAATGGAAAGTGATAATTTTATTTTCTTTTCAATCACCTCTGTAAAGCTGTTGTGTACAATCAGGCCATTGTTTTCAAGATAATTGCTCATTTCGCCCATGCTTCCATTCATATCGATCCACACCTTTTCAGCAATGGTAAATCCAAACTTTAGTTCAGGGATGATCCTGATGATACTTTCCTTTCCCGAACTACTTTCATATTGGCTGTTCAGATAGCCGCCGGCATAAAGGTTGAGGTTGCCCAGCGGGAACCAAATAATACCCAGCCTGTTCTGAACCTGTTTTCCCTGGTTCAGATTGCTGTAATAAGCTCCAAGGTGCAGGTCAACTTTACCCAAGCCCTTGCTGAATCCCAATCCGCTTACAATATCAGTTTGTTTCACATAGCCCAGTGCTATCATATTGGGCCCTCCCTGGAATCGGGGACCGGCGTCATAGGGCACCTGGAAACTCACACCGATGGCATGGAACATGGGCCTGAATACAGTACCCGAACGAGTGGTAAATTCAGGTGAAAAGTAATATTGATATTGCATGACTTGCTGCTCTGGAATATGAATCGCTATGACCCCGTCATTGGAGAAATAGTGGTTGGATTTTGATAGAAAAGTAAGGGCATGGGATAGCCGAACACCTGGTGAAATGCGGTTGGTAAAGGCAAGGGAGGCATTGGAGAAGTGCCTTGTGGTGGATTGTGTCCCTGAAGTACCTAGGGGGTATAGCTCTTCCGGATCCTTAAAAACATCATCATCCACTCCTTTATTATAAAGGTACTCCAACGAAAGATGTTCAAAAAACTTGGCTGTCAGGGGAGGCAGCTTTCGGGCCAGCTCTCCTTTGAACTGTTTTCTTATCAGCCCGGCCTGTTCAAATTGTCCTGAAAGAAGCCTTGAAAAGTAAAGGTATTCCAGAGCCACAGGATCGCCCTGGTTCTGTTCCAGAGCGGCAGAAAAATGACGCGCCGCAGTTCGATAATTTTTTTTGCTGTAATAGGCGATCCCCATTCTCATCCTCAGGTAATAGAAGTCCATCTCCTGTCTGAGCGCCTGCTTCCCCATGATGATCACACTGTCCCAGTCCTGGGCAAGGTAGAGCCGGTAGGTTTCCTTGTTGATGGTGTTAAAATCGGCTGTTCCCTGGGCATTGATCCCCAAAGCGATAAATGCCAAAAGCCATATGGAGATGATTAATCTGTGCATGTGGCCTCCAACTTCAGGTTTTTCGAATTAGCATTCAGTTTGTGGATCCCTTTTTCGTTAACTACTATGGTGAATTGGAAAGTTCTTATAGTTTTTCCTGCCATGGAATTCTTCGCCGAGGAAGCCAGCCTGATCTCTGTGGGTGCCAAGTCACTGTCTATCCATTCGTAAGTACATTTAAAATCTGAACGAAGGTATTTCCAGAACGGAGCAATCAAGTCTTGTAAACCCAACAGGGGCTGATTGAAAATCAGGTTCAAAGGGTAATTGTCAGTGATGGTCAGGTCCTGATAGAAGCCTTGTTGTACCTGAAATGTGGCCATGAAAAAATAATAAAGCAGACATTTTTTATTGCCCGAGTAGTGGGTAAAGAACAGGAGGTTGCCATCGTTTATAAAGTAGGCCATGGCACCTGTCTGTTGGCAACGGATGTAGGCGTTGTTGTAGGGATCGGTATTTACTTCCCAAGAGGATTCTCTCTGTTCCCCGTTTATCATCACATCGAAATGGAATCGTTTACCGGGAATAAAATGAAAAGCCTTGTGAAGCAGTTCGTTGCGCTCAATGTTCGATACCTGATCGCCCAAGCCCGGGAGCTCAAATGATTTTAGGCCAAAGCTGTTTTCCTGGTGAAGGATATGATAACTGATGGGATATTCCTTGGTGACCGATCCGATATAGGGGGTACCCTGGATCTGAAAATGGAGATGGGGGTAAGGGGACCTTCCAGAGTTTCCGCAGCGTCCGATCTCCTCACCCTCTTTGATGCTGTCACCTTCCTTCACTTTGATGGATCCTTCCTTTAAATGGTTCAGGGAAGTATACAGATGGTCATCATGTTTAATGACAACAGTATTTCCCCAGTTCTCTTTGAGGTTGACCTCTCCCACCACATTGTCGGGGATGCGGTCCTCTACATATTCCACTATTCCGTCGGCAGGGGCCAGGACCATCTTGTTGTAACAGAAGTAATCGGTCAGCAGGTCACCACTCCCCATAAATTGCTTCTCCTCTGTATTGGTGATCACAAAATCCCAGGCATGCCGGAATTCATTTTTATGGGTATGCTCCCCGTCATGCCCCTGAGATACGGTCCAGCTCCCCAGGAAAGGTAATATGATAGGCTTCTGTTCATGCTGCGCGAACCGCACCACATCGTTGTGAAAGGCATATAGGTTTTTCTCCGGAGAATTGTGCTGAATGAGCACTTCGGAGAGGGTTACAGAAGGTTTGAGCCTGAACTTCAATGCATACAGGAACAGCAGCACCACCAGGTTAAATGGCAGGGAGTAGATGGGCAGACTGAAGATGGCAAACACTCTTGAAAGGCTGATGGTAATCATGGCCACAATTGGGATCAACAGTACCACCCAGAGATATGATTTTTTCGAGGGTATTATAAAAAACCCACCTATGGCAATGGAAGTAAGGATGTAGTTGAAACCAATATAGCTGTAGCTTAATTCTGATATGTTGGCCCCGATGATTTCGTAGAAGATGTAGGCAGTATAAAATCCGATAAGTGACAATGAAAAGGAGATCCTCGAAAACAGCAACAGACCAATGCTGAGGAGGATTCCTGAAAGCAGGTTGTACTGGAAAAGGATGGCCCCCAGGGAGATAAAATAGACGCGCAGGGATTTGGGCAGCTGCAGGTCGTTCCACCATTCATAGACTCTGATCAGGGGATCACCCCCGATGGTATAGAGGTCATTAAAGGTATAGATGCCCCTTTCACTTATCCCAAGTGCTGTAAATTCCTTGGTGGCCAGGGTCATAACCCAGATGGAAAGCAGGAAAGGAATGGAGAGGTAGGGCAGGGCATATTTACCGATAACCCCTTGTAGTGATACAGCTATTAAAAGGGTCAGGATGGCCCCCATTAAAATGACCAGAACCAGATGAAGGCCGGGTTCAAAATAGACCCCAAGTCCCAATCCCACCAGTAGACTGTTGAAACCAAATACTCCTTTCGAAATGATCTTTTTATCAAATCCCAGGAGAAAACCCACCAGGTTGGTAATAAGTACAGAAAGCAAACCAAAAAGTCCCGCATAGAGGTCAAAAAAAGTAACCACCATAAGTATTCCTGCAAACAGACGCTGGTCCGAGAAGAACACCTGACCATAGCTGTTGGGTATGGCTTTCAGGAACAGTTTGATATCATTGGAATGCTTCAGGGCTATTTATTTTAAGTGGTCGGGAATCACCTCCTGCTGGCGAATCAGCTCCATGTTCTCCTGCTTTCTGATCACATGTGTTTTACCTTCCAAATCGATCAGCACCACATTGGGACGCAGGGTAATAAACTGCATCCATTGGGTCATGTTATAAGCTCCGATCCGTTTTATTACAAACTGGTCTCCTTTTTTTAGCAGGGGAAATTGAATAGCTTCTCTTATCACATCAATGTTCATACATAAGGGTCCATAAATGGTGGTCTCTTCCATATGTTCAGATACAGGTGCAGCCGGATATACTTCATGCTCGTACCAGAAGGAGGTAAAGAGAAGGTTGATCCCCACATCCACGATGGTGGCACGATTGCCGTTGGAAAGTCTTTTATTGGCAATGACCGTTCCCAGCAGGTAGCCTGCATCGTCGATCAGGGCCCTTCCACTCTCCAGGATCAGGGTGGGCAGGTTCCTGGGATTTAGCTCAGAATTCAGGATGGCCGAAGAGATGGCGTCCGCATATTCATCAACGGAAGGCACGGTATCCGATCCAGGGTAGTAGGCACCTTTCAGGGTATTTTGGGAAGCGAATCCTCCACCCAGGTCCAGGTATTTGATATTCACTCCATACTTTCTCTCAATACCAAAAGCCAGGTCGGCCAGCTTCCCGGCAGCAACTTTATAAGCGTTGGAAGCAAGCATGTAAGTCCCTATGTGGGTGTGCAGACCTACAAGTTCCATTTTCTCACTGATCATGATCCGGTTGATGGCATCCCAGGCATCCCCGTTCTCATAATTAAAACCAAAGCGGTCCCACATGGGGTATACGCCAGTATCCATGTTGACACGAATTGCCACTTTGGGTCGCTTCCCAGAGTTTTCGGAAATGGCGATGATTGAATACATCTCATCGAAATGATCAATATGGATCAATGAATCATTTTCGATGGCTTTCTTCAGGTCCTCATCGGTTTTGTCAGGGCCATTAAAGATGATCTGGCTACCCTTCACACCATTATTGATGGCCTTGTCATATTCAAATCCAGATACCACCTCGGCCCAGGATCCCTCCTGGTGAAAGATTCGGCAAACGGCATCAAGGTAATTGGTTTTGTATGACCAGGCATACTGAACTTTCGGATAACGGGTGGTAAAAGCATTATTAGCCATTTTGTATTTTTCACGGATGGTTTTTTCCGAAATTACATAGAGGGGCGATCCATGCGCTGCCAGAAGTTCCCGAACCGGAACATCATCAATATGGGTGATGGGATCCGGCTGTTTTTTCATTCCGAATTTGCTGGGCATCCCTGCCTGGAGTTTTTTTATAAATGGTCTTTCAAATGGTCTCTTTTCCATAATATTCTTTATTATAGTTCTCCCAGGGTGGAGAGTTTTTCATAATCTTTCAGGTCGGTAATTAAATCGTATGAGTAGCGGACAAACATTTTCCCCACATCATATTTTGTGAAGGGCTTTACTTTTTCCCCCAGTGCAAGTTTGACCAGGGCTTCAGGCAGGTTTTGGCCCGCTCCCACTGCCAGGTATACCCATGCCGGGATCCTTGGATTGATCTCGATGATGAACAGTTCATTCCTGATAGACTTCACCAGCTCCAGTTCCATGCCACCACGCCAGTTCATGGCTTTAATGATCTTATAGGTCAGATCGAGCATCTTTGGATCATCCAGGGTAATCCCCGACCAGGCTTTTCCTTTATCGGTGATGTACTGCTTGCGCATGGGTACTGCACCAATGGTATTACCCTCCCCATCTCCCAATGCAACAACGTTGACTTCAGTACCCTTGATAAACTCCTGGATAATAACCGGGAGCCCCCACTTGGCACTGATCTTATTGAAGTTCATCCGCACCTGCTCCTCATTATATGCCAGGAAAGCATCATAAAATTTTCCTTTGACCATCAAAGGATACTCAAAATCGTCTTTGAGTGTCTCAATCTCATCGATCCGGGTAATGGGTTTGCTGAAGGGAACTGTAAGACCATACTTCTCGCCGAAATCAGGGAGATTGGATTTGTGGCGCTCTTCGAACTGCTCCAGGGTAGGCAGGAATGTTTTTATGCCTGCATTCTCCAACAGTTTCTCTGAACGCATAAACGCATAGAGCTCTGCATCAAAGTTGGGAATCAGCACATCTATAGGATCTTTTTTATGTATCTCCAGAATCCGATGCAACAACACATCCGATCCTTCCGAAGGGTAAGGCACCTGGTAGGTTTTATCGACCATCCCATCCATGTATATGGCGGGTTCGAGGTTTTCATAGGCCAGGCCGATGATTCGGGGATCAAAGCTTTGCGAATCCCGGATGCCACGGATTACCGGGACCCCTGGTCCGGGATTATCCGTGTTGTTTAAGCCTGTAAGGGCTATGGTGATTTTAGTTTTCATTTTCTTCGTCCAGAAGTTCAAATTGCCTCAGCATACTGATAAAGTCGTAAAAGTACTTCTCAAAGCTGGGTGGATCGATGTCATAGATATTGGTCATCAGGGAGGTGATCTCAGCCGGCGATTTCTTTTGGCCTAGAGAGTCCAGGATCTCCTGGCCAACCTGGTTTATGGAATAGGAGTCGCCTGTGGTAGGATTAAATATAAACCCTGTTTCGCTCACGGCAATGTTTTTTTTGATTTGCATAATGAACAGTTATACTAGTTTATCGCACAAAGATCCAGGTTCCAGGAAGTATAGCTGTTATACTTTGCTGTTAAAATGTTACATAATTTGAGTTATTAAGTAGGGTAGGAGCGCCTTTATGCGGTTAGTCATTGTAATAACCGGGAAATTGATTACTACTACCATTCATATTAAGAATATGATCAGCCACTGTTGCATCCGTGTGATCAGGGAGGAGTTTGAGGCAGCAGGGATAAGAGTGGATGAGATAGGCCTGGGAAAGGCTACCATCAGCTATGACGAGCAGGAAATTAGCTACGACTATATCCGAACCTTACTGGTTGATCTGGGTATGGATCTCATTGTAACACGAGATAGCCGATTGGTCGAGCAGATCAAACTGGCAGTAGTCGAACTGATTCATTATATGAATAATGTGGACTCTATTGTAAGGAAATCGGAATACCTGGTTGAGAAGACGGGTCTCTCTTACTCATATCTCTCCAGGATCTTTTCATCGCAGGAACACATAACTCTGGAGAAATTTATCATTCTGAATAAGATTGAGAGGATCAAAGAGCTTATCGACCAGGAGGAGCTCACCCTGAGCGAGATAGCTTTTATAATGGATTACAACAGTGTTCAATACCTATCCAGCCAGTTCAAGCAGAGTACCGGGATGACAGTGAGTGAGTACAGAGAAAGTGACCGTTCTTCCAAAAGGCCCATTGATCAGTTATATTAGGTAGGAATTTCATTACATTATTCCCGTATTTCATAACAGGTCCTTGGCTATTAGTACGGATATTTGTATCGAATTATATAGATATATGAATATAAAAATCTGAGTTATGAAAAAAGTTAGGTACCGATTGTCAGGAGGGTGGGTTGTTGCGATAGCTATTTTACTTTCAATTACGCAATGTACAGAATCCAACGGGTTGGATGATCAAATGACACCCGGAAGTGAAAAGAACGAATCGGGCATTCAGGGGTCCAAACTCACAGAAGCCGAAATTGATGGGATCAGGTTTATGAGGGAAGAGGAGAAGGTAGCCCGGGATGTATATATTTATCTTTATGAGATCCATCCACTGAGACCCTTCCTGAACATTTCTAAAAGTGAACAAGCCCATATGGATGCCATCAAATATTTAATTGATGCGTTTGATATTGAAGATCCCGTAGGAGAGAATCCTGAGGGGGTGTTCCAGAATGAAGAGTTACAGGAGCTATATGATGTGTTGATTGAAAAAGGCAGCACCTCCAGGGAGGAGGCGCTGAGAGTCGGGGCCCTGATTGAAGAGGTGGACATCATTGATCTTCGGACCGAATTGGATTCCATTGCTCAGAATGAGGAGGTGATAAGGGTGTACACCAATTTATGCAAGGCTTCAGAAAACCATTTAAGAGCATTTACAAGGGTACTTGCTCAATATGATGTGCAGTATATCCCTGTCAAACTAAGCCAGGAGGAGTTTGACAGGATCATGGCTGATTAAACCAGGAAGATTTAGTCCACCTGCTCTTCTTCAAACATATCAGAGTAGTCCCTGAGGGATTTTGACGCTTTTCTGCCTCCGAAAAAGCCCACCAGGGCAAGAACCAAAAACACAATAGCTACAATTTTAACACTGGACTCTTTTCCCTTTAATGCCTGGATGACCGCATGGTACAGCAAGTATATGGCGAAGAGGCTGACAACCAGGGCAACGACTCCGCCCAGGGTATAGTTGATCCCATAGGAAAACGCAAGAAAGGCGTTAATGGGGTAGATCACCATTAAGGATGCTGATACCCTCAGGTTGGCTTCAAAATCGGTATTGCCACCGCAGATCGCTGAGATCACAAGCATGATAACGCCGCCTATGAACAGACCAATTATCGCACCTATGACAGACCAGATCAGGGCCATGATTCCAACCGCGCCACCTAATAAGCTGGCTCCAACAGCAGAAAAGCCAAGAACACTCCATAAAAGTGCAAACAGTCCTGCTACTGTACCATAGATAGCGGCTTTAATAAGAGGTTCGGCTAATCCCCCTGAAAGGGGCATGGATGCAAAATATCCTTTGGGATTCAATAAGGTTTCCCGGGAATCGTTTAAAATTTTCTTAAAGTCGATGCTTTGGTTGCTCATGATTTGGTTTTTTTTGAAGACATAATTTACAAAGAATGTAAGCTAACTCCAAACCTATTCAAGCACAGGTAGCATGACCTTAAAGGTTGTTCCTTTACCTTCGCGGGATTCCACCCCAATTTGCCCCCCGTGGTTGCTGATGATCTGACGGGAGAGGCTTAAGCCTATTCCAGATCCCTCCGGTTTTGTGGAGTAGAATGGCACAAAGATTTTTTCCAGTACATCGGAAGGGATGGCCGGCCCGGTGTTGTAAATTTCAATGGAAACCTGGTGTAGGATTCTTTTTACTGATATATCAATGAGCGCTTCCTTCTCATCTGACATGGCCTCTGTGGCATTCTTTATCAGATTGATCAATACCTGTTTGAGTTGCGCCTCATCGGCCATGATCCGGAGCTTATCAGGTCCATGGTGAATGGAACAGGCAATTCCCTTTTCCTTGCAGGGGATTTCATACAGATCCCTGAGCTCCTCCAGCATATCTGCTACCGGCACCTCCTTCATATCGGGCAAGGGCAACCTTGATAACTGGCGATAGCTGCCAATAAACTCTGTTAATGAACGGTTCCGGCTCGAAATGGTTTTAAGGGCGGTATAAAGGTTGTCGATAGTCTTTTGGGAGATCTTGTCTACATCTTTGGATTTCCCCTCACTCTCAAGCAGCATAATTCCCGTTTCTGTCAGGGAGGATAGTGGGGTCAAGCTGTTCATGATCTCATGGGCCATAATGCGGCTAATGGTTTGCCACGATTCCATCTCCTTCTGTTCTATCTCAGGTTCTATATCCTGAAAAGTGATAATCTTAATGGGATCTCCACCAATTTTAACCGTATTGACAAGCACAAGCAGTTGCTTTCCCGTTGGACTGGTGCTAAGCCGGATCATTTGCCTGCATGATTTACCCATGGATTCCACTGCCTTTGTAAAAAGAGGAGCTCTTTTTT
>RCND010000685.1_pt1 | contig 19419 bp, 17 predicted proteins | sample 2041351 | NCBI WGS metagenome assembly RCND01 (sample SAMN09708230, study PRJNA481090) | Marine sediment metagenome, whole genome shotgun sequencing project. | biome: marine sediment; feature: ocean; material: sediment; isolation source: Sewage treatment plant 12B marine sediment (STP12B) ... | reverse complement strand
GCGGAATTGGCTGAAATCAACCCGCTCTTTCTCAATAAAGGCGGCGAAGTGCTGGCCGGGGACGGTAAGATTGTTCTGGATGACAATTCGGAATGGCGTCGGAGCGGCTTTGAAGCGGGGCGGGAGTATTTCGATTCCGATGCCGCTTTTGAGGCGGCGAAAGAGGGTATTCCATACCTCCAGTTTGACGGAGACATCAGCCTCATGTGCGCCGGTGCCGGCCTCACCACAACAGTTTACGACCTGGTAATAGATGAGGGCGGAACCGTTGCAAATTACCTGGAATTCGGCGGTCCCAATTACCGAAGAGCGGATAAGGCCATGGAACTCTGTCTGAAAAATGATTCCAAGGTGATTCTGATGGTCACCTTCGGAACAATTGCCAGGGCGGATGTCATGGCGGAAGGAATCGTGGCTGCCATCAAAGAACTCAAACCCGACCGGCCCATCGTCACCTGTATTCGGGGTACCAACGAAGATGGCGCAGTGAAGATTCTCAAAGAAGCGGGCCTTACACCTCTATTCGATACAGAAGAGGCCGTTCGTACTGCCGTCGCTCTATCCCGGGGAGTTGTCTGATGAGCATTTTTATTGACGGCGAAACCCGGGTGCTGGTTCAGGGCATAACCGGCAAAGAAGGGTCTTTCTGGACTGGACATATGCGTTCTCTCGGTACCAATGTTGTTGCCGGAGTTACCCCTGGCAAAGAGGGGCAGGATGTCGACGCTGTGCCGGTTTATCATTCGGTCCGCCGGGCGGCGGCCGAGCACAAGGCTGACGCGGCCATGCTTTTTGTTCCGCCGAGATACACCATGGATGCCGTCTTTGAGGCTCTGGATGCCGGTATAAAAAAGATTGTCACAATTGCCGACGGTATACCCCTGCAGGACTGCCTTCGGATTCGCCGCGCCGCGCAGGCCGCCGGAGCTCGGGTTATCGGAGGCAACACCTCAGGTGTGATTTCCCCGGGGAAGGCCATGATGGGTTTTTTCCCCTGGTGGATTGAACGGGTTTATAAACCCGGCCGTATCGGCGTAATGACCCGGTCGGGTTCCCTCACCAATGAAGTCACCGCCATGGTTGTGGAAGCGGGATACGGTGTCTCCAGCCTCATCGGTGTGGGCGGTGACCCGGTTCCCGGAACCAGATTCGCCGAGATGCTTCCCGATTTCCAGGCTGACGACGAGACTGATGCGGTTGTAATAATTGGAGAGCTGGGAGGCACAATGGAGGAGGAATGCGCCGAGGCAATAGCCTCCGGTTCCTTTACCAAGCCTCTTGTTGCCTTTCTTGGCGGCCGGAATGCTCCCGAGGGCAAACGAATGGGTCATGCCGGTGCCATTGTTACCGGCGGGAAAGGGGATGTGGCCTCAAAGACCGCAGTTCTCCGAAAGGCAGGAGCCGGGGTGGCTGAGCGCCCCCGGCAAGTTGGCGGACTGCTTCTGGAAGTCCTCGGAGATAAAAAATGACCACGATCAAGGCCGGTTCGTCGACTGCGAAATCTTCAAAGAGATCCGGAGTTATCCTTGCTGTCTCTTTCATCGTTGCTTTTGCGGCCTGGCTCTTTCCACTTCCAGCATCGTTCACCGCTGTTGGGGATGTTTCTCTTTCACCGGCAGGGCAGACAGCTATGGGGGTACTCGTCTTTGCCCTCATCCTATGGATGACCGAGGCGGTTCCCTTCCACATTACCGGGCTTCTGGGAGTCTTGATGCTGGCAATTTTCAAAGTGGACAGCTTCAAGAACATCATTTCAGTGGGTTTCGGGAATCACATCTTTGTTTTTTTTCTGGGTGTTCTGATTCTTTCCGCTTTTATCACCCACAGCGGGCTGGGAAAGCGGATCTCGGTGTTCCTTCTTTCAAAAACCGGTAACTCCACCCGGATGATACTCCTGGGGTTCATCATCACCGGAACTTTGTTATCCATGTGGCTCACCAATATGGCAGTGGCTGCAATGCTTATGCCTCTTGGCCGGTCTATTCTCCAGGATGAAGGTGTCAAACCGTTAAAATCCAATTTCGGTAAGGCCCTGATGATATCGATATGCTGGGGTTCCATTGTCGGGGGAATTGCCACACCTTCAGGTGCCGGTCCGAACCCTCTTGCCATCGGGTTTCTCAAGGAAATGGCCGGTATCGATGTCAGTTTCATCGACTGGATGGCTTACGGCGTCCCCTCGGCAATTCTGCTCGTACTGCCGGTGTGGGGGGCTCTGCTGCTTTTCTTTCCGCCTGAGATGAAGAAACTCAAGAAAACCAGAGAGGAACTGGCTCAGGAATATAAAGACCTCCCTTCCATGGGTCGTGAGGAGAAAATCACCCTGGCATTGTTTCTGGCCACCGTGATGATGTGGGTTGGTTCGCCCTGGCTGGAAAAATTGTTGGGCATTTCTATTCCCATATCAATGCCCATACTTCTAACCGGCTGCCTTTTTTTCTTCCCCGGCCTTACCACAACACCCTGGAAGAAGGTGGAGCAGGAGATCAGCTGGAGCGGAATTCTGCTGGTGGTTACCGGCATTTCAATCGGAATGATGCTCTACCGCAGCGGTGCCGCAGAATGGCTCTCGGTGCTGCTCCTCGGGGGCATCGGCGGAATCCATCCCCTGCTTCAGGTGTTCCTGGTGGTGCTGATCATCAGCTTTCTGAAAATCGCCTTTTCGTCAAATACCGTTACCGCCACTATCGTGATACCCATCATGATCGCACTGGCGGGTATCCTCGGCATCGATACTCTGAGCATCGCAATCCCGGCGGCCCTTACCACCTCGATGGCCTTCATTCTTGTAACTTCGAGTCCAACCAATGTCATTCCATATTCCGCGGGTTATTTCACCATAAAGGACATGGCAGTGGCGGGAGTGGCCATCACCATCGTCGCCTCGGTAATTGTTTCGGTAGTGATTTTCCTTGTAGGGAGCATGAGGGGATTGTATTAGAGCCTTATGACAGCCGCTTCACTTCCCTCACCAGTTCCCGGGCTTCGTGAACCGGCAAGGGTTCTGTAACCACCATCATCAGCCCCTGTGGCGACAGCTCTCTGAGAAGTTTCGGGACTTCCCATGGTTCACAATAGATATACAGAGACTTCCCATTATCCTGAATACGTTTCATCACTTTCATCCAATCCGATACCGGTCCTGCACCGGCTCCCTGGACCCACTGGATAGCGTTGATACTCTCTTCTTCCAACAGCAGATCTAAATGGCGGATCATATCCGGGCCGTCGAGGTGAAAAGCGCTCCTCGGGAAGCTTTGTGACTGTTCCCGGATCAGGGGAAGCATAAATTCCGCGAACATGTCCGGTGAGATAAGACTGGAGAAGTCGGACTGGAGGTCTGGAGCATCGATGTCGGACCATAGTCCCATGAAGGTGAAGCAGCCGCCGAACCCCCCGGTAATATCCCGGACTCCCTTCCAGGCCTCGTACCAGGCATCCTGAACTTTCCGGGCTGCCCATTTCACTCTGTCAGGTTCCAATACCAGGTCCATACACAATCTTTCCGGATTCCGAAGTCCGGCGAGCACTTCTGTCGGTCCGTTCAGATCGGGATGGCCCATGTAACATTCGAGTTCTCTATCCCGTATTTCTTCTGCACATGCCTTCAGGTTCCGTGTCGTAATACCCCACCATTCGTTATCAGGGTTCCATTCCAGAGATGGCGGATTCTTCCAGTCGTCTATGATGGGTTCAGACCAGGTGGTTTCCGCATCCACATAGATGTTCGGCGATCCCAGATACTTGCAGGTAATGGAAACAATTCGTCCGGGTACCGGTGAAAGCACGGGAAAGGCCTCAGCTCCGAACCATGTGGATCCCATTTCGTTGAGAATCCTTGGTAGAATTACTTTTGGATCGGTCCAGTATTCATGCAGACTGCCGTGTCGAGGTGTCGGAACTTCAAGTAACGGTTTCGTTAATCGGCCCTTAACCTGCAAGCAGGCCCTGTCAGATTTCCTGTTGTTCCACCAGTGAATTGACCGGGACTGGGCTTCAGCAATATCGTCCTTGAATCGAATCATCGTTGTACTACTCTATTACATCAACAGCCGCATCAGGTTCGAATAATCATTATCTACCCCGTTTTTATCGAGGATCTGAGATATCGCTCCCCGATGATGAGTCTGGTGATTGAACAAGTGCATTAGAACTTTGCCGAACGGAAAGTTGTGTTTTTTACCGTTTGATCGGGTGACTTCAATATTACCTTCGAGGAAATCATCCGGTGTTTCTTTGACAAACTCAATAAACAGTTCATCGATTTCTTCGCGATGACTCCTGAGATTCATAAGATCTTCGTAAAGATTCTTACGCCAGCCCGGATGCTCAAAATCCAGAACTGGAGAATTAAGGCTCGGCAGATCGATACTGCTGTCCCGGTATGCTGTCAACCATCCGAGGTCTGAAACCAGAATATGATTCAACAGTCCGAGAATATTGTTGAAATACGAACCTTCATTTCCGGTAATGATTTCGGAATCGCAGTTATCCAGAAGATCGAACAACTGATTGTTCACCGTTTGATTATATCGGGCCATGAGGACGAGAATTTCTTTCATACTAATAATGTAGGTTCTGAGGATACCCGATTCAAATCACAAGAATTCTAAATACCCCGGGCGAATCGGGCGAATCGGGCGTAGCAGCGCTACAAAACCTCGATACTTCTCAACTGCTGTATTGTGTCTGCCCCCCCCCAGGGAGGGTGAATTCGCTGATCCAGATCTATGATGTTCGGTTGATTTCCCGGTACGAAGGTCCAATCAGGCAGTTCTATTCTCTCACCGTTGTTCATCGCAGATTCATGGGAGAGTATTCCTGCACAAGTTATGTTTGCCGCCTGAACGGCGTTGGGATACGGCTCTTCCCGGCCAAGGACGGACATAATAAGTTTGTGGGCGAGGTGAGGGTGGGAACCGCCATGCCCGCCGCCCTGGACAAATGAACGATGAGCTTCATTATCGTAAACGCTGCCGGTGGTGAAAGCACGTATCTCCTCAGGAAGAATGTGGGAATAGTCCGGGATATTGATTATTTCGGGTTTCTCTCCGACGTGAATGATGTGGTTTTCACCCTCCAGCTGTGTCCATTCAAATGTCCTGATCGACCCGTATACATCAAAGCTCTCACGATATTGCCTGGCTGTAGCCCACAAGTGCCGGGTCACTTCAGCTCCGAGGTCGCTGTTCTTGAATTTGATATGTGCCGATTCCACGGCATAAGGACATCCGTAACGGTCATGCATGTCATTAAATACAGACCCGGATCCCAGACCTTCGACATATTCCGCTTCGTTTCCACAGAGCGCCAGGGTGGGAGAGATAGCGTGAGTCGCGTTAAACATGGGAGGCATGCCGTCCCAGTATGCCGGCCATCCTGTCATGTCCTGCTGATGGGAGGATCGGATGAATTGAATCTTCCCAAGTTCTCCATTTTTATAGAGCTCTTTGATATGAAGAAACTCCCGACTGTAAACAACAGTTTCCATCATCATGTAGGTGAGTCCCGACCTGGCCTGGGTTTCAACAATTCGTTTGCAGTCTTCCACGCTGGTTGCCATGGGAATCGTACAGCCGACGTGTTTCCCCGCCTCAAGAGCGGCGCAGACCTGATCGGCATGTATCTGTAATGGTGTATTGATATGGATGACGTCGATTGCATCATCTTTCAGCATCTTTTCGAAATTGTCGTAACGGACATCGACATTGAAAGCATTTCCAACGAGGTTCAGTTTGTCCCGGGATCTCTGGCAGATAGCGTACATATTTGCATTCTTGTGCTGCTGGTAGATTGGAATGAACTCAGCACCGAACTCCAGTCCGACAATACCGACATTTAATACCTTATCACTCATCCTGCCCCTCGTTTTCGGTCGATACAGATTGCCGGACTATTTTTCTCCGTGAATTCGTCCCGCAAGCGGCGGCAGAAGAAATAATGTCGCCAGACAGGCTGTGGTAAGAGTGATTGCGATAAGAAGGCCGAAATACACAATGGGACGGAATTCTGCGAATACAAACCAGGTCAGACCCAGGACAATTGATAGAGAGGTGAGAACAATCGGTCTGCCGGTAAGCATCAGCGTTTCCCGGGCTACAGCGGCAGGATTCTCGGGATGTTGTTTCATCTGTCGCCGATGTTGAAGGAGAAAATGGATGGCATCGTCCACACCGACTCCGATGGCAACACAACTTACCATGATAGTGGTCATATCCAACGGTATCCGGAATATGGTCATCAGTATAAAAGTGGCGGCGATTCCGGCAATAAGAGGTACCAGGGCCAGAAAGCCCTGACGCAGAGACCGGAACGCCACAGCGCAAAGCAGTCCGATCGCGACAAGAGCTGCAAGAGTGGATACCAGGAAATCCCGGCGCATTATTTCAGAAAGCTCCAGAAAATCGAGAGTTAACCCCTCCATCTCCCAGGTTACACCTTCAGGAAGGTTTTGTTTCAGGATTCGGTTTAACTCGTCGGCGATTCGTTTGGTATCAAGTTCATCAACGGACCGTCCCTCTGATTCATTGAAGACCCGTAATTTCAGGTTCATCTCTGATAGCTCTTCATTTGCTAGTGATGCCGAACCTGATTCTCCATTGGATAGGATCATTCGACTGACCAGAAGGTTCAGGCCCCTATTCGTGAAATCACCCTCCCTTCCCAGTGCTACCCTTGAGGCGAATGACAGATACGCAGGAAGGGACATCAGATGGGAAATATCGGGATACTCAGCGATGCGGTTTTCCACGAAATGAATAGTATCCAACACCTCTGGTTGCAGAAAGTAATTCGCTTCATTATCTGGCGCCTTTAATGTGATGTTGATTTCATCAAACCCACCAACCTCCCGGCTGAATTTCTTCAGTTCTCCGATAACGTGGGAATCCTGTGGATAATACGAAGTCGGATTGGTGTTGAACTGTACCTGGGGTACCAGAATCACGAAAACAACGAGCAGGGAGACAAAAATAAGCAATGACGGCCAACGTCGGCGTACCAGCATCGGCCCCAGTCGTTTCAGGCCGCGACTCAATCCGTCTGATTTCACCTGATTCACTTTCGCTTCGGCTACTGGGCGCTGAAGAGAGAGGAATGCCGGAAAAACACTCAGTGACAGAAACGCGGTTGCGATAATCCCCACCGAGGTGGAAATGGCGAACTGCCGGGTTTGCGGCATGGAAGCCAGTAGAAGGCAAATAAGTCCGGTTAATGTGGTGAGGGAAGCCATAACGATGGTTCCGCTAACCCCAGTGACTGCTTTTATGATTCGTTCCTTTTTGTCCGACACTGTCATGGGAAGCCGGTAGTATTCGCTCAGAATGTGAATGCTGTATGAGCTTCCCAATGTCAGAACCAGCGGAGGGGAGACTATGCTCACCATTGAGAGTTTCCATCCCAACAGGCCCATGAAGCCTAGAGACCATGCGGTACCAGACATGACGAGAACCACCGGCAGGATCATGGCGCGTCGAGATCGGAACCCCATGTAATAGCTCACGAGGATGGTTATGATGACAAACGCCATCAGGCGGAAAAAGTCTCTTGTCAGATAACGCTCGGTTTCTGCGGAAAAGGGTGTGCTCCCGGTTACGGTAAACTCGAGTCCGTCTTTTGCCGAGGCGGTAAAGTTATCTATTATGGCATTTTGTTCAAGATAAGGACGTCCTTTCGGTATCAGCAGATAAGCGGTAAGTCCTTTTCCATCTCTGGAGCTGATGAGTCCCCGGGAGAACGGATCAGCATCCAGACGCCGAGTAAAATCAGCAAGTTCCTGGGCATTCTTCGGCACTTTTCCACCTGTGGCCATTGTTGTAGGCCTTAGACGGCTGCCGGCGCTTTCCAGAGTAATCATATCGAAAGGAACAATAACCTCTTCGGCACCGAGATCCTCTCCGAGGTCTTCAATCAGGGTCGAGAATTGTTCCAGACCTTCCAGGGTAAACAAATCATTGCTTCTTGCCAGAATCGCCAGGCGGTCATAATCCGTTAATGAAACCGGCTTGTCTTCCAACTCCTCTTCTGCTGATGTTCGGGGCAGAAGGGTTTCAACATCAGCCTCAACCCGGAGACTGGTTATCGGAATTATGGATAAAGCTGTAATCAGCGCGGCAGTTAAAATTACAATCCAGGGATGTTCGACACTGAATCTAACCAGAAAGACGGGTTGAAGACGTTTCATTATGGAGATATTAGAATAATTCTCCGGCTGTTACCAGATATTAACCCGATACGAAGAGCCCTGCGGAGCAGCATACCGGTCGGGTATTTCAGCTCGAATAGAGAAATCTCTTAATTATGTGATTTTCCTTGATGGGGAATCCCAATTTCTACAGAAGAGTGTATTATGTCGGAAATCAACTGAATCAGAGTTCCAGGAGGTCTTTGTGAACAAAAAACTGATTGGTCTTATTACCGCGACGGTACTTCTTCTCGGTATGACAGGAGTCGTCTTTGCTAATGGTGAAGTGGAAAATGCTGAATTCCCGAAGAAGAATATTACCTACATTATTCCATTCAATCCGGGCGGACAATCTGACATTACTGCACAGTATCAGAAGGAAATGCTGGAAGAAACACTTGGTGTGAATGTCGTAATAAAACACCTGGCAGGTGCCGGTGGTGCCGTCGGCTGGTCAAATCTGGCTGCGGCCAAGCCGGATGGTTATACCCTGAGCGGCAACAACTTGCCACATATCATCGCTCAACCCCTGGTGCGGGAAGATGCCGGCTATGAAACTGAACAGCTCGAACCTGTATATCTCTTCCAGACGACTCCCATCGGGCTCACCGTGTTGAAAGACAGTCGATGGAAAAACCTTGATGAGTTCATTTCCTACGCGAAATCTCATCCCGGCGAAATAACCATTGGCGGTTCCGGAACCTACAGCGGCCATCATATTGCTTATCTCATGCTGCAGGATCTCACCGGGGCCGAATTTACCTACATTGCATCCACCGGCGCTGCACCATCTGTCGCCAATTTCCTGGGTGGTCATACCGACGCTCTGTTTGCTAATTCAAACGACCTTGTCTCCCATAATGATGAAATTATTGTACTCGGGCTGGGAACAGAAGAGCGGTTCAATCTGCTTCCCGGTGCACCGACATTTATTGAGCAGGGAATTGACATGACCGCTGGTATAGATCGGGGTGTTTGTGTTCCTCAGGGAACTCCCGCCGAAGTAATAGCCGTGTTGGAAGACGCTTTCAGGGCCGTCTGCACCGATCCCGCATTCATGGCCAAAATGGAAGAGATGGGTATGGTCAGCCAGAATATGGGCGCGGTAGAATTCAAAGCCTATATCGAAGAAACGACTGTGAAATATCAGGCAATTCTTGAACAGCTCGGAATCCTATAGCAGGAAAATATTGTGATACTTGAAGCCCTGCAACTTCTATTCACACCGTGGAATATGCTCTTCATAACTCTGGGAGTCGCATCTGGAATTATTGTCGGTGCGTTACCGGGTTTGACTGCCACTATGGCGATAGCACTCCTGGTACCCTTCACCTTCAATATGAATCCGGTTCATTCCCTTGTGCTGCTTGGTGGAATATATTGCGGGGCCATTTACGGGGGCAGCTTTTCAGCAATCCTCATTAATACACCGGGAACCCCTTCGGCTATCGCAACGACTTTCGATGGATATGCGATGGCAAAAAAAGGGGAATCCTACGCCGCTATCATTACCGCCACAATTGCCTCTGTTGTTGGCGGTTTGATTGGCGTTTTGTTTCTCATATTTCTCGCGCCGCCGCTGTCCCGGGCGGCTCTGAAATTCGGTCCCCCGGAGTTCTTCTGGCTTACAGTATTCGGGCTGACTATAATCGCCACTCTCGCATCGAAGTCCATTCTGAAGGGTTTGATCGGTGGGGCTTTCGGACTCTTACTGAGTGTAATCGGAATCGCTCCCATTGAGGGTTCGGTCCGTTATTCCTTCGGATCGATAAGCATGCAGAGCGGCATTGCTTTGATTCCCGCAATGATCGGTCTCTTCTGCATACCTGAAATTATTGGAATGGTTGCCAAGAAAGACACCCAATACAACGTTTTGCCGTACAAGAGAGAGAAGAAGCTTGTAAGAAGAATATTTTTCCGGCTTCTCAAAAAACCATTTCTTCTTCTCAGATCTTCGGTGATAGGAACTATTGTCGGCATTATTCCAGGCGCCGGCGGCAACATCGCAGGAATGGTGGCATACAATGAGGCTGTCAGAGCGTCAAAACATCCGGAACGATTCGGTACCGGGATTATTGACGGTGTGGCCGCTTCGGAGTCTTCAAACAATGCCGAGGTATCGGGATCTCTTATTCCGATGCTCACGCTGGGAATCCCCGGAGCTCCACCTGCAGCCGTGCTTATGGGCGCATTACTTCTTCAGGGATTGCGCCCGGGGCCTGATCTGTTTACAGCCCATGGAGAAGTTACATATGCCTTCCTCCTATCCTTGATACTGGCGAATATCCTCATTCTTCCCTTGGGATTGATGAGCGGAAAAGCAATGTCAAAATTGATAATCGGGATTCCTGTAACAATCCTGGCCCCATTGGTATTTTTGCTGTCTGTCATCGGATCCTTTGCTATTAATAACAATATGGCCGACGTGTATATCATGCTGATTTTCGGTGTCGTGGGTTTCATCGGCAGGAAGGCGGGATTCAGTCCCGGCCCGATTGTACTGGGTTTGATCCTGGGAGGCATCTGTGAGCAGGGTTTGGTTCAATCAATCCTGATGGGCAGGGCAAAGGGATCGGTTTTGAATATGTTTTTCAACCGGCCGATATCAATAATACTCATAGCCTTGACACTTGTATCGGCTTTCTGGCCGTTTATCGCCAGAGCAAGGAAGAAATGGAGGTTGAAGAATGAAACGGGCTGATCGAATATCTTCACTGGTAATCCTTGCAATATGTGTCTTTTTCTTTGCCGGGGCTAAAGAATTCAGCCCATTAAGCGGACTGTTTCCCAGAGTTGTCCTCTTCATCCTCGGCTTACTGTCTTTGCTTCAGTTTATAGCAACCTTCGTGCGCAGAAACGATGGAACTGAATTCGACTCGGCCTCTTTCAGACATATTCCGTCCCTGATCGCCTTATTGCTCATGGTTGCCTGGGGAATCCTTATTCCGGTAATCGGATTCCTGGTAACCAGCCTGATTTTCTTTCCTCTTATTACTCTCTACCTGGACAGGAACACTACCGGCAAGAAGAAACTAGGTAGAATCGCGATCGTTGAAGGTCTCACTCTTGGTTTTTTCCTGTTTTTCACTCAGGTTCTATATGTGCCTTTCCCCAAGGGATTTTTGATTTAGGTTGTCGTTAAATGCTCAATAGGAAATCATATGAAAATCTGGGTTGATGCCGATGCCACTCCTGTGGCAATCAAGGAAATCCTGTTTCGCGCAGCCGAACGAACCGGCATCAGAATGAGTCTTGTGGCCAATCAGCCGATGCGAATTCCTGATTCTCCACTGATAGATTTCATCCTTGTTGAAGCCGGTTTTGATGTGGCTGATAATGAGATAGTTAAACGATTAGCCCCAGGTGATCTGGTTATAACGGCAGACATACCCATGGCGGCCGATGTCATAGAGAAGGGCGGTTCGGCGCTGGATCCAAGGGGGGAAATGTATTCTCCGGATACCATACGTTCCCGGCTGAATATGCGAGATTTCATGGAAACCCTTCGTTCCGGCGGGGTTGTTACCGGTGGTCCGCCGGCGATGAGTCCTGCTGACCGGAAGGCCTTTGCCGGTGAGTTGGACAAATTCATTACTCGAAATTCATGAAGTTTTTCTGATAAAACCCCAATCAGTACTGTTGCTGAGATTACTGGTGAAACGGTACCCGCCGGTGCTGCCTTTCTGCAGGGCTTCGGGATCTGTAATTTTCTCCACGATAATCCGGCGTGCCATCAGCCCCCGGGCTGTTTTTGCATACATACCGACCGTCCGTAATTTCCCGTTCTGCCTTTCCTTGAAATGAATGTTCAGCACCCGGTCCCTGAATGCCTTCTGATCCAGGACTCGGCTGTATTCTCCGGAGGACAGGTTCAGAATTATAGACTCATCACCATCGATCGTGAGCCTGGACTTCAGATATTCGGTTATACGGGGCTTCCAAAAAGAATTAAGTCTCTCATCGCCTGGAAGCACAAGCGGCGTCTTCATCTCAAGTCGATAAGGCACAATATGATCAAGTGGACGTAATACCCCATACATCCCTGAGAGAATCAACAGCTGCCGCTGAGCAAACTCAAGTTGATCAACTGTGAACGAACCGGGGTCCAGGGCCTGAAATACAGTACCGGAGTATGCCAGGCCGGCAGGCCGGCGAGGGGCCTGTGGGGAGCCGAAATCCTGAATTCTCTCAAAGGTCTGGTCAGCCAGATCGGAGCTTATCTTCATCAGAGCTGCCAGACCCACTTGGTCAAACTTCTTCAGGAGCAGATTGAGTTTCAGGGCTTCATTTTCAAACAGAGCCACGTCGTCTTCGATTTCGATCGGCAAAGGACTGACGAAGTCCATTTGTTTAGTAGGGGAGAGCAGAATAATCATGTTGTCTTAGCTATAACACTGACATTACGAATGCTCAAGCATTCGAATCGTATAACATACCTTCTATAACAGAATTGCAAAAAGTGTCATAATACTGGTCTATCCGTCGGGCGGCATCCTTCGGAAATCCCTCTACCTGGATAAACGAATTGAATACCCTCAGTTTTGAAAATACATATTCCACCCTGAAGAACCTGACCGATGAGCTCTCCAGGACTCTGCCGTTCAACGGTTTGAAAGAACAACTTCGGCAATTCCGTTTGCCCCGTTTTGAGTGGCCATCTTTGAAAATCGGCAATCTCACCGCCTCCGTGCCCATCGTTCAGGGCGGCATGGGCGTCGGTATATCCCTGTCCGGTCTGGCCTCAGCAGTTGCCGAAGCCGGGGGCATCGGTATCATCGCTGCAAATGCGATAGGAATGATTGAACCCGATTATTTCAAAGACGGCCGTGCGGCGAATCTTCGTGCTCTTCGCAAGGAGATACAAACCGCCAGGCAGCAGACCAAAGGAATACTGGGTGTAAACATTATGGTGGCGGTGAATGACTTCCATGAAATGATGGATGCCGCTATTGATGAGAAAATTGACCTGATAGTCATGGGTGCCGGACTTCCGATTAAAGACCTTCCCGTAGAAAAAATGCGCGAGAACGGAGTTAAAGCCATTCCTATCGTCAGTTCGGTAAGAGCTGCGCAATTGATTTTCAAGATGTGGAAGAAGATTTATAACGACGTACCCGACGCGGTGGTTTTCGAAGGCCCGCTGGCCGGCGGACATATAGGTTTCTCCGAAGAACAGCTGGATGATCCGGCATATCAGCTTGAGGCCATTGTTCCCGGTATTGTTGAAGCTCTCAAACCCTTCGAGGAAGAGTTCAAACGGGCCATACCTGTTATCGCCGGAGGTGGTATCTATTCCGGAGAGGATATCCATGCTGCTCTCAAGCTCGGTGCTTCGGCTGTTCAGATGGGCACTCGCTTTGTCGCCACCGAAGAATGTGATGCTGATTATAAATTCAAGCAGGCGTATGTCGATTCCACCATAGAACAGATCGGCCTTATCAAGAGTCCGGTAGGCATGCCGGGCCGTGCCATACGCAATGATTTTATTGCTGCATCGGAAGCAGGAGAGCGGCCGTCTTTCAAATGCGCATGGAAGTGCCTGTCCACCTGCAAGGCTGACGAGGCAAAGTATTGTATCTCAATTGCACTTAACAATGCCCGGCGGGGCAAAATCGGCCAGGGATTCGTCTTTGCCGGATCCAACGCTTACCGGGTAACAGAAATCGTCCCGGTAAGCTCTTTGGTTGGTGAACTCGCCGAAGGCTATCAGCGGAAGGCGAGCAGCAGTGTTGTCCGGCATCTTGATAAACTTGTTGCCAGAGTTCAGGATCTCCGGGGCCAATATGACGGCCTGGGGATTCGGGTCAGAGAACTTGGCCTGGCTTACGAGAAAAGCCTGTCCATCAGGATTCAGGAGGCCAGAGATTCGGGAGTTGAACAACTGCGCAAACAGTACGATTCAACACTCGGACGTCTCAGAGGACTTCAGCTCCAGATAATGGAAGGACTTGCCGATTCATGGGCATTACTGAGCTCTGAGAAAGTAACTTCCTGACGGAAGTAAACAAATCGGCGATTATCGCGTTGATGTCGTAAACACGACAGGGAGCATCCTGGAGTCCTGCTACTCAGCCAGTAAAGACAGGGACGCATTCTGTCCGCCGAAACCGAAAGAATTAGAAACGGCCGCACGGATTTTTACTTCCCGGGCCCGGTTGGGAATCGTATCAAGTTGGCATTCCGGGTCAGGATTCTCCTGATTGATTGTCGGAGGTAGAATCCCGGTGTGCAGGCTTAAGGCCGTTGCCGCCGCTTCAATCGCTCCGGCCGCGCCCAGAGTATGTCCGATCATGGATTTGTTTGAACTCACCGGTATTGTCTTTCCTCTATCTCCGAACACTGTATGAATGGCACGGGTTTCAGTTCTGTCATTTGCCTGAGTGGAAGTTCCGTGGGCATTAATGTATCCAATATCATCGGCCTTCAGGCCGGCGTATCCGATGGCCAATTCCATCGCTTTACCGGACCATTTGCCGTTCTCGTCGGGAGCCGCAATACTCGATGCGTCGGCTGTCATGCCCAGACCGCCGATAACGGCGTAAATTCTGGCGCCTCGTTTTTCGGCATCTTCCCGGCGCTCCAGAACGAGAACTCCGGCGCCCTCACCGATGACGAATCCATCCCGATCGAGATCGAAGGGACGGCTGGCTTCGACAGGATTATCGTTCCTGGCTGATAACACTTTCATGCAGCCGTAGGCATCAACCACAAGGGGAGTGATGGTGGATTCGGTACCTCCGGCAATCATCACGTCAGCCAGGCCAAGCTGCAGCATGTACATGGCGGAACCTATGGAATGCAGGCCTGTCGCGCAGGCTGATAGAGCCGCCATGTTCGGGCCGTGGATTCCCAGTTCAATGGCCACATTTCCAGCAGCCATATTCGGGATAATTTTCGGTACGGCCAGTGGGTTTCCTCTACCTGGTCCGCGTTCTGCCAGTGTGGTGAATTGTTTTTCCAGAACCTCATAATCCCCGGCGGCGGATCCGATTACACATCCCGCCCGAAGAGGGTCAATTTTACTCAGATCCACGCCTGAATCTTTTACCGCTTCCACTGAAGCACAGACCGCGAGCTGGGAAAAGCGGGTCATTTTTCTGGCACTTCTTTTGTCGATATAGTCACTGGCGACAAAACCTTTCACTTCACAGGCGATTGTGGACCTGAATCCTTTGGTATCAAACCCTTTAATGTAGCCGGCGCCAGAGACACCAGCGGTAAGATTCTTCCAGAAATCCTCCCGGTTCAGCCCAATGGGGGTAATGGTGCCGATTCCGGTAATTACAATATCCTGGGAACTTTTCATGGTGACGACCTTTTATTTTGACAGAATTAGCCAAAGTGTAATCTAAGAGATCTCTTAAGGCAATCGTTCCATCAATTCCGGATGAAGGGCCGCAGGCATTCCGGCAGATAGCGTTCAATACCCACCCTCAGGAAGTCTTCGCTGAGCTGCCTGCCGGCTGTATCGGCTGCAATACCCAGTTGAGATGTGAGGTATTTGAGCATCAGAGCATACTGCCGTTGTTGACTGATTCCGAAATCCTGGCCGGTACTGTTGTAGAGCCAGAGGGAGAATAGATTAAAGGCGGAAAAGGCTGATTCTTCCCCGTCCATCATCAAGGACATGGCATCGGTGAATTTCCCGGAATTGACGAAGATATCATGGTATTTGGCCAGGCGTTTAAGTTCCTGCATTCGGGGAAAGGGAATGCGGTCTGACTTGAGGATGTCGTAGGGCGGTTCCGGGTTGAATGCCAGTTCAAATCTATCAATGTGCCGGGCAATCGGTGCACCGGGAAGTAATTTCAGGATCCCTACTTGAATCTCATCGGGACCCATGGCCCGCAGGGCATCGAAGCTGGCTGCGAAGCCGGTATCATCCTCCCCAGGCAGACCGATGATGAGATCGGCATGAACATGAACACCGGTGCGCTCCTTTATCATTGCAAGATTATATTCGGTTTGTTCGGCATCCACTTTCCGGCTTATTCGATTACCGGTGTCGGGATCGAGGGTCTGCACTCCCATCTCAAGCTGTATGCCTCCGGCGGGAAATCGTGCCAATGAGTCCAGCAGCCTTTCGTCAAACCGGTCGGGAACTACTTCGAAATGAAGAAAGAAGCTTTCGCCCCTGTCGGACCCCTGGCTCACCTGTCGGGTTATTAACGGACTGATCAGGGCTCCTTCACTATCCCGAGGCCATCGTTCATAAAAGAAATCCAGAATCTGAAGGCAGATCTTCAGGTCCAGATTGAATGTGCGGTCGATGAACTTGAATCCCCGGCAGCCTCGTTCGATGAGCCGGTCGAATGCCTGCAGATAGCGATCCGGATCGAAGGTGCGGACCTTTTCTTCCCGGGACGACAGGCAGAACTCGCAGGAAAACGGGCATCCCCGGCTGGATTCAACATAGATAATTCTCTGCCGCAGATCTTCATCGGAATATTCATCATACGGCAGCTTGATAGTGTTGAGATCCGGCTGTCCGCCATCAATAAGCGGTGGAACTTCTTCTCCTGCCAGGATGCGTCGACAGATATCGGGAAAGACCGTTTCCCCCTCTCCTCGGACCAGGATATCGGCACCATATTTCGGAACATCGGCCCACCGGACTTCCGGTCCTCCGATTACCACTGAGACTTCCGGGTTTATCTGTTTAATGAGAGCAATCAGCCGGGCCGTGGGAGAGGCGTTCCAGATGGAAAGACTCAGACCCACCACTCGGGGTTTATGGGCAAGAATTCTTTCTGCGACGGACAGGAGGTCATCCTGAATCAGAAATTCTTCCAGAACGGTCTGCGAACGCAGGCTGCCCATATTGGCCAGCAGGTAACGCGGGCCTAACGCCGTGTGGCTGTAACGGGCATTGAGTACGGCGATAACAATGTTGCAGACGGGCATGGCAGGTGAGTCCTCAAGCCCCAATGTAAGTGTTCCCCGACTATCATGCAATCATCAGGTATTTACGCCATAATATGTGAAAGTGAGGTGAATTATGAAGTCTATGTTTTCTCTGTTGATATTTGTTGTTCTGATTGCACTGGTACCCAATACACTTTTTGCCCAGAGACCACCGATGGAAATTACTCCACTGGTGGGTTATCACATTGGTGGAGCCACCGACTTCTACCAAGGGCGAATGGATATCAAGGGTTCGGTAACTTACGGACTTATGTATTCGATAATATTGCCACCCCAAGGCGTATCCATAGATCTCAGTTTTACCCGGGCTGATTCAAGTCTGAGTTTCACTGCAAATACTGGCTTTCCGGGTTATTCGGATACCAGTTTCAAAATGGCATCAAACTATATAATGATTGGTTCGAATAAAGAATTTCTGCAGGATAAAGTTCGGCTTTTCATCGGAGGTGACATCGGAGCGGCCTGGTTTGATTCAAAAGATTCATCGGTGAGCGACCTCTGGCTATTCGCTGTAGACCTGAAGGGCGGTATTAAAATTTACTTGAGCGACCGTATTGGTATAAGGCTGCAGGGCCGCTTTCTGATGCCTATGGATCTCAGTAATTCCGGGCTTTTCGTAGGCCTCGGCGGTGCTGGAGTGACTTTCGGGGGAACCGTATTTGTCTTTCAAGGAGATTTTACCGCCGGGCTGATTATTCGTTTGTGAAGCCCTTTACCCACCTGAGCCTTTCTGAGGCAATGCTATCCAATCTGAAAAATCTCGAATACTTAACGATGACACCCATTCAGGAATTGAGCATTCCGGCAATTCTTAAAGGCAGGGACATTCTTGCTCAGGCTAAAACAGGGAGCGGGAAAACCGCCGCTTTCGGAATTGGCATCCTGGAAAACCTCGATATTGAATCGTTTCGGATACAATCTTTGATTCTCTGTCCCACACGGGAGTTATCGGAGCAGGTGGCCGGAGAGATTCGCCGGGTCGCAAGATTCCGACCCAACATCAAGGTTGAGAATATCACCGGCGGAATGCCCATGAAGAAGCAGGAATCATCACTCAAACATCAGCCCCATATCGTCGTCGGAACTCCCGGACGAATTCTGAAATTACTGAACAGGGGCTCGCTGGTTCTCGAGACATTGAAAACAGTCATATTGGATGAGGCTGACAGAATGCTGGATATGGGTTTCATGGATGAGATCCGTAGTATTTTTGAATTTATTCCCCGTCGTCGGCAGACGCTCTGTTTCTCGGCGACCTTCCCGGAGGAAATCCGCGAACTCGGCAGGGTGATACTCAAGAGTCCTCAGGAAATTACGGTTGAGTCTTTTCACAATCCCGATGTAATTGAACAGCATTTTATTGAAGTATCATCCCGGGATAAGATCGGGATCACTATCGGAATTCTCGGGCGCTATAATCCGGAATCCACCGTGATTTTCTGTAATACCAAAGATGTTTGTCGGCAGGTGGGTGAACAATTGAAAAATGCCGGTACCCACAGTCTGGCTTTGCATGGAGATCTGGATCAGGGAGAGCGGACGAAGGTGCTCATCCGCTTCGCCAATAGAAGCAGCAGGGTTCTGGTTGCAACCGATGTTGCGTCCAGGGGACTGGATATCGACAGCCTTGGAGCCGTCATTAATTACGACCTCCCCTTCGAAACCGAAACCTATGTGCATCGAATCGGACGAACAGGCAGAGCGGGCAGGGAAGGACAGTCTTTTTCACTGGTACTCCCGAAAGAGTCTTTCCGCTTGGATGCAATCAACGAACATCTGAGCAGCAGTTACGTCCAGGAGATTCCGGATCCGGAATTGAGCCTGGCAGATTTTGAAATGGACCCCGAAATGATAACTCTCTCCATCAACGGAGGGCGGAAGAACAAAATCAGTGCCGGTGATCTGCTTGGAGCCTTAACTTCCGAAGGGGGCATCGATGGTACAGATGTGGGTAAGATTGACCGTTTAGACACAATAACCTTCGTCGCCGTGAAACGAAGTTCGAAAAACCGTGCCATCAAAGTTCTCGAGGGCGGTTCTATTAAAGGGCGCCGTTTCAAGGTTTCAGTACACGACTAAAAGATAAAGAGAGGCTGTTAATGGCTGGACAGAATCGAAGTGATATAAAAGCGGGACTGAAAGTTGCCGTCGTAATGAAACAGGATCAGCGAAGCGGTAATCTAACCGAGGGCGTTGTCAGAGACATTCTTACCAATTCGTCCTTTCATCCCCATGGCATCAAGGTACGGCTCGAATCCGGAGAAGTGGGCCGGGTAAGCGAAATCCTCGAGTGACGGGAGAGAGTTTAAACG
>RCND010000966.1_pt1 | contig 19425 bp, 15 predicted proteins | sample 2041351 | NCBI WGS metagenome assembly RCND01 (sample SAMN09708230, study PRJNA481090) | Marine sediment metagenome, whole genome shotgun sequencing project. | biome: marine sediment; feature: ocean; material: sediment; isolation source: Sewage treatment plant 12B marine sediment (STP12B) ... | reverse complement strand
GCGAACGCTAGATTGGATTTTAACTGATTATCAATATAACTGGCGTTTTCTGGTTGGTATAGCGAAATGGTATAATCCCCTGAATCAATATTCTTAGGCCAATCGTTAATATTATTTTCCTGCGCATAAAAGCCCTGCGGGGAAAGTAGAAGGACCAACACCAATTTCAATGAGAAAGAAACAATAGTAGTCTTTGCAAGCTTCATTTTTTATAATTTTTAGATTTCAGAGTAAATGTAAATTTTCAGTAACTTCAGGTCTATTCATTTTCCGTTTTGGCAACGAAGGGGAAACTGAATGCCAACCCGATATAGCTACTTTTATTAGTTCCGGTTACAAAACTATCATCATAAACATCATTAAAACCTTGAAAATACCGCAGCTGGGCATGGATTTCCTTATCAAACTTTTTACTGTAAAACACATAACCCACCTGGAGGATCATCCCAAGATCTGTTGAATTGGTAACGTCTTTTACCGAAGCTTCAAAATCGCCTTGGTCATTGCTGAAAATAGCTTGGCTCCCCGTTCTGAAAGAAATTTGCGGTGCAATGCCAATTTTAAAAGGGCTATCAGTGAAACGATAATTAAGGAACACCGGAACGTCGATATAGTTCACGGTCAATTCAGTGGGAACGTTTTGGAATTTGTCATTTAATTCAATATCGTTCGAAATCAGCGAAAGCTGATCGAACTCCACACCCCTTCTACTCAAAAAATAGGCAGTGGGATGCACCGACCAATTTTCATTGACCTTAATGTTTCCAGCAATGCCGAACGTAATTCCGGTCTTTGAACTGGTTTCTGACACACTCGAAATAGCCGCATACGGTATGCCAAATTCCATCCCCACATTAAAATTTTCGGAAGCAACTTTTTCACCGAACAACAGCGCAAAAAGTGCTGCCTGGGCGCTGCTGTACTGTGCAAAAAAAATAAAGGCAATAAAGATAATTTTTTTCATTCTTTGATTTCAAAGTGAACGAGGTTAACAAATGTAGATTTTCTATAATGTGTTTCTAAATGAAATTAGGGGAAGAATCATAAGAAGCATCAGTGATGCTCTTAGTTTTAAGAATTTCATAGCATTTAATTTTTTTTTCAAATATAGGATATTTATTAATGTACATAAACCAAAAACATCCGTTTCATAATTGAAGTCGAAAAACTAGGCCTAAATGCATACTCAGGGTCGAAGGTCATCAGTTCCAGAAAGGGGAATGTTCGTAAAGTAGGCTGGTCGGTATCAAATGCCAATAATTGCAGCAAAATGCATTTTGGCATAGTACGTATCAAAAAGTTTTATTTTATTGCCTTGGAATAGCCTTCAACTCTCTCATAATCGCTTGGGACTTTTCAATTTCCCCCTGTTCTTTATAGATTAAAGACAATAAGTATTTATAGTCTTGATTCCCAGGTTCTATTTTCAATCCATTTTTGATATAATTTTCAGCCAGGGATAAATCTTTTTTATCTTGATAATAATAGGTGGCCAAATTATACATTGATCTACTGTCATTGGGGTTAAGCCGTATAGCTTCTTTAAATTCCGCTACAGCTTCGGCCATTTTATTCCTTTCAAAATTCAATAGGGCTTTTAAATAGTGAGGTCTACTCAATTCGGGCTCAAGTACTATCCAAAGATCCAATGTTTCATTGGCATTTTCATAATCTTTATTCATAGAATAGGCGACCGACAAATTTGAATAGACTGGAGTAAGCAAGCTATCTTTTTGTAATGCCATTTTGTAATGCATAATCGCACTATTAAAATCATTATTCTGTAAATAGTAATCGCCCAATTGCATTCTTCCTGTTGAAAAATCAGCGTTGCTGAAAAGCATTGTTTCGAGCTCATTGCGGGATGCGATTAGATTCATATTGTCATTTGCACCAAGCGTATTTTCGTCTAAACCTATAACTAACTGAGCGGCCCCAATTCTTACCGATTTTCTGGGATCATTAACGAATTTTAGAGCGATTGATGTTCGAATTTGGGGTGATAAATCCCTAAATTTCAATAAAGCATGATATCTCATCATTGCAGAAGAATCGTTAAGGGCTTTAAGTAAAACATTGTATTGATCTTGATTGGTGTAATTTAAATTTTCAATTACCGTTGCCCTGGCAATAGTAGGAAATTGTAAATCGGAAACAAATTGATCTAACATAGCTCTTTCAGATTGGTTTAATTCAGCGCTACCACTCAGGAGCAAGGCGTCTGAAAAATGTTTCCCCCGTTCAGTACCATACCATTTTTTGATTGTGTTTGCGGCCCATTGATCGCTTTTGTCGTCGTGACATCCAGTACATGCATTGGGCGTACCGAAGGTAATGGATTGATCAGGGCGGGGAATTCTAAAACTATGGTCACGACGAAAGTCGTTACCCATATATACCTTTCCCGTCATATGACAATTAATACATAAACTTGCTTCCGTATTTTCTGCGTGAAAATGATGTTTATTAGAATCATAATCCGCTGGCAGATGACATTGCAAACACAATTGGTTTCCCTCAAACTTAAGTTTTAAAGAATGGGAATCATGGCAATCACTGCATTTAACACCCAGCGCGTACATTTTACTTTGCCTGAAAGAGCCATATACGTAATCTTCCTCTTGTATTTGGCCATCCCCATGATAAAAATTGGGCGATAAGGATTGCAACATATATTGATCCTCAAAAGGTATTCCTGGCTCAAGGTTAGCCGTTAATTTAACGCGCCGAGCATGACAGGGAGCACAAAGATTAATTTGCTCCTTTTGATCAATTCCTTTTAAAATATAAGTGTTTTCACCCGTTGGATTATTATTGGCCCAATCAATATGCTCATAGGCAGGACCGTGACAGCTTTCACAGGAAACATTTATCTCGCTATACGTAGTATTAAAGGCATCGTTTTCAATGGTATACTTCTTTTCCAAATTGGTAGAATGACATTCGGCGCACATGGTGTTCCAGTTTTGGGCCCCTCGCGACCAATGTAACCAATCCGTAGGCTCAATAGTATCTCCACTATATTGATGGTACCATCTATTCTTTATGGTGTCCCAAGTCACTCTTAATACCTGTTTTCGACCTTTATCGAAATCAACAAGATATTGTTGAAGCGGAACCAAGCCAAAGGTGTATGTGATTTTGTATTCCTTTTCGGAATTGTCTATTTCTTTGATACGAACGAAGAACTCCTTATTCTTTTTAAAAAAGAAATAAGACACGCCATCTATTTCAGTTTTGACGTCATTGAAATCTCCGAGCACCGTAGAATCATTTGCGATTTGCATGGCCAAGTCATGATGGGAACCTTCCCATTTCACAACTTGCTCACTATGACAACTTATACAAGCTTTCGCCCCAACGTATTTGGAAGTATCATTTTGATCAATGGCAACATAAGCTTTCTCGTATTTATCGGTAACGCATGCATTTAAAACAATAAATAATATAGAGTAATTAACCAGGTTTTTCAACATGCTCATAAATCCAATTTAATTAAATTCAAAAATAATGAAAACAACCCAATCATCTAATGCTTGATCCGGGTTTTAAATTTGCTCTAAAATGTATACTATCAAACACCCTATTTATCTTATAATCGAATTGATAAAGTATGCATAAAAGTGCGGCACTAAGAGTAAGCTTCAGTACCCAAATCTAAAATGGAAAGGAACTGGAGTCCTCTGCTATTTCAAATCTTCGAGTCTTGCTTTTTTGTTATAGAAAAATAAAAGAAGGATTGACAATCAACTTTGAAAAACAAAATTTTTTTTTACTTATTTTAGCAGATTTATTCAAAGGCAACCCTTATGGGTTACACGAATAAAAAAGTAGGTTATACGAGAAAATCTAGGTTAAATATTGATAAATTAAAATACTATGGGAAGAATCATAATTCATAACAATTGCTACTTTTAGGGTATTGGCGTCCAACTGCTATAGGTAATCACTAATTAACAGTCTATTTTCGGGCCAGAATGATTCTTTGCGTATTGCTGGTTTAAAACCCGTTTCCAATGGTTTAGGCTTGGTTTGGAGTTATTAAAAGTCTGAATTTGTAAAATAATAATCTTTAGAATACTTAACAAAAAGAATTATCAACATATGAATCAATCAATGAATAAATTAAAATTAACACTACTTCTACTAGTAGGTTTGGTATTGAATAGTTGTTCTAGCGTAAAAGTAGTGGATGCCTGGAAATCCCCTAGTATTGAAGGGTTTCGGGATAATACCATATTAGTGGTGGCCAGGACGGCAAACCAGGAGGCGCGTGAGGCATTTGAACGTGAAATTACGGATAAGCTCTTGGAAAGAGGGTTTAACGCAACGCCCAGTTACATCAAATTTCCCAAATTGCGACCTAATGATAAATTGACCGATGAAAGAAAAGAAGAGATTAGGGATTTATTACAAAAAGAAGGGTTTAACGGGGTCGTGTTGAGCGTCCTAAAAGACTATCAGGAAAGGACCAGGACTATTGGCGAAGGAGCGTATGAGGCCTCTGTAAATTATGGCTATACGGATTGGCCTTCCTATATGGGTTATGGGTTCTATACCTATTACGCCCACCCATTGTCCTATTCTACGGAATATATAGATGTGGCCGCTGCAGAGGTTACTGTAACCGGGAAGCTTTATGTGCTTGAAACTGTTATCTACGATTTAGAGCAACCGGAAAAAGAACAACTACTGGCATTAATAAATGCAGGCGTTGAGAACCCTGCCACAATGAAAGAGATGGCACATAATTATGCAGATGCAATAGCCAAGCGGTTAAAGAAAACCAAACCGGAATCAACTATGAACTAATCTGATAAAGGATATAATGACAATTATAAAACCCATATGGCTTCTTTTTGGATGATTGAACGCGTTTGGGCATTTTTTTAGAAAAAAAATAAAACAGATCCGTTCAAAAAACTATGAAAATTAAATTAAATGAAGAAGCAGAATTCTTGAAAATAGTGCTATCTGGAACATTTCATGTTGATAATTTTAAAGAATTTTTAGCCGAATTAGGAACAAAAAAAGCTAAAAAGTTTTTAATTGATGGAACAAAACTAGGCAATACCAATCCTAGTTATAAAGAACGATATGAAATTGGGAACACTGGTGTACTTCATCTTGATTTAAACGCTAAATATGTGGTAATATGGCCGGCTAGGGATATTAATTACTTTGCAATTAGCATTATGAGACTACAGGGTTTTAATATTCGAATTTTCGCAACAATGCCTTTAGCAAAGGAATGGCTGCTTATATAATGGCATTATGAACTATCAAAAAACCTTAAAGACAATATACTTGTATATCCAGAGCCAAGTGATTATATTTCTACGACATTTGAACTGGATGTAAGAATCTATGAAAAATCAATTAAGAATCAGATGTTAGCAGCTAATCTGTACTTAAAAAGTGTGGGTAGCAATGCTCCATTTTATGAATTGCCGGCATTGGGCGGACAGCAACCTATGCGAGGTTATTTTGCAGGCAGATATAGAGATAGGAATTATATGTCTTTACAATCCGAGTTACGTCAATATTTCTCAAAACGATTTGGTTTTGAGGCTTTTGCGGGTGTTGGTGATGTTGGTAACGAAATAACAGATTTAAGTTTAAGAGAATTGAAATACAGTTTTGGCGGGGGCCTGCGCTACCTCTTTAACAAAAAAGAAAATGTAAACCTAAGAATGGATATTGGTGTTGGTCAGGATGGCAATACAGGCATCTGTTTCGGTATTGAAGAAGCGTTCTAAACGACGCTTTAAATGAAAGTTTTAACAGGTATTTTATCTTAGAAAGGGTATTGGTATCCAATATTGGTATTTAAAAAAAGTAAATGTAATTTGCGTTTCCATAATGCCAGGGAAAAGGATGATAGCTATATTTATTTTTGTTTGGGAGAGGCATTTAAACTAAAGAGATGTATTATAAAAAGGTGCAATATAAAATCCGAATAAATAAAAATGTAATTGTTATGAGAGTTATAAGATGTTTATGTGTAGTTGTTATCATATTCACTTTTTCAAACCTTCAATCCCAGGAGCTTAGTAAAGAAGAAAGGAAAGTCAAAATATTCACGAATGAAGAAAAAGACAATCTTCAAATCTGGTTTCATAAGGAGGTTGATAAAATGAAATTCAGCGAGGAACAAAAGGATGACTATTATAGTGTCATTTTCTACTATGTATCTAAAATAGCCCGTTTGGATGATAAAGATAAAACGTATACCCAAGCGGAGTTTAAGCAGGAATTAAATAGATTAATTGAAAAACAAAATATAGAACTCAAAGAAATGCTAACACCTGAACGTTTTGAGCTCCACTTGGAAATTTATGGTGAATTTCTACGATCGGCATACAAGCGTTGGCATATTACAGATTAATAGTATAAACCTAAAATAGAAGTTATGAAAAAAACTGTATTTATTTTTTTACTAATGGCAGTTCCCATTTTAGCAAGCTCCCAGAATCTGATATCGTATGACAAATCGGAGGGTGTTGATTTCTCAAAGTACAAGACGTATCAAATCTACAGCCTTGATGTAAAGAATATTCCAGAATTTGAACCTAAAAAGACTGGGTTAAATATGCTTTTGGAAGAAATACATAAACAAATGGTCGCCCGGGGATATGAAAAAGTGAATGAAAATCCTGAATTGCTTATCAACTTAGGAGTTACCATTACGGCTGAAGTACAGACTAGGGAGACAGACATCAGGGATGCCAGGTATATGGGACAACGTAATTATCATTGGGAATCTGAAGAAATTGTGATTGGCCATTACAAGGAAGGGACAGTAACATTGGATTTAGTGGATGCTAACAAAAATAAAATGATCTGGCAGGCCATATCCGGAGGGGTTGTCTCAGAAAAACGAGAGAAAAACAAGAAAAAAATTGTGAGGGGAGTGCAAAAATTGTTCAAGAAATATCCGGTGAAAGCCCAAACTAATTAATTTGATAAATAAATACTATGATGAAGATTAAACCATTTTTAATGATCCTGATTTTTGTATTCTTTCTACAAGCCTGTTCAGGTACGAAGGTGCTGAGCGCCTGGAAGGGGGAACAGGAAAATATCGATAAATTCAAAGAGAAGAACATTTTGGTCATAGCCCGTACGGCAAATGACCACGGCCGTATCGCTTTTGAGGAGGCCATTACATTACAACTTAAGGCGAGGGGAATTAAAGCCACCGAAAGCTTTAAAAAATTCCCAAAAATCTATCCGAACCGAGAAATGAGCGAGGAGCGCGTGGCAATGATTACAAGCATGCTGGAAAGCGAAGGGTTTACAGGTATCGTAATCACGGTGATAAAAGACGAACAACAAACTACAGAGACCACTAGCAATGGGGTTTACATAGGTGCCTCATACGGTGGCTACCCTGGGTATTATGGTGGTTTTAATGATTACTATTCACGTCCATACGCATATGGTTCCTATTACAGTTCTTTCGGGGGGTACATTCCCACTTCTACATCAACCCGGACCTATTCTGACTATGTCTTGGAAACAGTTGCCTATAACCTCGATGAACCTTCTGAAAATCAACTGGTGGCCATTACCACCACGAGCGTAAGTGATCCAAAGGAAGCTTATAAGGCGGCGACGGAATACGCCGATAAGATTATGAAAAGTTTAGAATGATCAAACCTATGAATAACGAAACTTCCACTACCCAAGTACTGCGAATTTTAATATTACTTTTGGTATTGGGCTGGTGTTTTTTTATTATTAAACCTTTTCTTATTATTATTTTATGGGCAATTATTCTAGCCGTGGCCCTTTATCCACTCTATAATAAATGGGTTCATAAGATAAGTTTAAGTAAAAAATTTGCTACTGTTTTATTTACTTTAATAGTAGCCATATTGCTTTTAATTCCGTCTTATTTTGTATTAAGTTCCGTATTTGAATCTACCTCTTTGACCGTAGACCAAATCCAAAATAATACGCTACAGCTTCCATTACCGGATGAAAAAGTTAAATCTTGGCCCTTGGTAGGTGAAAAGATTTACACCGAATGGCATGACATATCCGATGATTTTAAAAAGTATGCCGAAATACATAAAGAGTTGTTGCTTGAATATGGAATTGATTTTGTTAGTGGTGTTACCGGATTTTTGGGAACACTTATAGCATTTATTATTTCTTTTTTGATAGCAGTTATTTTTATGTACAACGGGGATTCGGGCTACCGGGCGGCCATCTCCTTATTTCAAAAATTGGTGGGAAGTGACAATGAGGAAATTGTGCATATGTCACGTGATACCATACGGAGCGTAGTAAAAGGTATACTTTTAGTAGCGCTGATACAGGCAGGGTTGGCGTTTATCGGTTTCAAAGCCATAGGATTGCCAGCTGCAGGAATATTTACACTCTTAGTACTGGTAACTGCTATTATTCAGATACCAGCTATTTTAACAATGATTCCTGCTATTCTTATCGCCTTTTCCATTGCGGAACCTACCTACGCTATTATTTTCAGTATTTATTGTATCCTGGTGGGTATTTCGGATAATTTTCTAAAACCCATATTATTAGGTAAAGGCCTAAAAACGCCTATGATTGTTATTCTCATTGGAACTATCGGAGGTATGCTTTTGCATGGGATCATTGGGCTTTTTGTAGGTGCTGTTGTTTTAGCCGTTATGTACAGGATGTATGAGTTCTGGATAAATAGTCCGATTAAAAATGATTGATATAAAAGCGAGTATACTAATGGTATTTGGCCCAAGGATTAAAGCTTTTGGAATAGGATTGTATATAATTGGCATGCTCTTGCTAACCGGAAATAAGAGTTTTGCCCAGGATTTGGAACCAAGAAGGTGGTCGACCCTACCCATAGGGATTCAAATACTGGGGGTAGGTTATGGCAATACAAGTGGTGAAATATTTTTTGATCCAGTGCTGCAGGCTGAAGACGTGTCTATTAAAGCAAATACATTCATCTTACAATATGTGCAACCATTTAAATTGGGCAGCAAATTAGCAAGAGTGGATGTCTATATCCCATATTCTATTGCTAAATGGGATGGTCTTGTTCAGGGAGTACCAACAAATGTAAATCGAGATGGTTTAGCTGATCCTCGATTGAGGTTTTCAGTAAATCTTATTGGGCCAAAAGCAATGGATCCGCAGGAGTTATATGAGTATTATAAATCGAATCCGACATATACCACAGTAGGTGCTTCAATTGCAGTCGTTCTTCCTTTAGGAAAATATTTTGAGGATAAATTACTTAATTTAGGTCAAAATCGTCTTGTATTTAGGCCTCAAATTGGAATACTACATAACTGGAATAACTGGTCTTTTGAACTTTCAAGTTCGGTATTTATTTTCACTAAAAACAATAATTTTTTTGGTGGGAGTCAAAGAAACCAAAAACCAATATTCGCCCTTCAAACGCACCTAATCAAAAAATTTAAATCTAAACTATGGGCTTCCCTTAGTGCTGGTTATGGCACTGGTGGTAGATCAATAGTAAATGAGGTATCGAATAACGACCAACGTGGTAATTTATTAGCTTCTCTTTCATTGGGGATGCCAATATCAAAAAAGCAATCGGTTAAAGTTGCATACATCAATTCACAAACGCTCAAAGATATAGGGAGTGATACAGATTCATTCGTCCTAGCCTGGTCACTAGTGTTGTAAAACAATATAACTGATAGAATTAATCCTTGTATTTTGGATTTAATTTGACCAAAGCCAATAATAATATACAATTCACTGTAGGGGGAAAATTGGAATACACCGAGTAGATCTGTCTGGTTGAGGCTTCGATCAATATCTTGAATTCCAAGCAAGACGACGCTGAAAAAACGAAACGAACCGATGCCAATTTAGAATTGATCGTCTTTTGCCATGGGAATGGTAGTTACTGGGAGAGGTTTCTTTTCTTTCCAATACGGAGCAGGCATTTTATACAAGACTTAGCCTGAGTCTTGGGGTTGGAAAAACTATTGATTAGTACGAACAAACGCTACCTGAGACTTACCAGCGGATTTGGGTGGGATTTTGATTAACTGCTGAACAGTGCAACACAAAGGTCATCTAATAAAATTAATGCTACTATTTTTTTTGTGAATCAAAATTTATTTGATTGATAAATTTTCCTACTACGATAGCCGTAAGAATCACCAAATAGATCTGTCCTATTAGTCCAATAAGCATGGAAGCACTTCTGGCTACTCTTGTTACCGGTACAATATCCCCATATCCAATGGTCATAAGGGTAATATAACTGTAGTAAACTAGTCCTTCTGTATTCTCAACAGGATTTATTTCTCTTGGCACCAAACCATTGAAAGAACCAGGGGCTAATAACTCAATGGAGGTGCAGATAAAAAAACCCAGCAATCCAAGACAAATATAGCCACTGATCAAGCCCAGAATAACATTTTTATTCACGTGCATACTCCTCCAAACCTGGCCAATAATTTCGAGGGTCACCATGGAATAGAACACGAACAGAATGATAAAACGAACATAGGTAAAATTCACGGCCTCCGGCTCAAACAAGATGGCAAAGACATAGGTTAGCATAGTTAGGAGCAGCATGACAATAAAATTCTTTCGCTGCCTTTTCTTTTTAGATATCAGCAGTGTCCCGGCAAGTATATTGATGATAAAGAACAAAGGCCCGAATACCAGCTCTTGTAGTTTAGGCGGAACAATCAAAGATCCAAACAATATGGCAATAAGACTCACCAAAAAGATGGTAAACCTCTGCGGATATAATACCTTGCGGAGGTTCATTCCTCAATCAATTTTTCGTTGAATTCATAGGTCTTATAGTTCACTTTAAATAGTATACTATAAAACGAAGGAATAAAAAGGAGTGTTATTACCGTACCAAATAAGAGTCCGACCATGATACTTACCGCCATGCCCTCCCACATTTCACCTCCGCTTAGATACAAAGGAATTAGGCCAAGTACGGTGGTAAATGTAGCCAATAAAATAGGCCTGAAACGCTGCAAGCAAGCGGCTATGACCGCATCATGGGTAGACCGTTTTAAGACATTTTGCTCCACTTCTATCCGGTCTATGAGTACAATAGCATTATTGATGACAATCCCTGCCAAAGATATGACCCCTAAAAAGGGCATAAATCCGAAAGGTTCTTGGAACACCAATAGTCCGATAACTACGCCTATGATACCCAACGGAATGGTTAAGGTAACCATAGCCATTTTGCGGAAGGAATTAAACTGAATTATCAACAACAACAAAATAATAAATCCGGATAGGGGAAGGTATTTAAATACCGCTCCCATATTCTCAGCAGTGTTTTTTGCATCTCCTGCAAACTGATAGCTATAACCTTCCGGCCAATTTTCCTTATCCTGCTCTAACCAGGGTGTTATTTCTGTGGTTATTGCGGAAGCATTGGCACCATCCCGAAGTTCGCTGGAAACATTGATGGTACGTCTTAAATCCAACCGTCTTATTTTTGAATATTGCCACTGTGGGATAATGCTGGCAACCTGTAACAGGGGAACACTTTTACCAGAACTTTGGGAATAAATGTTCAAGGTCTCCAAAGACTCCAATGATTGTTGCTGACTTGCATCACTGCGCATTAAAATAGGAATGGATTTATCATCTTCGCGATACTCCCCTGTTTGAAAACCATCCAGAACCGTTTGTAGTGAAGTGGCAATATCCTGACTACTAATACCAGCTACCTGTGCCCTGTTTTGATCTATGTCGATCACAAATTTCTTACTCTTTGGGCCCCAATCGTCCTTTACGTTTTTAGTCCCTGTAATCTGGGACAATTTGATTTTAATTTTCTCTGATATTTTTGAAAGTTCGTCCGGACTTTGCCCAGATACCTGTATTTCTATAGGAGTACCTCCACCGCCCGACCCCAACGAGCCTACTTTAATATCCGCGTTGGGAAATGTATTAAAGCAAAAAGCATCTAAGCGATTGATCATTTCAATATTGTAAATCGCATCCGAAATATTAACCAACATATGGGCATAACTAGAGTTAGCCTCATCGGGGCTATACCCTTGATCATATGATTCAGGACCTTCGCCAATATAAGAAGACCAGTCCACAATACCATTTACCCGTGCGTCATTCACTTGCAGGGAATCCTGGATATAATTTTCAATGTCCAATACTACCGCAGAGGTACGTTCTATTTTGGTGCCCTGCGGCAAATTAATATCCACCGTAATCATATTCCGATCACTGTCTGGAAAAAATATAAAAGGGATTTTGGTGAAGCCATAAAGTGATAGGAAGAAGGCAAGGAATATACCACCAATTACCATATACTTCTTAGATAAAGCCCATAAGATCAAATCTTTATAATATACTTTCAGGACTTGAATGGTGCGATCTATAAGGCTTGGCTTTTTGGTACCTTTTGGTGGAATTTTGAGGAATAAATAGCAAAACAAGGTAATCACGGATAATGCCATTATCCAAGATGATAGTAATGCTAAGGTAATGACCACGAAAATGGGCCCTACAATATCACCCATGGTAGACTCTGCCAGATAAAAAGCCAAAAAGGCTGCAGAGGTGGTAAGAGTAGATATTAACAATGGCGTAAATAATTCAGTACAGGCATCTACGGCCGCCTTCTTAGCCGAAATACCTTTTTCCATTTTTACCATAATGGTTTCTGCCACCACAATGGCATTATCTACCATCATACCCAATGCCATGATCAAGGCAGCCAAAGTAACCTGGTTTAAGCCCATATTAATGACACCCATTAACATTAAGGTCATAATCACTACAATGGGTATTAAACTGGCAATGACCATCCCTGACCTAAATCCTAAGAAAATCAGCATTACAGCCAATACAATTACAATAGCCTGAATTAAATTGACAATGAAATCAGAAATTTTTACATCTATATAGGTGTCCATACTTGCTAGCCTGTTGAGCTCCAAACCAATGGGTAATTTGGATTGCCACCGTTGAACCACAACATCAACTTCTTCCCCTAATTTTATAACATTTGCGCCTTCCTTTAGATTTACATGCAGTGAAATAGCATCTTTTCCGTTAACACGCACCCGTTGTGTGGGCGGGTCTATATAGCCTTTGGTAATTGTGGTAATATCACCTAAATATACTTGCTGACTTCCGTCACCAACCGGAATTAGCATTTGCCGAATATCCTCAATGGAATTAAAATTTCCGGTAGGTTCCAGGACAATGCGCTCATTCTCAACATTGATCTGCCCTCCGGAACTTAAAATATTAGTAGCCGTAATGCTATTTTGGAGTTTACTTGCAGATAGTCCGTATTCTTTAAGCTGGGCATTTTCAAACTCTACAAAAACACGTTCATCCTGTTGGCCTCCAAGCTCCACTTTTGCAGCTTCTTCCAGCTTAATTAAATCATCTTTAATATCATCGGCAAACTCTTTCATATTGGCATATGAAATTCCATCTGAAATAAGGCCTACCGCTATGCCATACACATCCCCGATACCATCATCATCAAGATATGGTGCCACATTCTGCGGCAATCCTTTTAATGCATCCAACTTTCTCCGCAGTCTATCCCAGACGGCTTGTAACTTATCGGGGGCGGTCTCATCTTTGAGGGTTACCGTTACTACAGACAAACCAGAGCGGGAGGTACTGGTAACTTCTTTAAGTTCCGGTAGTTCCTGTACTTTTTTCTCTACCTTATCGGTAACCAGCTGTTCTACCCGTTCCGGACTGGCGCCTGGAAACTGTGTCACAATTGTTGCTACCCTTACGGTATAAGGCGGCATACTGTCTCTTGGCAAAGAAAAATAAAGGACCAAACCCATTAAAATTATGGTTCCCAAGACGGTAAACGTAATTCTATTTTTTTCTATTGAAAATTGCGTTAGATTCATGGGTTAATCAGTTTAAATATTGTAAGAATACGCTCCGTATTCAAGGATTTTTTAGTGTCAAATAATGCCATTGGGATCTTAATAAACTTATCAATCCATTACTGCAATCTTACCTGTTGTCCATCCAATAAAGTTTGCAGCCCGGCGGTCGCAATCTTATCACCAATTGAAAGTCCATCGGTAACGGTAAATCCCTCTGATGAAAGATCACCTACTTTGATATATTGTTTTTTAACTGTGGTCTGGTTGGCTTCTTCATTGAGTACAAATACAAATCTACCTTCCCCATCCTCTCCAACAGATATGGGAGGCACAACCAGCTGTTTGGCCGCATTATTAGCAGTGCCAAAATCGAAGGTGACATTTGCAGCCATGCCTGCGCGTATGGCATCTGATGGGTTCGTCACCACAATGCGTACTGGATAGGTAGCGGTGTTACTGTCCACGGAAGGCGAAACTTCTGTTACAACACCTTTAAAAGCTGTATTTTCCACAACTGGAAAGTTAATAGTAACCTCCATATTCCTATTGATTCGGTTAATAATACTTTCCGGTAGTCCTATCGAAATCTCCATGTCTGTACCCGCATTAAGAACGGCAATGTTTTGCCCTGGACTTACATTTTCCTCAATTTCGGCATTCACAGCTGCAATAATGCCATCGTCAGGGGCATTTAAAAACCCAAAACGGATCTGTTCTTGTTCAATGCCAACCTTTCGCTGAGCTGATTCAAAGCTGGCCTGCGCTGTTTTAAAGGAGTTTTTGGCACTTTCATATTCACTGAGCGATAAACTACCTTTCTCATAGAGTACCCGTGTTCGGTCCAGACTGAGTTTCGCCGTATTCATTTGAGAAGCTGCACTATTCTGGTCAGAAATGGCTGATTCATAACTTAAACGTGCCTGCACATTGTCCAATCTGGCGAGTAAATCTCCCTTTTTTACTAGTTGGCCTATTTTAAGATCAAAAAAAGTGATGATCCCGCTGCTTCTGAAGCTCAGGTTAATTACTTTTTCTGTACGGGCTTTTCCGCTAAACGTACGGCTGTTATCCCCTCCTAAATAGCCTACTTCCTGGTATAGCACGGGCCTAACCGGCGCTGCTTTCTCAACCGTTTTATCCTTGCAAGAAGCAAAAAGAAATAAAACAGCCACCAGTATCAATACACCTTTGTATTTCATAATTCAATAGTTCGTTAATTTTTATTTTGTTCTAAAAATGTCGTAAATCTGCCTAAGAAATCGTCATTTTCAGCCTTGGTATGCATTAAAAAATAGTACCCCATAAATCTTTCCAGTCGCAAACTTGCCAATAGGTAATTATATACAGCATTGGATCTGGCCAAACTGGAATTTAAATAATTATTCTGGGCGTCAATAAGTTGTACTACGCTCACCGCCCCATTGGAGTAGGATGTTTGTGTGAGGTCAAGGGCTTCTTCAGCGGCCGTTTCAGAGACCGTTGAAAGTTCTATATTGGATACTTCGTTAATAATGGCAAGGACTGCGTTATTTACATTGGTCTCTATGGCCAACTTCGTATTGCTTTTATTAATATCCAGTTGGTCTTTTTGTATTAATGCTATTTGACGGTCAATATTTTTTCTATTCTGATCCACAATAGGAATAGAAAGGTTTAGACCAACATTATAATTTTTACCCAGGGCGTTTGGATTAACTCCGGTACCCCATTGGTTAAAATTTTTGTTGTATTGCCCTTGAAGTGCCAAAGTGGGTAAAAATCTGCCCCCAGTATTTAACTTAATACTCCTGCCAATAGCGGCAATATTATAGTCCAAAGATTTTAATTCCGGAGCGTTATCCTTGGCTTCTTGAATCAGGTAATTTACAAATGATTTACGCAAGGTGGGATCATCCAATAGCTCCCTTAATTGAGTATAACTATACTCCCTATATAAGCCTTCTTCAAGCTCGGCCTCGTCTACGTCTATATCATAATCTACGGAGTTGTTAAGTAACTGATTAAGCGCAAAAAAACCTTGCTCCAAACCATTGTTCGCTTCTATCATTGCTTGCATGTCTTGAGCTAATTCGCTTCTAAATCGTAGTACGTCCGATTTGCCTGCCTGACCTGCTTCATAATTCTCTTGCGCAATCTGTAGGTTTTTTTTGGTCAGATTTAAATTAGTAACTCTAATCCGAAGATTCGATTTTAATATCAGGGCGTTAAAATAGGCATTTGATGCATCAAACAGTGCGTCTAATTGCGCTGCACTAAAGCGCTGTTTTTGCGATTCCAACAGATCTTTTTGAGTCTTAATATTTGCATTCGCATCCGGAGAAAATAAGGTCTGTAATATGGTAATATTGCCATCTGTGGAGTATTCAGGATTCAACCCCTGGGAAATTTCCGCCAGATCTGGATCTAAATAAGTGGCCGTTGTATTAGCAGTAATATTCGGTAAATAATTAGTCCATGCAGCCTGTACATCTTTTTCACTTAGATCTACGTCTTTCTGACTACTTTGAAGTGGCAGGTTATTCACCAACACGTCATTCATTACCTGTAGTATATTGTATTTTTTTTCAGAAAGTTTTTTATCGAAATCGCCAAGAAAATCAGTTTTGGCAATAAGGCTGTATTTAAGCGGAAGACCAATGAGTTCAGCGGTATTGTAATTAACTGTAAGCTTAGCATCAAAACTAATATAAGTTGGAAGATCCGCAAGTTCAGCACCGCCAACATACCTTTCGATTGTGAGCGCTATTCGACGAAAAAATTGGGTGAGATTCTGTTCTGCCTGATTGGTGGCCAATATCCCATTTTTAACTTCATCTATATTATTGGCGGTAAAGGAAGGAAGCTTTAAACGAATACATTCATTTGCAAGTGCTGTCATTTCAGCATTACTCAAATAAAATCCTTCTGCAATATAGACCGCGTCAATATCATTCAGATTAGACACAATATCATCATAGGTGTTGAAAGGTATTATGGTATAAGTTGCATTGAGCTTTTTAAGTTCCGTATCAAAAAAGGTATCGTAAGGGAAAATTTCTAAAAATGGTTGTTGTATGATGATACCAACTTTTTTGAAACCCGTTAATTCCTTAAAAGTGGCCAGGTCGTTTTTGTGCGATCTTGAGGCTACTAAATACGTTAAATTAGGAATTCCAGAGGTTGGATTTTCTTTGTCAATAGCAATAAAGTCTTCATTGACCGCCCCGAAGAGTATTGTTGGTTTGGGAAATGTTGTTTGTTTGTTAATGACGGTATTATTTATGAGGCCGAAAGCCAAAATAATGTCCACTTCGGAAGTAACGAGTGATTGATAATTAGCCTCCGCCTTTACAAGATTCAAATCGTTGGAAAGCAAGTGCTCATCGGGAAATCGAATTAAGGCATCTTCCCCTACAACAGCGGTGATTTCATTTTTCAGCTCCTCTAATAATGGGGTAAGCTCTGGTAAGTTAAAATCTATTAAAATTCCAATATCATAGGTTTTTTTCTCTTGTGAGAGTACAGTTATTGAAACAAAAAACAACAATAGTAGCTAGCGTAATTTTTTTCATCTATTACCTAATTATTAACAGGGGATTATTGCGATTATTAACGTAAGAATCAAATATACTTTATTTATTGGTTTATAAATCAAGTGCAGCGACTTTCAGCATATTATAATTAGTTCGTTTCGGTATAAACTTGGCTAATAATTGTAAATTTATCTTGCACAATTTAATCAACCAGAATAAGGAATTATTGGCTTAAAAAAGCTACTCTTTGCAGTATAGAATGGCAGTCCAACAAACGGGAATAGGTAACATCCAAATAATGGTTGATGGCCAACTTTCCAACATTCCTTCCTTTTATGCGATGCATTTTACTGTCCCATAAACTCATCGTACATTCTCGTTTAAGACTGATTTCCGACCGTTTACCATTCACAGTTACTCGTGCATAAATCGGTGCAATACAGTTCTTGGCTTTGGATACGTTTAGTTAGAACTAAATATTGAAAGTACTTTGTGTACTCCTAATCTTCGTTTTTTAGTTAAAGTTAAACTTGATAAATAAAGTCAAATCATCTGGGAAAAAGCGCTGGACGCTATCTACCTAATGGTAAAAAAAAAGGTGACCGAATATTCAAGGCTAATAGCGTATAATACGTATCGTTAGCTAGTATTATAAAAATTCGCTGAGACCTTATTAGTCACTACTACGAGGTGTTCTATGGATAAATAAAGGCAACCTAAAAAGGAGAACACTGCACCCTCAAATTTTGAATCAAACTTCAGACGCGTATAGCTCATTGCTACAAGAAGGGTAAGGCTACAGTTCAACCAATACAGTGTAATATAGTAACAATAAGTTAAATATATTAAATTAAAAAGGCCATTTTTAGTACATCAATAACTCAAATTCATATAATAAATCGCTCGAAGAAGCATATCGATTCTTTGCGGAGCACGGACCAGAAAATCTTACGGTTAAAGTACTGTCAGAACAGTGTGGACTCCCTCGAACTAACTTTCTATTATCACTTTGATAACAAGGAACATTTAATATCAGAAATGCTTGATTATCATAGCAATGAAAATGACAAGTTTCAAGCAGAAATGAAAAAAAACATAAAAACAATAATCCCAGATCTCTATATTTTAGGGTCCCATATAAAATTAGCATTATGTTTCACCGGCAATTACTCCGAAATAGTCACATAGATATTTACAGCAAAGCATACCATAGCGCTAATAATGGTTCTATTAAAATAGTACTTCCTCATATAAAGGCTTATTTTCAAACGAATCATTCTGATCTTGAGATCATTAATTTTTGTAATACACTTACCGATGCTTGGTACTCCCGATTAACTTTTGCTAACCTAAGTGTGGATTTATGGATAAACCTTGCAGAAGATATTATGAAAAATACATTGGGATTATACAACAATCCTAATTTATTGAAAAATTCTAAACTATAACTTTATAGTTATTTCTAGCAAATATTTTAGCTTCACATAGTTAAATCATAGGATTAACGGTTTAACTTGCTTTGGCCATGTTGTATGGTAACAAAGGTAAGTTTACCATCATTTCAATTACCATTAAAGTTGTTGTTTTCTTCCTGTTTCTATTTCTGAACCTAAAGTGAAATTCATCGAGATAAAACTGAAGATGTTCTTTTGATACCTCGTTTGCATGCAGCGAGGCGTTTTATTTTAAATGCACTTAAGGTATTACAATTCCATACCCGCTTTTCGCAATCCATCCATCATGTGCGTAACCAAGTCTTCTTCTTTTATAAAAAGACGCATTATGTATTGTGCTTTATCAATAAAATCAGGCTTTCCTCGCAGTAATGACGCTATTTCAGGTCTAGCCTCGTCTTTCATGTTTAATTGACCTAGGGCAGCAATTCTATGCATATGCATTGGAGACCAAAAAGGACCAGCAGGCATACTATATTTTTTCGCTTCAATAAAAGCTTGCTTATAGTCCTTTCTGCGGTAATAGTCAAGCGAGAGAATGCCATAAAAGTATATTGGAAAATTGACATTCTCATTCATTAATTTTTTAAGAATGAC
>RCND010000684.1_pt1 | contig 19429 bp, 17 predicted proteins | sample 2041351 | NCBI WGS metagenome assembly RCND01 (sample SAMN09708230, study PRJNA481090) | Marine sediment metagenome, whole genome shotgun sequencing project. | biome: marine sediment; feature: ocean; material: sediment; isolation source: Sewage treatment plant 12B marine sediment (STP12B) ... | reverse complement strand
TCCATTATTTTACTCCTCCAATCAAGAATTCGAATGTATATGTTATGACATATATTATAACAGTTTTAAACAGGCATGCATATATGTCATTATGTCGGTATGTATCTTGTGGAGACTCTTTTTTTGGGAAAAAAAGATTATAGTCGCAAAAAACGCAAAAAATGCAAAAGGGATAAGAGGTATCTGGTATTCAAAATCAGGTCTTTATGGTATGATATTATCAGTGATAAATAGACGGATTTTTGGGTGGTTACATGGATCAAGTAAGTAGCAATCTTGGTGAATTGACAACCTTCTTCTGTTGGATTAAAGGTGTGCCATCAGTGGGATTAGGAGACAGAAATGATTGTGTTTGAATTAGTAAAAGGTGATATAACGGAACAAAAAGTTGATGTAATAGTAACAGCAGCTAACCAAGGCTTAAAAGGCGGTGGTGGCGTTGATGGTGCGGTACATCAGGCATGTGGCAAAACATTGATGGATGAATGCAAAGAATTGGAAGGGTGTTCAACTGGTAAAGCGAAGTTAACCCGCTCCTATGATATGGCGGGAAAAGGTACACCTTGGATTATTCATGCTGTTGGACCACGTTATGCCGGTGGTATGTACTTTGAAGCAGACCTTCTTGCAGATGCTTATGAAGCAGCTCTGAACATCACCTTGGATTATAGAAATATCTATAAAAAACAATGTTTAGAGGTCCTTGATCGCTACATTGGTCACTTGGAAGCGACTCAGAAGCAACCATATATAAAAGATACTATTGCAGAAGTCAGGGATTACACCTCTGAGCATGAGATGCATTCTGTTGCCTTCCCATCAATCAGTACAGGGTTATATGGCTATCCTTTGAAAGAAGCTGCCACGATTGCTGTTAAAACAATTAAGAATTTTTGCAGACGTAACAGTCATTTGGAGAAAGTGGTTTTGGTCTGTTATGACACTGAAACATACAATACATACAAAAAACTAATGTAGGTAGAAGAAAGTCATCCTTCGGGATGACTTTTTATTTTTTCATAGGAAAGTTCTCCGATTAAGCAATCGAATGTGAAACGTATTCATTTGCATTAAAGATACTTTCCTACGAAACGACCGAAATATGAGCGGAGCTCATACCGTGGCGAAGCCACTTTTCTTAGAGGAGGTACAAGATGATTACAACAATTACAATGAATCCGGCATTGGACAAAACAATTAAAATTCCTACAATTATTTATGGAGAGGTCAACCGTGTTGGTGCTTTTCGTGAAGATTTAGGTGGGAAAGGTATTAACACTGGAAGGATTATTGGTGGTTTTGGTATTCCTACTTATAATGGTGTTATTCTTGGGACTGATAACAGTCATGAAGTTTTAGAATATTGTAAAAAAGATGGTATGGATATGATCACTCAAATCGTTCCAGGCCATACCCGTACCAATATTAAAGTTGTGGAGATGGAAAAAGATCAAACAACAGATATCAATGAACAAGGTGTTACCGTTGATGAAGAGAACTATCAAGCCTTCATGGATAAGGTGGATGAAGTTGCTTCTAATAGTAGTTTTATTATTATGGGGGGGAGTTTGGCAAAAGGCTTACCCACCAATGCCTATGAGACCATAGCTGAAAAATATAAGGGTGTTAGTAAAGTTGTGATTGATGCAGACGACGAAGTACTCATGGAGGGGCTTAAAGGCAGTCCATACCTGATTAAGCCAAACATTCATGAGTTGGAAGATGCACTAGATAGAGAACTTCATAGTGATGAAGAAGTTATAGAAGCAGGAAGAGAGATTATTAGCACTTATGGTGTGACTTACGTCCTTGTTTCTATGGGGAGTAAAGGCAGTCTGTTGGTGACAGAAAATGAAGCTTATCGAGGTGGAATAGTCCTAACAACCATTGTAAGTACGGTAGGTGCAGGAGATTCAATGCTGGCAGGATTTGTCTACGGTTTGGAACAGAAACACGACTTAGAAGATTGTCTAGCCATAGGCACTGCGTGTAGCACCATTACAATATCAAAGGATGGTTACCCTAAGCTTGAACTAGATGAAGTTTTGACGATTGCCAAAAGAGTACCCGTCAAAAAAATTTAATGAAGAAATTAATGAATCTAGCCATAGCTAGTGGTCTTTTCACCGAAGGCTTTCACTCGGACTATGAAGCGGTGGAAGCGTATTTGAAGCAACACTCTTTAGATGGTATTGAGATGATCCTTTATGGGGACTATAAGGTTGCGGATATACCAAAATCAATGATTGTGGGCCATCACCTATTGTACTGGCCCAATTGGATGGATTTCTGGCAAGGGAATCAGAAAGCACTGCTTAAAGACTTCCTAACTGAGGAGAACATCAAAGCTTATTATGGCTTTCAGACGCCTAGTGATATGTTGTCCTACTATAACGATGAATTTGAGACAGCCAAAACTGTAGAAACTGACTATATGGTGTTTCATGTGTCCAATGCCTCCTTTGAAGATATCTTTTCTTACAACCATAAATATACAAGTAAAACAGTTTTGGCAGCGTCTGTTGAACTCATCAATCAAGTATTTGTTGGGGGTGGGCCATTGTTGCTTTTTGAGAACCTTATGTGGCCGGGATTAACCTATACAGATCATCAGTTAACCAAATGGTTTTTTGAACAGATTACCTATAAGAATAAAGGTCTACTGTTGGACATATCTCACTTAATGGCAACAAACAGTGAGGTCACAACGGAAGAGGAAGGTATTGCCTATATTCATCGCGTGTTAGATGGTATGGGAGAAATGACAAAATACATCAAAGGCATTCACTTGAATAAAACCATAGCTGGTCCCTATTTACAGGACGATCATACAGAAAGGCACAGAAGGTATGCTGAGTCAACAGACATGATGGAAAGGTATGGCATGATCCATCAACACATATCAAAAATAGACAGCCACATGCCTTTTGACCATCCGGGGATCATGTCAGTGATTGAAAGAGTTCAGCCGGATTATCTAGTTTATGAACTGACAGCAACATCCTTGGGAGAATTATCAGAGAGAATTGAGTGTCAGAATAAGTACATCAAGTGATAAAGGACAGCCACGAAAAAAATTAACCGCGAAAAAATGCGTCGATGCTGAAAGGTTTGAGTCAACTTAGAAATTCTAATTGGACATTACTTTCAGCGTATGCGTATTTTTTCGCGGTTAAGTCTTATGTATTTCCTTTTTTGTGCATCTTAGTGTTTTAGTGGGTGCAGTGCCTAGTTATCTCCAGGCTTCAACAATGTTGTAATAATGATCGCCTGCAATAGTACATTTTTCATAATCGCAGTAAAGGTTAAAGTGGTTGAAGCCTACTTCTCTAAGTAGTTCTTCAATCTGGCTATATCTGATTGGGAAGAGGGGGATGCAGTTCTTGTAGATGTCTTCATCACCTTCGATATCAAGTTCAGTGTAACATTCCATGTATTGTTGTTCCATGGTTTGATGGCGTTTAAGTACCATGCCATCTACTTCAATGGGGGGGAGATTTAACATGCCTTTTTCCATGGCTTGGTCGTAGTTCACCACTTCGCATTTGAATTTACCATCAGAGGCAAGTATATTGGCCATGGCTTTGAAGAACTGTCTTACAGCCATTTCATTTGGTAGATGGGCCAGCGTGTTATCAAAACATAGGATTTGGTCAAAGAAACCAGCATCAAAATGCTTATCGACGTTGAGCATATCTAAGGCTTTGAACTGAGGTCCTTCAGGCAATTTACCTTTGGCGTGTTCGATGATGGCTTTATCAATATCAATGCCGACAACCTGATGCCCTTTGTGATAAAGTTCATGGCATAAGGACCCTGTGGCACAGCCGATGTCTAAGATTTTCTGTGGTTGCTCTGAGTCAAGAACAAAAGCAAGTTTTTTTTCGTTTAGAGGGAAAAGTTGATCATAATAATGGAGAATATTGGTATAAAATGACATGGCTACCATCCTTTCGCGTATAGAAGTGATTTTGATAATGACTATCGATTAATCTCATTATACCACAATTACTTCTTGTAGTGGTATAATCGGAGATAGGTTGTCTAAAGCACCTTGCTGACCTTTAATCAACCGATACAAATAGAGTTGCTGAATGTGGAGGATATTATGACGGGTATAACTGAACACGAGTTGATGATCACAAAAGATAAAAAACGCAGTGATTTGATAAAAATAATTGCCATTGTGACCATGTTGATTGACCATACTGGGCTCTTGTTATTTCCAGAACTAAGAATTATGCGAACCATTGGTCGAATTGCCTTTCCACTATTTGCTTGGTTGTTGGTTCGAGGGTTTATCCACACATCGGATCGGAAAAAGTATGGGTTAAGATTTTTTTGCTTTGCCCTGGTAGCAGAGATACCATATTCATTTTTAAATAATGACATGCACTATGAACCTGCCCACTACAATGTCATGTATTTGTTGCTATTGGGGTTAATTCTGTTATCTGTTGTAGAAAAGGCAGGACTATTGTTTAAGGATCAAAGATTCTTTACAGGCTTTTTGATGTCTGTCATTGCTCTTGCAATTGTAGCCTTCCCGGATGTTGTTCAATACTATGATCAAGACTTCGCATTGTCCTATGGTACCTATGGTTTGGTCATGATGCTCATCTTCTACTGGACAAGACACCAACCGGTGTTAATGGTCATTGGTTATGTAGCGTTAAGTTATAGTGAACCTTATCGTACAGGGGTTTATTACCGGGCCTTATACATATCACCAGAGATGAGTTATATGGAAGCATTAAGATCTTTTAATCTTATTTGGGAACAAATCAGTGATTTCAAAGATGGTTTTAGAACATTAGAAGGATATTTCTTCCAGGCAAGAAGTATGATGGGCTTAGCATTAATTCTAATCTTCAATCGCCTCCATGTACCAATAAGAATTCCCAAGTATATAGGCTACACCTTCTACCCGGTGCATATTTCAATACTCATACTAATCAGATTAATCAACGGTGGACCAATCGGATAGTCAAATTCTAATTTTACTCACAATAGATCATCTCCAGCAAACCAATAATTTACACATAGCCTAATATAAAAGCCCCACAGGTTCTTTGAAGAACTTGTGGGGCTTGATTTATGTTTTGATTTAATTCCAGTCAAAGTCTTCGGAATATTTTCCGTTGTTTTTCTCAGCATTTCTTAATGGTTCTAATACCGAGGTCATGGTATAATGATAGGCAGTTGAGTGACAGAAGGAGGGTACTATGTTTGATTTTAAAAATGACAAAAGTTGGCTTGTTATAATGATCATGATTTTCACTTTTGCCCCTGTGGGAATAATTGCATTAATTATAAAGATGATTTATACCATTAATAAGAGTCAAAATGAAAGCGGCGATACCATTAACCGTCCAGGAGAAACATACAGTCGTAAAACGTCTAATCGGACAGCAAATGACGTCGAATCCAGACTCCATGGTATTGAAGCTGGGATAAAGGACACTTTTGAAACTTGGAAAGAAACCGATACAATGGATCAGACAAGCTATCAGTTTGATCACTATAAAGAGGATAGCTATGACAGTCAAGGTTTTCCAGTAGAATTAACTGAAGAAGAAGACAACAATTTTGATGTGTCAGTAGATGAGGCTAAAGAAGCTGTGACTGAGAAGCCCTATAAATTTGAGTCTGAAGTTAAAGCAGTATCCAAGGACTATTTAGCGACTGATCATCTTGAGGCGGCACTTAACGATATGACGGACGTTACATTTAATGATGTACATATTGATACGGAGATTACCTTTGATGACGAACCGGAAGACCATGACCATGAAGGTGAGGTACCTCTAAAAGTGGTTGCCTGCACTATGTGTGGCACAGAAAACAGTATCTACATCATCGATCGATTTGAAACACCAACTTGTGAGAAGTGCGGTATGTTGCTTCTTGATAGACATTAAATTAGGCGCTGTTATAGTGTCTGTCACTGTTTAGAAGGAGATACTTATGTACACAGTTTATTATTACCCAACATGCAATACATGCAAAAAAGCCTTGAAATGGCTTGAGACAAAAGGTTTGGCAGTAGATTTGAAGCATATTGTAGAAGAGACGCCTAGCAAATCTGTACTTCAAGAAATTTTGACCAAGAGTGGCATGCCACTCAAGAAACTCTTTAATACGTCAGGAATGAAATACCGAGAACTTAACATGAAAGAAAAGCAGAAGAAGATGTCTGAAGAAGAGATACTGGATCTGTTGGCCTCCGAAGGTATGTTGATTAAACGGCCACTGATTGTTGGTGATGAAGTAGCACTTATAGGATTCAGAGAAATGGATTGGGAAGTTAAGGTACACTAACATGAGGAAAATCACACTTTTGCTTCTCCTGATATTTTTTGTTGCTGGATGTGCTTCATCTGAGCAGAGCGAGCAAACGACCCAAGAGACAACATCGATGACAGAAGTACAAACAGCAACAACAACAACAGAAGTGGCAACCCAAGAAAAGACAGAAGCAGATAGTGCTGCTGAAACCACACCCATGACAGAAACAATGTCAGTCCCTGAAACCACCGTTGAGGCAACTGAAGCAGAAGCAGAGACTGAAACAGAGCCTGTAACAACCACAGCTATAGAACCAGAAACAACCGTCTACCAACACCCGATGAATTGGGCTGAATTGAATGAGGATAGGTTCCAAGTGGATGAAGTTAAAGCCCTGTGGTTAACCTACTTAGATTTACAGCCTGTCTTTGAGAATAATTCCGAATTAGGCTTCAAAGCAGCCATGCGGAAAGTCGTTAACAACACAAAAGATCTTGGTCTTAACACCATTATGTTTCAGGTAAGACCTTTTGGAGATGCGCTATACGCCTCAGAGCTGTTTCCAACCTCCTATATCATATCAGGCTCAGAAGGGGCACCATTGCCTTATGACCCACTTGAGGTGATGATTAAGATTGCTCATGCAGAAGGCATACGTGTTGAGGCATGGATCAATCCTTATAGAGTGCGGACAAAAACATCGTCAATACCAATGTCTGAGAATAACATCGCCAAAATGTGGTTGGAAGACGGTTCAAGAAGGGTGCTTCAGTCGGCTGAGGGTACAATCGTCTATAACCCTTCTAATGATGAAGCCAAGGCAAGAATCATTGATGGTGTCAAAGAGATTATCTACGGGTATTCTGTGGATGGGATCCATTTTGATGACTATTTCTACCCAACGGCAGACATGACTTTTGATGAAGTTGAGTATTTAGGTTTCTTACATGACAGTGATGATTTGTCCCAGGCGGATTGGCGACGTTATAATGTGAATGAACTTATTGCAGGGGTCTATGAAGCCATCCAGCTGTCCGAAGGTAATCTTGTCTTTGGCATTAGTCCACAGGGAACAATTGAGTCCAATTATGAACAACTCTATGCAGATGTAAGGTTGTGGTTGTCCGAGCCCGGGTATTTGGATTATGTGGTGCCTCAGATTTACTTTGGGTTTGACAATGGACATGCACCCTATAGTGAGACTTTGGCAAAATGGCACCAATTGAATCAAGGTGGTGCAAAGGTCATACCAGGCATTGCGGTTTACAAAGTAGGGAAAGAAGATCAATGGGCAGGCGAAGGTGCCCTAGAGTGGGTGGAGCATGTAGGCATCATTAGTGCTATGATTCAAGAGGCTGAAAGTTATGAAGGTTATAAGGGCTTTGCCTTATATCGTTACGACTTTTTGTTCAAACCAGCACCTGAATTGATAGAACGTATGACAGAAGAAATTGACTTAATTAAATCATTCGAAAATGGAGAATAACAAAGCAGTGAAATAAAAAAAGCCCTAAGTTATCTAGGGCTTAGAATATTATTGGTTGTTGTCTTTAGTTAGCTTCTGGTTAACGCCAAGTATTCATACCACCACGTACGTTTGTAATGTCTTTGTAGCCGGCTTTGGCAAGTTGACGGCAGGCAACTGAGCTTCTAGCCCCGGATTGGCAGATTACCACTAACTTTTTGTCTTCTGGAATCTGAGTCAATTTGTTGCTGATTTGGTTCAGTGGAATGTTCCTAAAGCCTTTTATTTTGTTGGATTTGAATTCTCCAGGTGTTCGAACATCCATATAGAAGTAACTAAAATCTTTTTTTGCGATAAGGTTTTTTAGGTCTGCCGTTGAGATTGAGTTGGTTGAACTGCCGGCCATTATTCGTGAAGCGATTAAAGCAACAACAGCTACAGCAATGATAATATAAGCATATTCCATAAGAGGGACTCCTTTTAATAGTCGTAGTTTTGTGTGACGACCTTACTGATTAAAATCATTATATCACAATATTACAATATAAGGAAGTCCTAAAATAGTTATTTGTCACAGTGGTTTGGTCCGATAACTATTTGACAAAAATGAGAATAAATGTCAAAATGATTATAACGTGAAAAAATATTTACCGAGGAAGGGAAAATAGATGAAAGTTAAAATGTCTGCATATTTGCAGAGTATAAAGCCTTTGGCAAAAAGACTTGTGGATCAACTTAAGAAAGATTATGCTTATGTATCTTTGTTGGGGGCAGATTCCACTGGAAAAAGCTATGGCGTTAAAAGGACGGGTGTTACATTGAATGACTCAATGTGGGCTGAAAGAGGATTTGTTGTTAGAGTTTTTAATGGTAAGAACTACAGCGAACATTCATTTAATGAATTAACAGAAGATAATATAGGTCAAGTAGAAGAGAAAATCAGGGCAACAGCTGAGATGATGAATCAATTAATGGCAGCAGAAGGTTTTGATATTACTGAGTACAAGTTACTGGAAGAAACCGTCATTAAAGATAGTTTCTTATCAGAAGTTGAAGTGGCTCAGAATGACTTAAGTCATGAAGAGATTCTAGATAGATTACGTGGACTGATGGAATCAACGCTGAAAGAAAGCGATGAATTGGTTGATGTTCGAGTGATGCTTGAGGAAGTTCAAGTGTCTAAGATGTTCTTGTCTGAAGCAAAAGACTTGGAACAGTCTTATGTATGGACCAATGCATATGTTGTTCCAATTGGTGTTAGAGAAGGCAATATGAAATATTCCCACACAGTTGTATCAGGCCTTAAGGGGCTGGAACTGTTGGATGAACTGGCTGATGAATGTTCAGCTTCTGTTGATAATCTGAACATGTTACTAGGTTCAGAACCTATTGTGCCTGGAGAATATGATGTGATCCTTGACCCCGAGATGTCCGGTCTTGTTGCCCATGAAGCTTTTGGTCACGGCGTTGAGATGGACATGTTTGTAAAGAATAGAGCAAAAGCTGCTGAGTTCATGAATAAAGAAGTGGCTTCAGAGAAAGTGGTTATGTACGATGGTGCCAAGTCTGCAGAAGAAGTTTCTTCCTATCTTTTTGATGATGAAGGCGTCCTTGGAACAGACACAAAGATTATCGACAATGGTATTCTAAGAAGCGGCATATCAGATGTACTTTCTGCACTGACATTAGGTACAACACCAACAGGTAATGGTAAACGTCAGTCATATGAACACAAAGTATATACAAGAATGACCAATACATTTTTTGGTGGTGGCAAGGACCAATTAGAAGATATGATTAGGTCTATTGACCACGGTTTCCTTCTTGAAAGCTATAGCAGTGGTATGGAAGACCCTAAGAACTGGGGCATTCAGTGTGTTGTTTCCAGAGCTAGAGAAATAAAAAACGGCCTATTTACAGGCAAAGTATTCTCACCTGTATTCTTGACAGGTTATGTGCCTGATTTACTAAAATCCATGACCATGCTTTCAGAGGACATTAATCTGACCGGTGGTGGTATGTGCGGTAAAGGGCATAAAGAATTTGTTAAGACCTCAACAGGTGGTCCTTTCATTAAAGCCAGAGGGAGGTTGAATTAATGATTCTACAAATTAAAGAGATTCTAAAAGAGATTGATGGACTTCACGGTTGGAAGATTGTTGAAGTGACCAAAGAAGCACAAGAATTATTTTTTGTTAAAAAGGTCTTAGATATGAATAGAAGTAAAGATGTTCACGTCTATGCAGTGACCGTGTATGTTGCTTTTGAAGAAGATGGTAAGAAGTATCTTGGCGAGTCAGTCACTGAGATTGCACCAACGATGAGTCTTGATGAGGTTCGCGCTCAACTTGAAGATACGGCAATCGGCGCATCATTCGTTAAGAATGAAGCATTCGAGTTAGCACAACCGTCTGATGAAGCAGCGGCACCTTTAGAGAATTCACTCTCAACAGACAGTTTAACCCATTGGATGCCTAAATTCGCACAAGCAGTTTATAAATATGACACCCATGAAGCTGGTGGTATTAACTCCAGTGAAATATTCCTTAACAAAGGAAGTCGACGTATTCTTACTTCAGAAGGTATTGATGTGTCCTTTGACAGTTACAGTGCAATGATTGAAGTCATTGCTGACTGGAATGATGGCGCTGAACCTGTAGAGTTATTCTTCCTAGCTAACTTTGGTGGTTATCAGCCGGAAGTGATTTCTGGTAACATTGGTGAACTGATTGAAGAGAGCCGTGAGAGAGCCCATGCAACAGCAACACCTAGTTTAGATGGTGTGAATGTGATTTTATCCGGTGAAGCGGTTAGAGACTTGCTTCGTTATTATGTGAGTAAGTCAAGCGCACGCGGTAAGTATGAAGGTATTTCACAATTTGAGATTGGTGAACATCTTCAAGGTGAGGATGTTCAGGGAGATTTACTGAACATTGACATGTTGCCAATATTAGAAGGATCAAGTAAATCAGCCACTTATGACAGTGATGGTGTACTATTGAAGCCAGTGTCTTTAATCGCTGATGGTCAACTTAAGACTTTGTTAGGTGATACTAGATTTGCTTCTTATTTGAAGATTCCTGCAACGGGTCAGTTAACTAACTTTAGAGTAGGCCTCGGGAGTATTGAAGCAGCCGAGATGATGAAAGAGCCTTACTTAGAGTTGGTATCTTTCTCAGACTTTCAAGTAAATCCTTTAACCGGTGATTTTGGTGGTGAAATTAGATTGGCAAGATACTTTGATGGAACTGATGTAAAAGCAGTGTCAGGTGGTGCAGTATCCAGTAATATCAAAGAGGTACAAGCCAACATGACCTTCTCAAAAGAAAGTGCACAGCACGATTATTACTTCGGACCAAAGCATGTTATGTTCAAAGGTTTACAGGTAGTTGGTAGCTGATATTATTATGTAGATTAAAGAGGCGGTCTCAATAGAGATCCGTCTCTTTTTTATTTATTTGTGTTTAGATTTCTGACAAGTTTAAAATGATAGTAACACTATCATTTTAAGTAATACTATGGCATAATAGACTTATATAGATAGATGTCGGTGTACAATACTTTGGATTTAGAAGGAGAGAAATTATGAAATTAATGAAGTGGTTATTAGGTGGTGCAGGTGTGGCTTATATGGGTATGGGAGCTCTTCTCTATAACAACGTAATGAAGCCCAAAACATATACACATAAAGAATCTTATGAGTTTGATTTGAATCAAGGTTCCTATACACCTGAGATGATTGAGTCACTACCTAAAGAAATAGTGAACATTAAATCAACCATGGGCTATAATATTTTTGCCTATTGGTTGCCATATGAAGAATCAAATAAGACAGTCATTCTAGTTCACGGTATTACATCAACTATCTACGGAGCTCTTAAGTATTATGAGCTCTATAGAAATATGGGGTACAACATTCTGACTTATGATCACCGCAATCATGGTAAAAGCGGAGGCACTCAAACAACTTTAGGATTTCATGAAAAGAAGGATTTAGAGACTTGTGTGAAGTGGGTTAAGGAACGGGTAGGAGAAGAAAGTATCATTGGAACTCATGGAGAATCAATGGGAGGCGCAACGGTTATTCAGCATGCTGCTGCTTATAACTCCGTAGATTTTGTTGTATCCGACTGTGCTTTTGCCGACCTTTCCAGAGAATTGAGAGATGTAAGCAAAAGAGATCACAAGATTCCTATGTGGACAGCGTTGCCTGTTGCTTCATTCATCAGTAAGTTAACCGGGAATGGTTGGTATCAAGAGGTATCTCCGATAAAAGTGATTGGTAACGTTGAAGTGCCTTTGATGATTATTCATGGAGATTCTGACACCTACATAACACCAGATCATGCTCAAGATTTATATGATGCAAAAATCAAAGGTGTTAGGAAGCTGTTTTTTGCTAAGGGGGCTGATCATGCCCTTTCCATTATAAAAGACAAAGAAAACTATACCCGAGAAGTAAAAGAATTCCTTAGGAAGATAGCTATTGAGGCTTAGATGTAAGATCAGCTTCTACAACTATACTTCCTAAAAGTCATGTCTTATGCTAGACTATCATAAAAAGATTAAGGTGGTATTGATATGATGAATTATGTTGGTCTGGGGCTTTTGTTCCTAGCAATCATCTATACAGGTAGAAATATAAACCTCTATTGGAAATTGAAAAAAGAGTTGGGTAAATTGGTTTTAGCCTTGTCTCCGAGTAAAAGGCAAAAGAAATATTTACTGATTTCAGGTGTGGCATTTATTCTTTTATTGATGGTGGTGACCTTTAACTATGTGAATAGTAGTATTCCGCTCAATTTCTCATATAGCATGCTGTTGGCACTGGTGATTTTCAGTTCAGGGAGATTCGTTGAAAGTATTTGCGAGTTAAGAGAAGGTGGTATGTTAGGGAAGTTGGAGAAGATTCCATACTCAAACATAAAAAGTTATTCATTCGCACGACAAGGCAAAAGACATCTGGTTAAATTTCAATTAACAACTAAAATGGATTTTGTGTCGATGGCATCACCTAGTGATGAAAAAGCTTTGAAAGAAGCAATGCTGAAGTTGAAGCATGGTAAGTAAAATTAAAGATTACCGCGAAGTGCGCTAAGTATTGATAGCAAGGCGCAAAGTGTCAGTTAATAAAAACACTTTGCGCCTTGCTTTTTTCTTATTGTACTTTACGGTAATCATTTGTTTAAGGAGTTCATTTAGCAGGTTCTAGTGTTGGAATATCGTACTGATTAATATTTTGTAGCTTCAATTCACCAGTTGTGCTTAAATCTTCTAAATCTGACACCACCATTTTACTGTCTGAAAGGCTATAAAGGTAGTCGCCAATGGTGAGAAGTCTTTTTATACTTTCTTGGTAGTTATAATAATTGTTAGTGGCCGTCTTGTGTGTCACTTGCCCTTTATAGGTGAAATTATCTGTGGTTATGTCATAGACGTATGCACCACTAAAATCAGTCACATAAGGTGTTTGGCCAGCCACTGTAATTGGGAAGCCCATAAGTCCTTTTTGTAGAGAAATCATCAATGCTTTATGGTTATTTTGTAATTCGGAATAAGTGCCTGCAACGCCGATGACCTCTTTTTTGCTTTCTATAGGATTGGCTGGGTCGGTCACATCAAAGAGGGAAAGTTTGATGCCACCGGTTCTGATGTTGCCGTTCTCTTCATTGGTATCCGTGCCAAAACCTAAGACATGATTGGCATCTAATATGTGCATGTAAGTGGAAAAACCAGGAATCTTTAATGCCCCTATTACTTTGGGCGCAGTAGGTGTAGAGGCATCAATAACAAAGAATGGATCCACTTGTCGATAGGTGACCATATAAACTCTATCTTGATAGAACCTTGTGCTATAGATACGTTCTCCTGGGGCCAGCCCTGTCACTTCACCAACTTGTTTGAGTTCATTGTCAAGTATATAAAGATTGTTTTTAGAAAGGTTATTTTCATTCCACATGTCACCAGTTGTTGTAGCAATTCTTAAATGATTGTTGTAGTCATCCATTGAAAATTGATTAACCAGAATGCCAGGGACTGAACCTTTATTTTCATAAGTGATGGTCCCATCATTTAGAGAGAACTTATATATGGCAGTTGTTTTACTGTAGTTCGGTACATAGATGAGGGTATTAAGTTGTTCAGCATAACCGTAGTGGGTAAAAGCTAGGTACATGGTTTCAGATGTTGCGTAGACTGTCTCAGCACGACCGAGGTAAGCATCTACATTACTTGTGCCTTCATCAAGGTTAATGCTGATGGTCATCATAACCGATGGGGCCACATATTCAGGGAAGTAATGGAGATTCTCATAATCTATTACGGTAGTTTTGCCAGTAAGGTTATCAGCAAATTTTGGCTGGAGTTCATAATCGGTTAAGTCATTGATTGACCAGTAGTCCAGTCCTTTGTCTGTGACCATATATAACCGATCATTCACAAGTCTAGAGGATACGTAGGCACCTTCATAATCCATGTCCATGGTCAGAATGGGTTCGGAAGGTGAGGATATGTCATACACCAAAGTGAAGGTGTTCGGAGTGTAATAGGTTGGCGGTGCGATAAGTTTCGTGTCCAGTGTCATTAATTCCGGTAAACCGTAGTAGACGTAACTTGATCCAATAACCACCAGCTGATTTCCCGTCAGATACAGATTGGAGACAGCACCTCTACCACTGTTTATTGGAATTATTCCCAATAATGTTGGTGCTGTTGGGTTGGTACCGATTAGGTTAACTTGACCATTTGAGATGGTGGCAATGAGGTCGCCGTTTGTTTTGACAATATCACCTTCATCAACACCTTCCACTTGATTGTTCGTTCCAGAATAACTTTTTTCACTTTCCACAGCACTAGTTTGGGAGGCATCATCGGATCTTAAATCATCTGTGGTTAAGCCCTCATCAACTTCAGGGGCCTCCATGATCACATCAAGCATAGTAGAAAAGCGGCGATTAACATAATTATGTAAATCATTGTTATAGCCCAGTAGCTCTATGAGCGCTTCCTTAGTACCAACGACAGGTAGACCAGTCTCCATTGGTAATGGTGGCGTCTCTCTAGTTGTGATTAAGACATCTCTATTAAGCGGGTCCCAATCAACATCATGACCTAGGGATTCTGCCACAAACCTAATCGGAATCAGCATGTTGTCATTGATGATTGTGGAGGCGGTGTCTAGGGTATGGATACGACCGTTAAGAAGAGCGGCACTGACATCAGGGGACATAAGTACTTCGATTTGATTATTTTTAATGATGGCTTGTCGGGTCTCTTTATTCCAATCAACGGTGGCGTTAAGTGCTTCGAAAACGCCTCTTAATGGCACCAAGGTTCGACCATTAATGATGGTTGGCTTTACATCAAGTTGGAGCATTTCGCCATCAACCACAATATCTATTGAAGCCATCTCTGCTCCATTGATGTTTATTGTAGGCATCAGTAATGTGACGAGTAATAGTGTGGATATAAGTGTCTTTAGGTTTTTCATCGGTAACCTCCTAGTTTAATTGATTCATTTGTTTAGCTAAATTATACTACTTTGACGACACAATCACCAAAAATGTTCCATTTAATGGTATAATAAGTGCTGTGAGCCCATGGAGAGAGCGGGATAAGTGGGTTTTAAGGAGCGTTTTATGGGTATGAAGGAACGTCAAGCAGCAAACATCATTGCTGCAAAGGAAGGACTTACACAACTACAAAGATATAAGTTTAACGGCGATTATCATCAAGCCCAATTAGTGGGTATTAAGTCTTTAAGATTATTAGGTGTATCAGTGAAGATGAAACCTAATCTTGTGGGCTTATTGATGGATATCAATCGGACAAAAGGCATGTTTAATCAGCGTCGTATCAAAACCCTTGGTGAGAAGGGGAAACCACTCTCAGATACGGAACTGTTGCAGCTGCGATTGTTGGTTGAACTCTGTGGCCCAACAGCTGTCCTAAACGAAGACTTGTACTTATCATTGTTATTGCAGATAGCTAAAATTGCCGTAAGAAGACAACAGAATATGTACAGTGCTTTAGGTTATGCAGGCTTTGCTTTAATTGCTTTAAGGTACCTTGAAGAAGACGATAAAGCAGAGATTTTAGGGGATAAAGCATTAGAAAGTCTTCAGGTTTATGAGTCACCTTTAGTACGGTCGGCAGTTTTCTATATATTAGGGCATTGTGTTGGCATTAATTTTTCTTCGTCAGAGGTGTGGCAAAAAAGATTGCTTCAAGGCGTTGGTGATGCCTATAAAGTAGGAGATACTTGTTATATAGGACTGAATTATGAAGCTTGGGCATCTTTGAACTTTGATAGGGGACAATCTCTGGAGAAACTTCATGACCGTCTTGAAGGTATATTAAAGCTGGATCAGCGACGTGTTGCTCTGAAGATGCGACAGTCAATTGCGATGATTGATCAAGCGACGGAAGCCTTGCTGTCTGGGGAGCAATTGTCATTGACCTATGATCAGACTTATTTTGAAACAGACACTTCATATCGTTTGAATTATGCCTCGGTTGCATCAACCCTTGCTGTTGTAGAGGAAGACTACCAAAAGGCTTTGACCATCATTCAGGATGTCAAAAAAGATATGGTAGACTTAAAATCTTCTTATACGGCTGGTCGGTTATACTTCAATGAAGGTGTGGCCATGACTATGGAAGTGCTTAATCATCGTATTAAGAAAAGTGTTATTGCGGTTAAGCTGAAACAATTGAAAAGGTTATTTGACTATAAAGTGCGGCAGAATCCGGATCAATATGGCCACCTGTATAAGATAATTAGCGGATGTGGACACCTTCTAGATGGGGCCTACGATGCTGGGTTTACCGATTTTGAGCAGGCAATTGCGTTGTCTATTGAAAAAGAGGATTTTAGGGATGCAGGTATTGCTTCCATTTTGTTGGGCCATCACTGTATGTTTAATCAAATGGACAAATCAGCCCTCTATTATTACACCCTTGGGGCAGAATACTATGGTTTATGGGGAGCATCTTCTATAAGTGAGATGTTGCTAAGAAGATATCAAATGATTATTGATGTTGATGACCTTTCAAAACGTTGGCAAAACGAAGAAGATTTAGTGGAAGAAAAAGTGCATTTAGAAGCGCTGAATTTATTGGAAGAGGTAAGTCATAGACGAGATGCAGATGGGTTGGAAGTATCTTTTGGCCAGTTGTTATCAGAACGATGGCAGACCGATAAAACCATGATTTTTAGTGAGTTGAATGGTCAAATCGGTTTGGTTTATAAGGGGATTGAGATGGAACCTTGGAGAGCAATAGAAGATGGTTCTGTCTATTCCGTTGGTCTTGTTCAAAGGGTATGGAATCATAAAATAACTGTCAGAATTAACAGTGATAGTCATCACGATTTATTGAAGTATGATGCGTACCTTATGGATCATGGACAAGGTAGTCTTCTGGGTATTCCAATGGTATACGATGATCATTGTTATGGTGTGGTATATATGGAACGTGACGCTGATTTTGATGATGAAGATTATAAAACCATCGAATTATTTACCAACCAAGTGGTTTTTATGATGAAAAGATAGGCAGGGTTGTGTTCAAATCATATCTTTTAATTAAAATAGTCTCAGGGAATTAATTGAGTGGATTTGAGTTATTCCAATATAGTATGTAAATCGATGATTAAAAGGTAATTTAATGGGGTGGGAATATTATGTTTAGAAGTGTTTTTGGGCAGTATATGGGGCAAAGACGTTCAGTGTATGTGCTTTTTTTCGGGCGATTGGTAACAAGCATGGGCGCGTTAATCTGGCCGATGCTGACACTGATCTTAAGTCGTAAGATTGGTTATTCAGACAGTGAAGTGGGGTTTATTCTGATTGGCATAGGTTTTATCTTTTTGCCGGCTACTTGGATTGGCGGTAAGTTAGCTGATCGATTTAACAGGAGACTGTTGATTGTTATTATGGACAGTGTTAGTGTCATCTTCTTCCTTGGTTGTGCCTTTGTTGAGCCGGGAACAACAATGTTGGTCTTTTTCGTTATAGCTGGTTGGTTTGCTAATATGGAAGCACCTGTTTTTGAAGCATTGATTATTGATGTAACAAAACCAGAAGAACGTGAAGTGGCATATTCTTTGACCTACCTTGGGAAAAATTTAGGGATGACCGTTGGTATCGCTTTAGGCGGACTTTTATTCAATAATTTCCTCCAGATTGCGTTTATCATCGATGGGGTAACGACTTTTATTTCTACAATTGCCATCGTCGCCTTTGTTGTTGTTATCAAAGCAGAAGACTTTAAAGACAGTACTCAAAACGTGTACGAAGGTGAGATTGATGCTGATGAGAAGACAATTAAGGTGCTTTTAGATAGACGGCCAGTCTTTAATCAGTTGTTCGTATTCTTCATGACAGGCATCGTGTATGATCAATATATGTTTGCATTACCGTTGTACATGCATCATCTTTATGGTGCCTCTGGGGTGGTATATTATGGTTATGTCGCTAGTTTTAATGCAGGGATCGTGATTCTATTAACGCCTTTCATAACAAAGTACAGTGAACGGTACAGTGAATTACCAAAAGTGATGATAGGTATTGGTCTATTTTCAGCCAGTTATTTACTCATTCTTGGTAGTCCGATCTTTATTGTTTTCTTTGTGTTTATGATTCTTTTCACAGTAGGTGAAATTCTCAATATGTTAGGCACCTCACCATATGTAAGTAGACGTGTACCAGGTACACACAGAGGAAGAGTGAACAGCTGGGTATATATTGCTTTTTTCTTAGGATCAATGACAGGGAAAGGCTTCGTTGGTGTCATGCTGGAACGTTACTCCTATGAACCAACATTCATCCTATTAGCCATTCTAGGTGGCATAACGGTACTCATAACAGCTTATAATTACAAAATAGATAAGTCACGATTCCCTAAGTTATACAATAAGAAGTTAAAGGTTGCAGATGAAGTTGAATGATAGGAAATTTGGAGGTGCGAGTATATCTTTTACTCCCCTTCACATTTTGCTCCTCTGGCCCAACTCGCTCCTTAAAGCCAATAAAAAAGTCAGCCATACTCATAAGAGTTTGACTGACTTTTGTTAGAATTGATTATTTTTTGTAGCTTTTGATTGCAACGATGTATATGCCTGCTAATTCTACTTTTACATTTTTCTTAACAGGTAACTGTTTGAAAAGTTTCTCATCGCACATCAGTGTTTGAATCTTTGGACCGATTTTTGCTTTTACAAGTGGCATCTTACGCCATTTCAAGTACATTGGCACTTGATCCTGAATGACTTGTGGTAGGTTAGAATTACCTATCCGCATTTTCTTTTTATCGATAACAAGTATAGTTGCTGTAATTTTCGATTGATTGATAATTTCCTGCTGACCATCTGCTTTTGTCTTTAAACGACGACCTACGAAGTAGAGTACCGCTAAGACTACAGCAACTACGGCCAGGACGATGAGCACTATTTGCCACCATACCATGGGCGTACCTCCTAATGATTCATTTCCATTTTTATTATTGGCTTTTCACGCAAGCCGATTACATACATTCTACCATTTTACTCTGAAAAAGCAAGGTAAATCATCTAATTAGCCATAAAAAAACATTTATAAATCATGTTATGACGACTTGTTTTCAAGGGCTTTGAAGTCATTAAACTTGGTGTGAATCATGGTTTCCACATTTTTAGGA
>RCND010000680.1_pt1 | contig 19499 bp, 19 predicted proteins | sample 2041351 | NCBI WGS metagenome assembly RCND01 (sample SAMN09708230, study PRJNA481090) | Marine sediment metagenome, whole genome shotgun sequencing project. | biome: marine sediment; feature: ocean; material: sediment; isolation source: Sewage treatment plant 12B marine sediment (STP12B) ... | reverse complement strand
GCAATATTTGAAGATGGCCACATGAGTCATATTGAGAATGAGCAAGAATTGATACAAGTATTTACAGATTTTCTGTAACTTGGTTTTTTGATACTTTTAATTTTCGATTATTAAATTTCATGAAATCAACCTGTCCTTTATGTCAAGGTGAATCAAGTATTTTTTATCAAAATATTCAACACTCTTTTAGACTTTGTTCTGCATGTTCTGGCATATACAGAGATAAGGATCAATTTCTTAGCATAACAGATGAAAAGAAAAGGTATCTGAATCATATTAGCAGCATGGAAGATACAGGCTACTATCAGTTTATAAGTCCAATTCTAGATGAAGTTGATAGTGACTTTCCCATTGGTAGTCTAGGTCTTGATTTTGGCTGCGGTCATACTCCTGTTCTTTCGAAACATCTACAAAACAAAGGTTATGAGGTGCTCGCCTATGACCCTATCTTTTTTAATGATAAATCTATTTTACAAATAAATTATGACTTTATTGTGTCTTGTGAAGTCATAGAACATTTTTTTGAGCCATTTAATGAATTCAGTAAGTTATTTGACTTATTAAAACCTGGTGGCAAGTTAATATGCAAAACACATCCTTATACTTCAGAAATAGATTTTGAATCCTGGTATTACAAAAATGACCCGTCCCATGTTTTTATTTATCAAAAGCAAACATTTGAATGGATAAGTAAAGTTTTTAAATTTAAAAATGTTAAAGTGAATGACAGAGTCATTATTTTCTCTAAATAATTCTTAGATTTAAAAGAATCATTTCTTTTGAATAAAATAAACGCATCATGAAAAATTCAATCCTCTTCTTATTGATAAGTATTTTATGCAGCACTGCTGTTTTATCACAATCTAAAAAAGAACTCAAAGCCGAGGAAGCCATAAAGGAATATGAAGCCATGAAAACGCTTATCGAGAGTCAAAATTTTGAATTTGAGGCTAATTGGGCAACGAGCCAACAAGGGCGAAGAATCAATCTAGGTTCTAATTCAAATTTTTTAAGAATAAAGAATGACAGCGCCGAAATATACCTTCCTTATTTTGGAACGCTAACTTCAGGTGCTGCGGCCAAGACCAATGATGGGAGCATAGAATTCGCTGGAATCATTGATAATTATGAAATGACCCTTGATGACAAAAAACAGCAAATTTCCGTGCAATTTAATGCGACGACTAAAAATGATAGATTTCAATTTAGGATGACCATTTATAAAGGTGGAAATACATTAGTCAATCTTAATAGCAATTACAGATCAGTCATAAAATACGATGGTAAATCAAGGAAAATAAGAGCAAAAAAATAGACTAGTCAAGAGCGTTCCAACCCTGTGCTTCAATATCGACTTGCTGACCACCACGAGTCACAAGCTGAACAATTCCCGTATCTTGGGTCATATGACCAATAATACTAAAATTAGGGTTTGCCTTAATTTTAAGAAAATCTTCTTGCTTAACAGTAAATAGGAGCTCATAATCCTCACCCCCACTTAAAACAATTGTTGTGCTATCCAAATTGAATTCCTCACAGGTTGAAATGACCTGCTGATCCATAGGAATCTTATCCTCATATACCTGACATCCGGTATTAGATTGTTTACATAAATGCAAGATCTCTGATGAAAGACCGTCAGAAATATCAATCATTGAAGTTGGTTGAACTTCAAGATCCGACAATAATTTTACTACATCCTTTCTCGCCTCAGGCTTTAATTGGCGCTCTACCAAGTAGGTATAATTATCAAGTTCATGCGTTGCATTGGGATTGACCTGAAAAACCTGTTTCTCTCTTTCTAGTACCTGAAGCCCTAAATAGGCTGCTCCCAGATCACCAGAGACGACTAAAAGGTCATTTGACTTTGCCCCATTTCTGTATACAACTTTATCCTTTTTTGCTTCACCAATTGCAGTAATGCTTATCAGTAAGCCTTTGGTTGAAGATGTCGTATCTCCACCCACAAGATCAACGTTATATGTGTTACATGCAAGATGGATACCAGCATATAATTCTTCTAAGGCCTCCAAAGGAAACCTATTAGAAACTGCCAATGAAACTGTGATTTGTTTTGCAATTCCATTCATTGCATATATATCAGATAAATTGACCATTACAGCCTTATAACCCAAATGTTTTAAGGGCATATAACTAAGATCAAAATGAACCCCTTCAACCAATAGATCAGTCGTCACTAAGGTTTGGATCTCTCCTTTTCCTAACACCGCACAATCATCACCTACACCTTTTACGGTATCCTCATGATGGATCACAGAATCTTTTGTAAGATGCTCTATTAACTTAAATTCTCCCAAAGAAGAAAGGGAGGTTTTGGACTGATTCTTATCTTCTAACATGCCGCAAAGATAGTCCATAATTAAAAATATTCAATCTATTATTTTTATGATGTTTACAGCAGATAAATTTACTTTTCAAACATTAATTACTGACTGAAGATATAAGTGTTGTTCAAAATTTATTACATTTAGATCAACTTTTAATTTTTCATGATTTAATTAATTCTAAAGAGTACAAATGAAAAACTTATCGCTTTCAACCAAAGTACTTCTTGGTGTCCTTTTAGGTGTTCTTACTGGACTTTTTTTTGGCGAAGATGTGGCCTGGCTAGGAATAGTCGGGGATATCTTTATTGGATTATTGCAAATGACAGTATTGCCTTATATTATGTTCTCCCTTATTGTGAACATAGGCAGGCTTTCTATGGATAACGGAAAGAAAATAATTCGTTATGGCTTAATTTTCCTATTTCTACTCTTAAATATTGGTTTAATTTATCTCATCATACTTCCTCTAAGTTTTCCTGCCTGGACCAGTGGAAATTTCTATAGTACTGATTTTATACAGCCCAGTGTTCCTTTTGATTTTGTCAAACTATATATTCCGGCAAATCCCTTTGAATCAATGAGCGACAATGTTGTCCCGGCAGTAGTTTTGTTCAGTATTTTTATCGGGTTAGGCGTTATGAAACTTCCTAATAAGGAAGCTCTTTTAAAACCAATAGATGTGCTTACCGATGGTTTAAATCAAGTCAATAAAATGATTGTAAAAATAACTCCTATTGGTGTTTTTAGCATCGGAGCCGGGGTTGTTAGTACTTTGAGCTGGTCTGATTTAAGCAGATTACAAGGCTACCTTTTAGTGTATTTATTAGCAGTTATTCTTATAACCTTTCTGGTATTACCCTATTTAATTTCAATTTTCACTCCTTATTCTTCTAAAACCATTTTTAAAATAACGAGGTCAACATTGATCACAATTTTTGCCACAGGGAAAATCATTGTTGTTTACCCACAATTAATTGAGAACATCAAGGAAATTATTAGATCAGATGAGAATAATACTAAAGAGGGTCAGGATAGAGTAGACATTATCATGCCTTTGGCATATCCATTTCCAAATCTTGGTACTTTTATGATTTTCATATTCGTTCCGTTTGCGGCCTGGTTCACGGGAGAAGCAATGGAATTTATGGATTATCCCATATTTTTAAGTTCTACTTTTCTCAGTAGTTTTGTTGCTCCTATTACAGGGCTTCCCTTTAGCCTGGATTTATTAAAAATTCCTAAAGAGACCTTTCAATTATTTGTGGTTTCAACTGTGATTACGGATCGTATTCGGGTTGTTTTAGGAGCCTTTCATTTAATTGCCTTAACATTATTAACAATAACTGCTTGTGGAGGATATCTAAACTTCAATAAAGGTAAATTTATTCAAGCATTGGTCGTTATTTCAATTACCTCTGTAATTTCAATATTTGGCCTTCGATCTTTGTTAGAAGCAAGTATGAAAAACATTCCGACTAACCTTGAAATTGTCAATAATTTTCAACTGTTAAGCCCACAGCAAGATTTTATTATTTTAGAAGAAACAAAAAGAAATCCAAACCCAAAATGGAGAGGTGAAAACACCTTGAGTCGCATTAAAAGGAGAAGTAAAATTAGAGTTGGGTATTTTGAACACGCCGCACCTTTTACATTTCTTAATAAAGATAGTGTTCTTGTGGGCTATGGCATTGACTTAGCACACCAATTGGCAGCTGATCTTAACGTTAGCCTCGAATTTGTTCCAATAGTTCCTGGAAATTTAATCGAAGAGATGAACAAGGATCACTATGACATAATAATGTCAGATATCTTTTTATCCAGCAGATATGCCGAAGAATTAGAATTATCAAAACCGTATTTGGATGTGTCATTGGCCCTTCTTACTAAAAAAGACAACAAAATGTTTGATAACTTCAACATTACTTCCAAACTAGACACCTTTACTATTTCATATATAGATCGAAAAGAGATTGCTAAAGATTTTTTATCCTTTTTCCCTAAAGGTGGTTCCTATCCTGTGAGAGAAATCAAAGATTATTTTGATTATAACGAGCATATCTCGGATAATCAAGATAGTATCTTGACTGATTCAATAGTTATCGATGCGCATCTTACAAGCGCTGAAAGAGCAGCCTCATTAACTGTCTTAAAATCAGGATATAAAGTTGTAAATCCACTGCCTTACCACATTAATAATTCACTGGTATTTCCGATTGCTCGTGATAATGTATGGAGAGCATATATTGATAAATGGATAGATTTCAGAAAACAAGATGGAACTTTTGACAAAATTTACGACCAATGGATCTTAGGAAATCCCCATCTGGAAAAAGAAGAAAAATGGAGCATTCTTGAGAATGTAATAAAGCCCAGGTTTGCAAAAACAGAGACTGACAAAACGGATAGTCTTGATATCAAGAACTAATATGATGTATAATTATTTTGAAACGTTCCCATAAATACACAGTACTTTTCAGCTTTTTTTTATTGGCCAATCACGCCATTTCAGCCCAAAATATTGAAGCTGTTTACGATACAGTTTCTGTCAAAAGTTTTGATAATAAATCCTTGACATTTACCTTGAATGATTCTTTATTGAAGAAGGTGACTTTTTCACGATCTCATCCTAAACATACTCAAATAAAAGGAAAACATGTTCTTGGAGATTTTGGTAGAGGAATGCTGACCATGATTTCAGGTTTTAGTCAAGAGGATACTAAAAACAATGTCGATCTAAAATTTGACATTAAGTTGAAATCGAAACAAAGTAAATTTTCTTGGAATATTAATTTGTTTTGCAAAGGTCAAATAGGAAAAGATTTGGATCGGTATCAAACGGAAGATGGGGGTCATTCTTTATCGATTGATCATTTTGCACATGTTAATTGGGACCAAGGCGTTTCAGGAGAAATTGCAAATGAAAATTCAAAAATTGGTGAATTTGTCTTGATTAAATATCCGAAATTTGATCAAAAATCTTCTAAAGGTCCGATGGAGTTTTTGGATGAATTAAAAAAGAAAAACATCCATCAAAATGATTTTGAATCAAAAAATTCAGAGAGTACTACTAATCATGATTTTGCCATTATTGGTGAACTGCACGGTATAGATTTCAAAGTAGTTACAAATATGAGAAAACAAAAATTTTGGGTTTTTCAGGGCGACACCATTAAAGCAATTCTCGAGAAATCAAATTCAGGTGGTAATTCTTTCGGAAAAAATTATTTTATCCTGGTTCATCCTGAAATTTCAGCCTTGGAATCTATTTACTGGCTCAAAACAGCTTTATTAGCTGAGTATCTGAATCAGACATTGTCAACCACCTATTACAAATGGTAATAGAACAATCTAAAGTCCTCTTTCTTTTTGAATATGCTCATATGCCGTTTGTACTTGCCTAAATTTATCCTCGGCACCTTTGGTGTGCTCCGGGCCTAAATTTCGTAATTTATCTGGATGATATTTTTTTACCATTTTTCTATAGGCATTTTTCACCTCAGCATCAGAAACAGATTTCTCAATTTCTAAAATCTTATAGGCGCTATCAACTTCATTGTAGAACATGGCCTTTATCGAGTCCAAATCATGAGGATTGATGTTCATATAACCTGCAATGGAATTAATCTTATTCAACTCATTCTCGGTTACGATTCCATCAGATTTAGCAACCCCAAACAAAAAATGTAGTAATTGTAATCTTGATGCATGATTCATGTGTCGATTAATCTGCAAACAAACCTGTCTTGTTGAAATCTTATTGTTTTGAATAATACCTTTGAATAATTTAAAAGCGTGGTTGGCCCTTTCTTTACCATACATACTTACGAAAGATGACCGTACAAAATCCAATTCGCGTTTGTCCACATTACCATCTGCTTTAATCACTATGGCTGCAAGAACTAGTAAACTAATTTCAAAATCTCCAGATTGAGTTGATTTTTTTTCATTCGAATCATTCTTAAAATCCATGAGTTCTGTTTCAGAAAACCCATCAACAAAACTACCAACTACGAAACCTAGAATACCTCCTATAGGTCCTGCAAAGGTCCACCCTAAACCAGCTCCAAGCCATTTTGAAAAATTTGCCATATATCAATTTTAAAAGCACAAATATACAGTTCTAGGCACATTTTCACTTCATTGAAGCCTTAATTTTTTGTGAAATCCTATTTAGATCATTCCGATTTAACAAATTGTACAAAATATGACTGCTTAGGCATTAAGCTTTTGTTATTCACCTATTTAAAATAAATTTTCTGGCTTATAATGTATTGATTTTGGAATAGGGGATTACTATTGTTCTCACTCCTGTAATTAATATCTTTTCATTGCTTATCTTTGCCAGCTCGATTATTTAACTAAAAAATATTTAAATTATGTATCCAGAAGAATTGGTAAAACCGATGCGCCAAGAATTAGTTAGCGCTGGTTTCGAAGAGTTATATTCAGCAAAAGATGTTCAAGATGCTTTGGATAAAAAGGGAACTACTCTTGTTATGGTGAATTCTGTTTGTGGTTGTGCAGCAGGAACAGCAAGACCAGGTGCTATTGCATCCTTGCAACTAGACAAAAATCCTGATCATTTAACAACTGTCTTTGCTGGTGTTGATGTTGATTCAACTAATAAGGCAAGAGAAATGATGGTACCTTTTCCTCCGTCATCACCATCAATTGCTTTATTTAAGGATGGTCAATTGGTCCATATGCTTGAAAGACATCATATTGAAGGTAGGTCAGCAGACATGATTGCCGCGAATTTGGCAGGTGCCTATGACGAATTTTGTTAATCTCATTTTATGAAATTATTTTTTTTCTTGCTGACTTTTCTAGTCAGTTATTGTTATGATTCAGGCGATATTACTCGTCAAGAAGCTGATAAAGTTGTGATTGAAAATCTAAAAGTTGAGATCAAGACTTTAGCTGACACTTCCGTTTGTTCTGAAGAATTTAGCTGTTATAGCGTTGGTGTTGGAGCAAAACCATGTGGTGGGTTCTGGGAGTATATGATCTATTCAAACTCTATTGATATCGTCAGTTTTCTGGCAAAAATAGAAACGCTTAATGAGTTAGAAAAATCTTACAATGAAAAAAATATGATCCAATCTGATTGTTTTATTGCGATGCCACCTAGCAGTATAGATTGCGTTGAAGGAAAATGTGTAGGAACTTTTCAGTAAGAAAATCAAATAAATATTCTTTTAAAAACCTCTTTTAATTAAGGGGTTTTTATATTTTGCATTATGGATAAAAAACGAATCATAACTTCAACCATAAATTTTGTAAAAGAGACCTTAGAAGGAGCTGAAGGTGGACATGACTGGTTCCATATTGAAAGAGTCTATAAAAATGCCTTACTAATTGCCCAAGGTGAAGAAGTTGATATTTTTGTGGTCATATTAGGCTCCCTTTTACATGATATTGCAGATGCTAAATTTTATGATGGTGATGAATCTATAGGCCCAAAAAAAGCTGCTGATTTCTTAAGGGGCCAACAGGTGCCTGAGTCAGTTATTCTACATATTGAGAATATTATTCGATATGTTTCATTCAAAACGAGTCTTGAGGCGGATAAGAAGGATAAATTTGACTCCATCGAACTTAAAGTAATACAAGATGCTGACCGACTTGATGCGATTGGGGCTATAGGTATTGCAAGGACTTTTAATTATGGTGGATTTAAAAATAGGACACTGTATGATCCTGCGATTAAACCTTTAATTGATCAAGACAAGGAAACTTACAAAAACAGTAAGGCACCTACAATTAACCACTTCTATGAAAAGTTGCTGCTATTAAAAGATAAAATGAATACGGTGACCGGAAGAAAACTTGCAGAAAAAAGGCATCAATTTATGCAACAATATTTAGATCAATTCTATGATGAATGGAACGGTAATACTTAGCCAAAGCTTAAAAATTAGGCTTTCGTTTTTCTAAAAATGCAGAAGTCCCTTCATGAAAATCATCAGTTCCGAAACAATTACCGAAAGCATCAATTTCTACATCAAATCCATTAATTGAATCTTTAAAATTTGCATTTACAGCCTTAATTGCCGATGCAATAGCCAAAGGAGAATTCCTTGCAATTTTATCAGCCATATCCTCACAAAATGAAATAAGATCTTCCTGAGGCACAACGTGGTTCACCAACCCATGTGAGAAGGCATCTTCAGCACCAATCATACCTCCTGTAGTAATCATCTCGAAGGCCTTGCCCTTGCCAACTAATTGAGGAAGTCTTTGTGTACCACCATATCCAGGAATCAGTCCTAATGAAACCTCGGGCAATCCCATCTTAGCATTTGTACTGGCCACTCTCATATGGCAAGCCATGGCTAATTCTAATCCTCCACCCAAGGCAAACCCATTAACAGCAGCAATCACGGGTGTTGACAATTCAGCAACAAAATCAAAAAGTTTTTCTTGACCTTTTCTAGATAGTTTCTTTCCTTCTGTCATGTCAAAATCTGCAAATTCAGAAATATCAGCCCCTGCAACAAATGCCTTTTCACCGCTACCCGTTATAATTATAACCCTAACCTCATCTTCAAGATCCATCTTCTTAAATGCATCATGGAGTTCTTTAATAGTTGCCTTATTCAAGGCATTTAATTTTTTAGGGCGATCTATGGTAATAAAACCCATATGATCACCATATTCAATAACAATATTTTGGTAGGACATAAAATAAAATTTAGTGCTGTTATTCTTTAGGCAAAGATACTGAAAAAACGGTTTTCTTATTGACTTTTGACACAAAGGTAATGCTTCCGTTATAGGCTTCTACAATGTTCTTAACCATTGGAAGACCAAGGCCCATACCGCTTGATTTAGTAGTAAATTTAGGTTCAAATATTTTAGAAGCATCTGATTTTTCTATTCCCATGCCATTATCTTCTACTTTAATCATTACCTCTCTCCCTTTTTCAGTAATACTGACCTTGATATATGGATCCTCTGTATTTTGCAAAGCATGAATAGCGTTAGTCACTAAATTGGTTAAAATTCTTGTCAATTGAATTTTATCAATTTTTGTGATGATCTCCATTTTCTCAGGAACGTAGCTAATATAGGATTCATGAAAAATATCAAGAGATTTCTTAACTTCTTCAACGATATTCAATTTTTCCTTATTGGTATTTGGCATTTGCGCAAAATTCGAAAATGCCGATGCAATTGAACTCATAATGTCAATTTGCTGTATCATTGACTCACAAAATTGATGCATCTTTTCTTTTATATCAGGATCATTAGGATCAAATTCATGATTCAAACTTTGCACAGTCAATCGCATTGGCGTCAAAGGATTTTTAATCTCATGCGCAACCTGCCGAGCCATTTCTCTCCATGCATGCTTTCTTTCGCTCTGGGCAAGCTTCACCGCTGAATCCTCAATCTGGTCAATCATGCTATTATATGAATCAACTAGATTGATAATCTCTTGACTGGCATCGTTTAAAACAATTTTTTCATTAGTCCTTTCAACCGTAGTTTGTCGCATTCTCCTACTTACATTTTCAAGAGATTTTGTTATGTATTTTGAAAGAAAATATGCCATTGTAATGGCTATAAAAAGAATCAGTAAATAAACAAAAGACAATCTTTTTAAAAATTCCCTCAATTCCTTATCCTGAAAAGTATTATCCTGAAGGTAAGGGACTCCAATAATCCCAACAATTTGTTTTTGAGACCCTGTCAAATAAGAATATGAAGATTTAAACTTGTTACCGTCATTTGAAGACTTTTGCAATACGAGTCTGTGATCAGGGTTAGTAATAAGATGTTGAATGATGTTTTCTGACAAATTTGCATCTGCAGTGTCTGTGGCATTATCAACAAAAGAGCTTTCAAGTAATTCTCCCTTCAGATCATAAATATTAATATCAAGATTGTGTATATCCGAAATTTCATAGAGCTTCTTCTCAAGAATAATAGGCAAAAGTATCGTTTCATACTCATTGATTGTAATCCGTTCTAACTCATAAGTAATAGCTGATTTTATAGCTTCTTCCTTCCTTTCAAGCCTTCTGTAGTGATATTCTTCGGCCTGTTCATTATATTGATAAATTGTAACTGCAGCTATCAAAATGGATGCGATAACAACAATAAAGATCATTGCTATAAAAATGCGCGTCCGCAGCGAGAATTTATTGATACTTGTCATTGCTTTTTCGGTAAAGATACTAAATTCAAAAACGCATTTAGAAGGCTAAAGTATTAACCTGAGTTCGATTTAAAATATTAAACACAGAAAACCAGTAGTACATGAGTTTTGAATTAAAAAACATGAAGTAATAACAGGTTATTAAGATTTAGAAACCGTAAAAAGAAACTCCACTCCCCCATCTTTTAAATTACCCACAGTTATTTCACCCCCGTGTAATTGGATGGCATTTTTAACAATTGAAAGACCGTTATTAGTAAAGACCTGTTTGCCTGTACAAATATCGGTTTAGCCATTCTAATGTTCACTCTTATTCCTTTATCTGACAAACTAAGATTGAGCGAATCTTTTACTTCGTATATCAATTCGTTCAAGTTTATTGACTCAAACTTAAATCTTTCCTTAGCTTCAGACATCTTATGAAGTATAGAAATATCTTGTATCAGATCAGAAAGTCTTTCAGACTGGGTATAGGCATTTTCAATATATTTTTTTTGAATATTCTTTTCTATACTATTCTCTTTTAAAAGTTCCAAATACCCTAATATAATCATGATTGGGGTCTTTAACTCATGTGCTATATTTGAAGTGATTTCCTCCTTAATTTTCTTTTGCCTTTCAAATTGAGTGATATCTCTGATTACGATCTCAAAACTTTTATCTGCAAAAATAATGGCATGGATATTAAATGCTCGTTTATCCTTATAAACGAGCTCCTCCATATGTGGTAATTTACTCGGTTTTATAAGGACCCCATCTCCTAGGTTTTGTTCCAAAAACGCACTCAAATTTTTAAATTCCTTTACCTGGAAGATTTGTTCTTCCGAAATGTTCGTTTCGTCTGAAATGATATTTAAATACTGAATAAAATGATTATTCCTTAGAATTTTTTTCTTTTGTGGCGTAAAAAAAGCTATCCCCTCATTCAATGCATGCAGATGTGAGTATAACTTATTTTTTTCAATTTCAATATTGCTTTTTGCCAGGGTAAGTTTGTCATAAATATCGGCAATCTGCTTGCTGATTTCCCCAAATTCGCCTCTAGGGAATTCCACCTTCTCAGAAATCGCTTCTCCTTGGCTCAGACGAGTAGCAAAATCCTTAAGTTTAAATAAAGCACTTGAGAGATTCTTTGTGATTAAACTAATAAATAACCAAGTCACCAAGAATAAAGTGATCAAATAAAAGAGGAATAATTTCTCAACGACTAAAAAGTTTTTTACCTCCAAATTATAATGAGCTGCAGTCCTAACAATCAGATTCGAATAGTTTTTAGCATAATAATAATATTCAAAACCCGTGGTTGCCGACTCCCTTATGTTTGACCCTTTCCCGTTTTTTATGGTTTTTGTATTTCTGGTCTGTGCAGATGGTTTTCCATTTTCATGACCTGCTTCACTTCCGAATCATAAAGCACTTTCCCTGATTTATTAAGAATGGTTACCCTTATATTATCATCAGGTATATAGAGATATAGAGAATCAAGTGAGCTAAGATCTTTGTCATTTTCAAGCCCTTTTCTTTCAATATAATTATAGGCAAGCTCCGCAATATTATTTAGGCTTATTTCAATCTGATCAAGTTTGAAATCCTTCTCTCGCTTGTATTGAAACAGCAGCACAAGAATTGTAAATACGATAAAAATTGACGATAAATAAATATCTTTTTGCGATATTCCAATTTCCCTAATAAAACCAAGCTTCCAATATTTTCAATAAAACACAAGCAAAACTAGTTGTATTTATCATCTAAGGGAAACTAGTTGAATTAAAGAACAATTAAATAAGTATTACCTAAATGTTAATTCTAAGAGTTTAGGATACTTCTTATGAATTCAGGAATCTGATCAATTGAATTATGCTTTAAGAATTTGACAAAAGCTGATCCTATAATTGCTCCATTTGCATAATCTGTGGCCTGAACAAAAGTTTCACTATTTGAGATGCCAAAACCTATGACTCTAGGAGTTTTAAGATTAAGATCGTTAATTCGTCGAAAATATTTCAATTGAACCTCATCAAAGTTGTTTTTTGCTCCAGTTGTACTTGCTGAGCTAACCATATAGATAAAACCTTTAGATATTCCATCAATATAGCTTATTCTCTCATCGGATGTTTGTGGGGTGATTAAGAATACATTAAACAATCCATACTTCTCAAAAGTGGGTAAATATTCTTCATAAAAAACATCAACGGGAAGATCCGGAATGATCAATCCATCAATACCAATTTCTGAACACTTCTTGCAAAAAGCTTCGATTCCATATTGAAGCATCGGATTAAAATAGCCCATAATCAATAAGGGTATTTTAACTTCATCCCGAATCCCCTTCAACTGATCAAAAAGTTTTTCAGTGGTCATCCCGTTTATTAAAGCCTGTGTGCTACTAGCCTGAATGGTAGGACCATCCGCCAATGGGTCTGAAAATGGCAATCCAATTTCTATCATGTCAACACCTGAATTCTCTAATTTTTTAATTACCGTACTGGTATCTTCTAAGTTGGGATAACCTGCTGTAAAATATATAGATAGTAATTTCTTTGGTGTTCTGCTTTTTGGGCCATGCGCCTCTAAAGTTTGCTCAATTCTGTTCATTTGTTCATTTTAAAAATTACAAATTGAAATATTTGATATAGGTATCAAGGTCTTTGTCTCCTCTTCCTGAAAGATTTACAACAACTATATCTTCTTTTTTAAAGTTCATTTTTGATAAGGCTGCTAAGGCATGTGAAGTTTCAATAGCTGGAATAATGCCTTCTAACTTGCACAATTCCAATCCGGCCTGCATTGCTTCCTCATCCGTTGCATCCAGAAACTGGGCTCTTCCCGAGGTAAATAAATGAGCATGCTGAGGGCCCACACCTGGGTAATCTAAACCTGCTGAAATCGAGTATGGCTCAATGATTTGACCATCCTGAGTTTGCATAAGTAAGGTCTTACTTCCATGAATAATCCCTTCTTTACCTAATACACTGGTCGCAGCTGACTCTCCTGAATCGATTCCCTTACCTGAGGCTTCAACGGCAATAAGCTTTACTTCCTCCTGATCAAGGTAGTGATAGAATGCTCCCGCGGCATTACTACCACCGCCAACACAGGCAACAATATAATCCGGGGAATCCGTATTTTCTTTTTCCTGTAATTGCCATTTCATTTCCTCAGAAATCACAGACTGAAACCTAGCCACCATATCAGGATAAGGGTGAAAGCCAACCACTGATCCAATGATATAATGAATTTCAACCGGATCATTGATCCAAGCTCTAATGGCCTCATTAGTCGCGTCTTTCAAAGTTTTACTCCCTGAGATGGCTGGGACCACTGTAGCTCCTAACATTTTCATTCTAGCGACATTCGGTGCTTGCCTGGCAATATCTTTTTCTCCCATATACACCGTGCATTCCAGTCCTGCCAAAGCACAAACTGTTGCAGTAGCAACTCCATGTTGACCCGCACCAGTTTCTGCAATAATTCTTTTCTTACCCAGTCTTTTCGCCAATAAAATCTGGCCTACTGTGTTATTTATTTTATGCGCACCTGTATGATTTAGGTCTTCTCTCTTTAAATAAATTTTAGCTCCATATTTCTCTGATAATCTTTTGGCTAAGTATAAGGGGGACGGTCTTCCTACATAATCCTTTAATAGCGAATCAAACTCCTTCTTAAATGAAGGGTCATTCATAATCTCCAAATAAGAATTTTGCAAAATTTCCATATTAGGATGTAACATTTCAGGGACAAATGATCCTCCAAAAATCCCATAATAACCCTTTTCATCTACGTGATATGATTTTTTCATTTACTTGTCTTTTGCATTTAATTCAATAAAATTCTTCAACTCCAAAACATTTTTCATTCCAGGTTCACTCTCAAACTTGCTATTCACATCTATGGCATAACAGTTGGATGCCAAAGTGGAATTCAAAAATTCGGCAATTTGACCTGTTTCGGCAGGGCCAATCCCTCCACTTAAAAAAAATGGTTTACTTAGCTCATATTGTTTTAATAATTTCCAATCAAACAAAGTTCCGTTTCCCCCTCTTTCCTTTCCTTTTGTATCAAATAAAAAATAATCACAGGCAGGCATATATGCCTCCAAAATTTTAAAATCAAACTTCTCTGAAATCGAAAAAGCTTTAATAATTTCAAACCCAGATACATTATCCGCCCTTAGGCTAAGACAATACGATACAGACTCGTCTCCATGTAATTGAACTGCATCCAAATCATGTTTCAAAATCATGGCATTGACAAATAATTTTGACGCATTTACAAAAACTCCTGCTTTTTTAATTTTTTGATCTATGTCAGGTATGTGTCCATCAAAATTTCTTTTTGACCTATCATAAAAAATAAAACCAAGGTAATCCGGCTCAAGAGCCGCAACCGATTCTATATTTTCCTTATATTTCATTCCACACACCTTAATTTTCATGACCTAAAGAAGCTATAAATTGTGAAGCAGATTTTCCCGGATCTTCGGTTCTCATGAAATTCTCACCAATAAGAAATCCCTTATAACCAAATTCTTTTAAAGCGTGAATAGCCTCAATACTACTAATACCACTTTCCGATATTTTTACTTTTTCATTAGATATCATTGTTGCTAATTGTTTACTGGGCTCCAGACTAACTTCGAAGGTTTTCAAATTTCTATTGTTTACACCTACCATATCAATATTCTTAAGATTTGATTGTTTCAATTCATCTTCATTATGAACTTCGAGCAACACTTCAAGGCCTAGTTTATGAGCCAATTCAGAAAATAAAGTCAGTTCCTTTGGTGTCAGAATTGCGGCGATCAATAAAATAGTATCTGCACCTAAAGCCTTTGCTTCATAAATTTGGTAGGAGTCAATAATGAAATCCTTTCTAAGCACAGGTATCTGAAGATGTTGACGTGCCTGTATCAAGTCATCCAAAGAACCACCAAAATATTTCGTGTCTGTTAGAACTGAGACCGCAGAAGCTCCCGCTTTCTGATATGCACTTGTAACTTCAATCACACTGTCATTATGATTAATCACTTGCTTAGAAGGGCTTCTTCTCTTGAATTCAGCAATAATTCCACTGCCTTTAATAATGCTGTCAGACATAGATATACCATCTCTTTCAAACATAGGAGAATCCAATAGAAAAGATACAGGTAGCCCCGCTTTCTTAGCTGCAACTTCACGTTTTTTATCCTTAACGATTCTATCTAAAATATTCAAATTTCTATAATTTTAATTACTAAAATCTCGTAATTGTTTAAATGTCTGCAACGCCTTTCTACCAAGTAGAGACTCCTTGGCGAGCTCAAATCCGACCTGATGACTTGTTTGATTAACTATGGAAATAGCCAATCCTGCGTTCGCACAGACCACATTATTCTGAGCTTCAGTCCCTTCTCCTTCCAATACTTTTAAAAATATATCAGCACTTTCTTTAACCGATTTACCACCGTAAATGTCACTTTGGGTGATGCTTTGAATACCTAAATCAGCAGGAAGAATCATTTTATCTTCAAGATTTGTGATCATTTTGGTTCTATCCGTTAGAGAAATCTCATCATAACCTGCCAAGTCGTGCAGAATGGCATAATTTTTATCTGTTGTCTGATATAAATACCCGTACATCCTTGCCAATTCTAAATTAAAAACACCGACCATTTGATTCTTAGGAAACGACGGATTCACCATTGGGCCAAGCATATTAAAAAAGGTTTTGACACCTAACTCCTTACGGATAGGAGCCACATTTTTCATCGCCGGATGAAATAGTGGGGCATGTAAAATACAGATACCTATCTTGTCAATTGATTGTTGTAAAAATGATTCTTTATTTGAAAATTTAATGCCAAGATGTTCCAAAACATTAGAAGATCCGCAAGAAGACGAGACACCATAATTACCATGTTTTGCCACCTTAACACCAGCTCCAGCTGTTACAAATGAGGCTAGGGTCGAAATGTTAAAAGTATCCTTCCCATCACCACCTGTCCCGCAAAGATCTACTGCATTAAAATCAGAAAGATCAATAGCAAGGCATAATTCAAGTAAGGCTTCTCGAAAGCCATCTAATTCTTCAATCGATATACTTCTCATCATATATACGGTCAAAAAAGAAGCGATCTGACTCGTATTATAAAGTCCTTTTGAAATATTAACCAATACATTCTTCGCTTCGTCTTTGGAAATCGTTTCTTGATTGATCAGTCTATTTAGTATTTCTTTCATCTTCACTATTTTTTATAAAAGCTATTAAGCTTCAACCCAATTTTTTAGTATATTTTTCCCTTCAGGAGTCAATATTGACTCTGGGTGATATTGAACAGCACGTACATCATGTTCAATATGTCTTAGGGACATGATTTCTCCATTTTCATCAATCGCTGTACTGATAAGTACTTCTGGTAAATTTTTTGAAACAACCCATGAATGATACCTCCCAACCTCTAATTCAGTTGGAATATCTTTGTATAAAACATCATCCTGATTGACTCTTTTAATTGATGTGGATACGCCGTGATACACCTTGTTTAAATTTTCAATGCTACCACCATACACTTCAGCAATTGCCTGTTGACCCAGACATATACCTAAAATGCTCTTAGTCTCACCATAGGCTTCGATAATCTGTTTTAACAAGCCTGCTTCATCGGGAATACCAGGACCAGGAGACAAAAGAATCTTATCAAAATCACCAGCTTCCTCTATCGTCAATTTATCATTGCGTTTTACAGTAACCTTGCAACCCAGATCTTGCAAATAATGCACAAGATTATAGGTGAACGAATCATAATTATCTATTACTAATATGTGTTTCATTTGTTATATGTTTTCAGCAAGTTCCAATGCTTTTTTTAAGGCGCCTAACTTATTATAAACTTCTTGTAATTCATCTTCAGCCGTAGATTTCGAAACTATTCCTGCTCCAGCCTGATAATGTAAACGGTGGTTTTTACTCAAAAAAGACCTTATAATTATGGCATGATTGAAATTTCCTTCAAAGTCCATAAACCCAATGGCTCCTCCATAAAACGTCCGATTATGCTTTTCATATTTTTCTATGAGCTGCATGGCCCTATGCTTGGGGGCTCCAGACAATGTGCCTGCAGGAAAAGTATCCGCTACAACTTGAAAAGTAATGGCCTCTTTAAATTTTTCCCCAATCACCTTGGAAACCAAATGAATCACATGAGAAAAAAATTGAATTTCCTTATACTTTTCTACTTTTACATGTTTCCCATTTCTACTAAGGTCATTTCTGGCCAAGTCAACCAGCATCACATGTTCAGCATTTTCTTTTTCATCTTTTGCTAGAGACTTTGCAGCCTGTAAGTCCTTCTCATCATCTCCAGTTCTTTTAAATGTGCCCGCTATTGGATGTATCTCTGCTTTTCCATCATTAACCACAAGTTGGGCTTCTGGTGAAGATCCAAAAATCTTGAAATTTCCATAATCAAAATAGAACAAATATGGGGAAGGGTTGATCGAACGGAGCGCTCTGTATACATTAAATTCATCTCCCTTGAAACCTTGAGAAAATCTCCTAGAAAGAACCAATTGAAACACATCACCCCGAAAACAATGTTTTTTTGCCAAATCAACGTGTTCCTTAAATTCATCATCTGATAAATTTGAAGATTCATCATTGACATTCTGAAAAGAATAGGAAGCAAAATTTCTATTTACTATCAATTGATGGATTTCCTCAATATTGTTAGACCCATCATTCGAATGACAAAAAATATAAGCTTCATTTTTAAAATGATTAATCGCTATAATGTTTTTATAAACCGCATAATAAATATCAGGAATATCCAGGTCTCCCTCTTTTTTCTCTATGATAATATCCTCAAAATATTTTACCGCATCATAACCTATATAGCCAAAAAGTCCGTTATTAATAAATTTGAAGTTTTGATTCTCTGTTTCAAATTTCTGACTAAATCCATGAATCATCTCAGGGATCTCATGTGGAGAATCACAAAGAGTAGCCGCGCTACTTCCATCCGGGAAGGACTCATCAACTTGATTATCCTTTACTGAGATACTCGCTATTGGGTTGCAACAGACATAAGAAAAACTATTTTCATTACCATGATAATCCGAACTCTCCAACAAAATACTATTTGGAAATCGATCCCTAATTTTAAGATAGATACTAACTGGCGTAATTGTATCGGAAAGAATTTTCTTAAAATTTGTGCTTAACTGATATTTCATTAAAATTAATTTAAAAAAAAAGGCTTGTCGTGAAGACAAGCCTAATTAATATTTTTACATACAGATTATTACTTCACAAGTTTTTCGCTTTGTAAAGACCACCACCATGTATGATTTGTATTATTTCTCATATTGAACTGACAAATTTATAAACTTTTTTTAAATTTCAAAGAAAATATACACTATTTATAAAAATTCTTTCCTTTGAATACATTTACCTCAATAATTTTCAAAATATTAAGGTGTCGTCACCAATTGAATTTCTTTCCAGGATATCCCATCGTGGAAATACAACTTAGTATCAGTCCCTGAATAAAGATCTCCAAGATTTCCAACAGGTGGAGTAGCTTGAGGTTCTAGACGCAATACGCCACTGATATGCACTTTTTGTTGTGGATCATTTGTTCCTACACCTAAATTTCCTTCAACATAGGAAATACTTGGATTATCCACGTATAAAGCATAAGATATTCCTGCTACGTTTCCAATATCATATGGTGTTGACAAATAAAGTCCATAAGAATTTCCTCCTACTGTTCCAGACCCAGTCCCTCCGATAAATAAACCAAATGCATCAGTAGTAATAGCTCCATTATTTGTGGCAAACATTGAAGCCAACGAAGTGGTTCCCAACGTAGCACTTGCAGCATTGACCACACCCACATCCATTCCTCTACCTGTTGCGATAGTACCCGCATTATTATAAATTTCGGATATCATACCTGAAGCGTAATTTATTGTCCCTGCATTGTAAATTTGAGGATAAGTACCAACTGC
>RCND010000961.1_pt1 | contig 19547 bp, 15 predicted proteins | sample 2041351 | NCBI WGS metagenome assembly RCND01 (sample SAMN09708230, study PRJNA481090) | Marine sediment metagenome, whole genome shotgun sequencing project. | biome: marine sediment; feature: ocean; material: sediment; isolation source: Sewage treatment plant 12B marine sediment (STP12B) ... | reverse complement strand
GCCGATTACTTTTGAGGGTACAATACCTGTGGCCTGTTTGGGTTTTAAGGAGTCCAACAAAATCACCTCTTCCAATTGGGTTATACTATCATTGAGAATGGTTTCTTGGGCAATTGATATGGTGAGAGTAAATAATAATAGAAGAATAAAAGTCAATAATCTCATAGTGGGAAGATAGGCAGCTAAATTACATATTAAAACAAAACTACTATGGTGTTTTTGAATAGGATGAAAAAGGTAGTTTAAATATTATTATAAACGTACAGAACGTTTAAAAAGAAGATACTTTTATTTGATGCATGCCTTGTGAATAAAAGGCTGTCACAACAATTCCGATTGCTTTAAGGACATTGTTGAATTACAATAAATTTGATGGATTCTTCGTTACTTTAGCAACATTAAGTAGTGAAAAGACTAGATTGTGACAACAAGGAACATTCTTTAGTTCAAATGGTATTAAGTCATTTATATGAAAAAAATCTGTTTCATTGTTTTCTTATTGGTTGTTTCTACAATGAATGCAGATGTTCCTAAGGTAGAAAAAGAAGTGCTTTTGGAATTGTTTAGGAACACCCAAGGGGAGAACTGGACAAATACTTGGCGATTGAATCAACCCATTACTACATGGTATGGTGTTCAAATAGAAAATAACCATATTGTAGGCCTTAATTTATTCAACAATAATCTTGTAGGTCAACTCCCCAATTCAATAGGAAAATTAAAGCACCTCGCGGTGCTGAATGTTGCCTTTAATCAATTGAACGGACAAATACCTACAGGAATAACTTCCTTAAAACAACTAAATGTTCTTAGAATGGGAAAAAATAGGTTTTCAGGATCAATCCCAGAAAATATTGGGGATTTACAGTCTTTGGAAATTTTGGATCTGTACGATAATGATCTTTCGGGTACTTTACCGTCAGGTATTGGTAAATTGGTCAAAATGCGTATGTTGGTTTTATCGAATAATGCTATTGAAGGTAAAATACCAGAATCTATTGGCAAATTAAAGGTCTTGGAAGGATTGGAACTTGGCAATAATAAAATTGAAGGATCTTTGCCCGAAGGTTTGGGAAAACTTGTAAACCTTAATCGCTTAGTACTTCATGAAAACCAGCTAAGTGGGTCAGTGCCCAGTGCTGTTCTCGCATTACCAAAATTGAGGGTGCTACAATTGCAGAACAATCAATTTGGAGTTGACACAGAGCTAAAAGAAGCGATGAAAAGATCTAACTATGCCCTTTTCGACATGGGTCTCAAAACTTTGCGTTTTGAGAATAATGATACCCACGGTTTTGATTTTGAAAAGAAAACTAGAATGGTCGATACTAAATTCGAGGATATGGATTAAACTAAAATCTAAATCCTAAAGAAAATCCGCCACGAAACATAAAGGTATCTTGAAAATACTCAGGATTTATATTTCGTCCTATTCCCGCACTTATTTCCATACTGAATTTATCACTTTGGGTAACCCATTTGTTCCCAATACCCAATCCTAATGCGGTAGTGCTGTAATCATTGTTTCGCACTCCAAGATTATTATCAGGAACTTGGTCTTCACCTGTATAATAGAGTCCGAATGCCTCGGCAAAGAAACCACTTCTTGGTGTATACCCAAAATAAGCCCTTAAGTTTGGGCCAATACCAAAATTGCCATTATAATCCATGGCATCATTATCAAAATATAGTGTTCCGCCAATACTGGTATCTTCATTAAAAAAGTACTCATAAGAACCTTCGACCGTACTACTTGCCAAAAACAAACCAATATTAAATTTAAGCTCATTGTCATTATTGAACCTGGGATAGGCCTGCGCACTAGCTAAACTAGCACTCAAAAATAGGATTACAATACAAAGCTTTTTCATCGCACTAAGTTTTTATATTCCAGATAGAAATCAAATGCTGTTCCAAAGTGGTAAAAGTAGAAATGAATTATTGATTTAGAATCAATAATCAAGGTTTTTAGATAAGTAGTGAAAAGGTGATCGGGGACAAAAAACATTCATTATTTTTGGACAAAATTTGAAAAAGTGAAAATAGTCTCATATAACGTAAACGGCATTCGTGCTGCAATTAATAAGGGATTTTTTGATTGGTTGAAGGCTGCTGATCCCGATGTAATATGCTTACAGGAAATAAAGGCGATGAAAGAGCAATTGGATCTTTCCATGTTCGAAAAGGCAGGCTATTCCAACAACTATTGGTACAGTGCCCAAAAAAAAGGATATAGTGGTGTTGCCATTTTATCAAAAAACAAACCAGACCATGTTGAATATGGAACGGGTATAGCTTATATGGATTTTGAGGGAAGGAACATTCGTGCCGATTTTAACGGACTTTCTATAATGAGCCTCTATTTACCATCTGGAACGAATATGGACCGATTGGATTTTAAATTGAAATATATGGCCGAATTCCAGCTTTATATTGATCAACTAAAAAAGAAACATCCAAATCTTATTATCCTTGGTGATTACAATATCTGTCATGAAGCCATTGATATTCATGACCCAGTCCGTAATAAAAAAGTATCTGGATTCTTACCTGTAGAACGGGAATGGATTGGCAATTTCATGAAAAGCGGATTCATTGACAGTTTTAGGCATTTTAATAGCGAACCGCATAATTATACATGGTGGAGCTACCGCGCCAATTCCAGAAACAACAATAAAGGCTGGCGTTTGGATTATGGTATGGTGAGCGAACCATTAGAAAGTCGATTAAAACGATCGATAATATTATCGAATGCCAAGCATAGCGATCATTGCCCTATTTTGGTAGAGTTGGGATAATTCTCTATTGGATAAGCTTCAGGGATATAATATTCGTAATTTTGCAGATTGAAAATTAAAAGAATCAGTAGCTGAATGATTTATACCAAGTTACCGCATACCGATATAAAATATGTCTGGGCACTATGACCTGGGGCAATCAGAATATTGAAGCCGAAGGCCATGAACAAATGGATTATGCCGTTGACCAAGGCATCAATTTTTTTGATACAGCCGAGTTGTACCCCATTCCGGCGCATCCTGACCGTTATGCACATACTGAAAAAATTATTGGCAATTGGTTCAAGAAAAATGGAAATAGAGACCAAATAATCCTTGGCTCAAAAATCGCCGGAAATGGTGATTACACCAAATTTATTAGAACGACCGGTTTTTCTAGGGATTCGATTATCAGTGCAGTCGAAAGTAGCTTGGAACGATTACGAACAGATTATATAGATGTTTATCAATTGCATTGGCCGGAACGATCCACTAATTATTTTGGACAACGTGACTATAAACATAATGTTACCGACCATTGGGAAGACAATTTTCATCAAGTTTTGGAAACCCTAAGGGATTTAATACGTGAGGGCAAAATTAGGCACGTTGGCATATCAAACGAAACCCCTTGGGGAACTATGCGTTTTCTGGAAGAAAGTAAAGTACATGCCAGTTTACCCCGTGTTGTAACAATTCAAAACCCATTTAGCCTTTTGAACCGTACATTCGAAACAGGTTTGAGTGAAATATCAATTCGAGAGCATATCGGTCTTTTGGCATATTCCCCTATGGGATTTGGGGTTTTAAGCGGAAAGTACTTAGGAGGCAAACTTCCTGATAAATCCAGAATTGCCCTTTTCCCAAATTATAATAGGTACAGAGGGGAAAATGCGACAAATGCTACGCAAAAGTATTTTGACCTTGCCCAAGACCATGGTATATCTTTAGCACAGATGGCTTTGGCCTTTGTGAATACAAGACCATTTGTAACCAGTACTATCATCGGTGCGACCACAATGGAGCAACTCAAGGAAAATATAGATAGTATTGATGTTAAATTAAGCGATGGGCTATTAAAGGGTATCAATGCCATACACAATGAAATCCCGAATCCTTCACCTTAAATAAAGAGATATGTATTTTATTAGTATAGGTTTCGGACAGCTTGCATTGATAATTGTAGTGGTACTTATTATATTGGTATTTGCCAGAATCATGCGCGATAAGCGTTAGCCGAATAAACCACTCACTACATCCTCAATCCTAGCGATAAGTTCAATTTTTATTTTTGGATTTTTTAGACTGATTTTATTGTTTTTGGAAACATAAATAGTATTGAAACCCAATTTTTGGGCCTCGAGAATGCGTTGCTCTACACGTTGTACCGGTCTTATTTCACCAGCCAAACCAACTTCAGCTGCAAAACATACACCTTTCTCAATAGAAATATCTTCATTACTGGATAGAATAGCTGCTATTACGGCAAGGTCAATGGCTGGATCATCAACGGAGATTCCTCCTGTAATGTTAAGAAAAACATCTTTCGCGCCCAATTTGAATCCGGCTCGTTTTTCAAGAACAGCCAGCAACATATTCAATCTTTTGGCATTGTATCCGGTTGTTGAGCGCTGGGGCGTACCATAAACCGCGGTACTTACCAAAGCTTGAATTTCAATCATCAAAGGCCGCATGCCTTCCACTGTAGATGCAATGGCAGTGCCACTTAGGCCTTCATCGTTTTTTGAAATCAGTATTTCAGATGGATTGTTCACTTCCCGGAGTCCGCTTCCTTGCATTTCATAAATACCGAGTTCTGCGGTTGAACCAAATCTGTTTTTATGGGCACGAATAATTCGATATACATAATTTCGGTCGCCTTCAAATTGAAGTACCGTATCGACCATATGCTCCAAGATTTTAGGTCCAGCAATTGAACCGTCTTTGGTTATATGACCTATCAGTATAACCGGGGTATTGGTTTCCTTGGCAAATTTGATAAGCTCTGCGGTACATTCCCTAATTTGGGAAATGCTTCCGGCAGCAGACTCAATATAATCGGAATGTAACGTTTGTATGGAATCTATGACCACGATATCAGGTTCCATAGCTTCAATCTGCTGAAAGATATTTTGGGTTTTTGTTTCTGTGAGGATGTAACAGTTTTCGCTGTTGGGAAGAATACGGTCTGCCCGCATCTTAATCTGTTTCTGGCTTTCCTCACCCGAAACATAGAGCGTTTTATAAGGCAGTTTTAATGCGATTTGAAGCAATAGCGTACTCTTACCAACACCCGGCTCACCACCCAATAAAACCAAAGAACCTGGAACAAGTCCACCGCCCAATACACGATTGAATTCTAAGTCGTAGGTGTTTAATCGCTGTTCTGTATCTGTGCTTATTTCATTGACCCGTAATGGTTTTGCTATTTTTTTGGAGTTGTTCGTGGGTTTTTTCCAGCCTTTTTTCTCTTCTTTCTGAATGACCTCTTCAACCACGGTGTTCCATTCTTTACAGGCAGAACATTGCCCTACCCATTTGGCGTATTGGGTGCCACAGTTTTGGCAGAAAAATGCAGTTTTGGTTTTGGCCATTACCTTTTTGTTGGTTCTGGCTAAAGATAAAGTAAACTTTTAAAAAAGTTAATTGATTATTGTTTTTCTGAGAGGAAATTTAGAAACCGAAATCGGCTTTCAATGCATCAATTTTTTCGAGGGCCATTTCTTTGGTGAGGAAATCAATTTCATCCATTCCAAAAGCCTTTTCAAAGGTGCGTAGCGCTTTCTTTGGTTCCCCTAGTTGTTCATAGTATTCACCTTCGAAATAGAATCCTAACATGGTTCCAGGAAATTCAATCTTACATAAATCCGATAAAGGTTTTAAGGATTCAAAATCCTCTTTTTTACGAGTCCCGGCATAAATTGCCATTACATCATTAAGATCAACTGGTTTTTTAACCCCGAATAGGTTTTCAATATTTTTGTATTTGTTCTCCAAATAATTGAAAACGGGTTCATCGGAAGTCAATATTTGGGTTTTGTATTCCTTTGGACTAATAGGTTTGAACATGCCAAACATATTATCGAATGCTTTTCCGATGCCATAAGAAGCAATTGAAATATGATCGGCAGTTGGATATTCATCAAAATAGTAATGAAGATTCTCTTTACTTATGGCTTTGATGGCATTGTGCATCGCCTTGATTCTTGGGGTTTGTTTGCTTTTTTCACCCTCAACGATTAATTGATAGAAAATCTGTTGGTTCATAGCCTGCAATCTTGAAGGCACATGAATCTCCATGTCGGGAGCCAAAGTGGGCGAAATATTGATATAGGCATTGAAAAGTGAATTATCCTTGAACAACCAATAGTTTTCAAAATTGGCGGTTATATCATAACCCACTATCATTTTGAATGGGGCTGTGTTGTAATTTAAATCAAGATAAGGGATAATCTCCATGCCTAGAAATTCAAAAAATTTATTGCCTTTTTCAGAAGGTAACCCTGTTTGTACATCAAAAGCACAATCATCGAAACGAATACTTTCTTTACTCTGGTGAATACCTACAATTATTGATTCTGGCATTCCGTGGAATTTACTATAGAATTTAGCTGTAGCCACGACTTGCTCAAACAAGTAATCGGCATCCAAGACCACGATGAGCGGATGTTTTTTTTCTTTATCGTATTCTTCAGGGAAATAATAACTGACATCCCTTCTTTCCTGAAGTTTAAAAGATTCAAATATCTCCTTCGTTATCTGGGCATTAAGACCAAAACAAAAAAGAACGGCCAAAAGAAAAAGAATGCGTTGCATAAAACAGTATTAAAGTAACAGTGGTAGCTACCGATTTCTGTTCAATAACGGTAATAATAGAAAAGATATTGCCCCGAAAACAACGATGACAGCAGTTTGTGAAATCCACATAATCCAACCAAAGGCATCACCTGAAACCGAATTAATACCAAATATGGCCAATGCTTTGCTCACTGCAATCGGGTAGAGGCCAATACCACCATTTGTAGTGGTCATGGCAAAGGCACCAGCGACAAATGCGACCAATAATTGACTGATTGTAAGGTCAACAGTTTCTAAAATCGTGTATTTAATGACCCAGAACATACCAATGTAACATGCCCAAATGAACAAAGTGTGAAATACAAATGCCCATTTGTTCTCCATTTTAAAAATGCTCAATACACCATCTAATAGTCCTTTTACAAAGCCTTTGATTTTAATGGCAATTTTGGTTGAAGACCTTTTTATGAAAAGAATGAAGATTAGTGCCCCTATAATTCCGGCAACCAATAGCAAAAGAATGCTATTATAATTGAATCCTTTGTTTTGAAGAAATTCTACGATTATTTCTGTTTGCAAAAGAAGCGTTGTTGAAATAATGCTTAAAAGCATGATTACATCTACAATCCTTTCGGTCACAATAGTCCCAAAGCCTTTTTCAAACGGCACATCTTCATAAGTTGCCAATGCTGTGGCCCGCAAGATTTCGCCAGATCGGGGGATTCCTAGATTTGTGAGATAAGATATTAACACTATGAACAGATTATTGCTCAGTTTTGGTTGATAGCCTAAAGGTTTTAAAAGGTAATTCCATCTTATGGCCCTTGAAACATAGGCCAAAATACCTAAGAGAACCGATAATCCTACCCAAAATAAATCTGCCTCTTTTATATGATATACGATTTGTTCCCTCTCTTCGGCGGAGGTTGAATTGTACCAGTACCAAACCAAAAAAACTCCCAAGGCAATTGGGAGTATGGTTTTTAAGATCTTTTTTAATGGTGTGGTCAAAAATTCAGTTTAACAAATTGGTCTCTTCATTGGGGAATACCAATGCTGGATTAAATTTTTTAGCTTCTTCGATTTCCATTCTGGCATAGGTTATCAATATCAGGATATCACCAACCGCGACTTTCCGTGCGGCTGCACCGTTTAAGGTAAGCTCGCCACTGCCTCTTGGTCCTGGAATAACATAGGTTTCTAACCGTTCGCCATTATTATTGTTCACTACCTGCACTTTTTCGCCTTGGATAATGTTTGCAGCATCCATCAAATCCTCATCTATGGTTATGCTACCAATATAGTTAAGGTCCGCGCCTGTAACCTTTACGCGGTGTATTTTAGATTTTACAACTTCTATTTGCATGGGTCAAAGGTAATTAATTAAGGGCTATATTATCTATTAGTCGTACTCCTTCAGCATAAACAGCAATAAAGGCCCTATACTTTTTATTTTTTTGTTTTCTTACAATTGGTTTTAATGTTTTGGCTTGGGTAATCTCTATATATTCAAGTTCCAAATCAGGATGTTGCCCAAATTGTTCAGTCACCCAATCCTTTGTATTCTTAGCACTTTTCGTGCCAAATATTTTCTTGGCAGATTTTAGGGTTTTATATATAAATGCCGCTTCTTTTCGAGTATTATTTGATAGCCGTTCATTTCTAGAACTAAATGCCAATCCATTAACTTCCCTCACTATTGGGCAGCCAATGATTTCTACAGGTATTTTTCTTAATTCGGTAAGTTTTCTGATAATCTGAAGTTGCTGGAAATCTTTCTCCCCAAAATATGCGTTGTCGGGTTTAACAAGCGTCAGTAAAGATTCCACAATTGTGCCCACCCCATCAAAATGTCCTGCCCTAAAAGCTCCTTCCATAACATGCTCTAACCCGTCAAAATCGTAATTAACTGACTTTACTTCTTCTGAATACATTTCGTCAATGCTCGGCACAAATACAATAATATCCTTTGATATTCTTTCAAGGACTTCAATATCGGCCTTTAAGGTCTGAGGATATTTATCTAAATCATCCGTATTATTGAATTGTGTAGGATTAACAAAGATACTGACCACAACCACGTGGTTTTCCTGAACAGCCCTATTAACCAGAGCTGCATGACCTATATGTAAGGCCCCCATAGTAGGTACTAGACCAAGAGTTTGGTTTTCTTTCAAAGTTGAAAGATGTGCAATTAATTGTTTTCTGGTTTTGATCAACAACATATGTTTCCTTTAAAAGCGAGCAAACTTACTATAAATACTGCTAATCTGCATAATTTTTGTAATTTTGCAGCTACCTTTGCAGGATAAATAAAATATTGCTTTATGAATGGTAAAAAGATATTGTTTGTATCTTCAGAATTAGTCCCCTACCTTCCAGAGAACGAAGTTTCCTTAATGTCATATGAAACCCCAAGGATGGTCAATAGTAATGGCGGCCAAATTAGGATTTTCATGCCTAAATATGGGAATATCAATGAACGTAGGCATCAACTTCATGAGGTAATTCGCTTATCGGGGATGAATCTTGTCATTAACGATATGGATATGCCATTGATTATCAAAGTGGCCTCAATACCTAAAGAGCGTATACAGGTATATTTTATTGATAACGAGGAGTACTTTAAAAGAAAGGCAACTTTTACCGATGCTGATGGAAATCTTTTTGAAGATAATGACCAAAGAGCAATTTTCTTTGCAAAGGGCGTTGTTGAGACCGTTAAAAAATTGAACTGGTCTCCAGACATTATCCATGTTCATGGTTGGATGGCATCCCTTTTACCCTTATACCTAAAGAAATACTATGCTGATGAACCCTTGTTCGTAGATAGTAAAATTGTCACTTCGGTTTATGGTCAAGGTTTTGAAGGAGAGCTCGATAAAGACATGATCAAGAAGATAGCCTTTGATGGTGTGCCGGAAGAAAGTATCAGCGTACTAAAAGCACCAAACTATAATAATTTGTTAAAAGTTGCGGTAGATTATTCTGATGCTGTTATTTTAGCCGCGGAAGAAATTCCAGAAGATTTAAAAAACCATATATCCAACCTAGAAAAACCCGTGTTGTCCTATGTTCCTTTGCAAGGTTTTGAAGAAGCATATGCCAATTTTTATAACACTGAAGTTTTAAAATAATCTAAATGAGTTTTTTTAAGAGATTTAAATTTCCTGTTCTCACAGGAATTTTAATTGTTGTTGCATTTATTTCCTGTGAAGAAGATATCACAACTATTGGCGCTAAAGTAATAGGTGGTGAACCTTTCAAAACAGACAAAGCAGTATTTGACGTTTTTGCATACAATAGTAAAATTGAGGCTGTAAGAACTAATCAATTACCAATTTACCAATTGGGTGTTTATGATGACCCAATTTATGGTAAGACAGAAGCGAGAATAACCTCACAATTATTATTGACTGCCGTAAATCCAAATTTTGGAACGTTTTCGCAAGAAGATGAGGATAATTGGGAAAATGATGATAATATAAGTTCTATTCCTGAGGTCGAAACCGTTGATTCGGTTTACTTATATATACCATTTTTAAAGAACCCGAAAGGAGATTTGGATGGTGATGGAGTTGCAGATGAGTATGATATTGACCCACGAGATGCCAATAGTGATACTGACGGTGATGGTTTTACCGATAATGAGGAGCGTACAAGTGGCACCAACCCTTTAATAGTAGACTCAGTAGATGATGAGAATTTCGTTGCCAACAATTTTTCTAAAAAAGTAGATATAGATAGTATTTATGTCAATAGGGAAGTATTTAACAGTAACATTGAAACATCTTTTCGTCTTAAGGTAGAACGCTCAACTTACTTTTTAAGGGATTTGGATCCAAATACCAATTTTCAAGAAGCACAAGAGTATTATTCATCACAACAGTTTTCCCCAAGCTTTGTTTCCGAAGTTTTGTTTGAAGGCGATTATTCTGTTTCAGATGATCAGTTCTTGTTGGACCAATTTGACAATTCTTCAACGGCAGATATCAATGAGTCAGAGCAAAAAGCCATTTTAGATCCTGGAATTAGAGTCGCATTGGATAAAGCTTTTTTTCAAGAGAATCTAATTGATAAGGAAGGCGCCTCAGAATTGTTGAGCCAAGCTAATTTTACTGATTTTGTTCGAGGCATACATCTTTCTACAGCTACAATTTCAGATGATGTTATGATGTTGTTAGATATGAAAGATGCGGCGATCACGATTTATTATAACTATAATAAAGTAGATACAAATGATACTTCAGATGATACTTCAGACGATGAAATAGTAACCGAGAATGCCCAATTTGTTTTATCATCATTTAGAGAGCAAAATGGCTTTGTAAGTGGCAATGCTATTAATACATTGAATGATGAAATTTACTCAGCAACTATTGGTGATGCTTTAAACACGGGCGAAAACGCTTCAAAATTGTACCTAAAAGGAGGAGCGGGAACCTATACGGAAATAAAACTATTTGCAGAAGACGATACTGAAGGTCAAGCTTTGATTAATCAGATTAAAGCTAATAATTGGGTAATCAATGAGGCAAATCTTGTATTTTATATTGATCGCGAAACCCTTGATGTTGAAGGAGCTGTTTTAGAACCATCTAGATTATACCTGTATAACACTGAAGATAATTTACCATTGTTTAATAGAAGCACTGAAAGTACGGATCAAACATCAATACCTTTATTAGGGGCTTTCCTGAATTATGATGGCGTTATTAATAAATCTTCTGATGGCAAAGGTGAAAAATATACAATACGGATTACAGAGCATATCAATAATATTTTGATAAGGGAATCAAATAACAGCCCTTTAGGTCTCACATTGACACCTGACATCGAGTTTATTGGGATTAATGAGGCTATGATGGCTGATGGCAATGCGAAAGATTTGCCGGTTTCCCAAACATTAAGTCCATTAGGAACCGTGCTTTTTGGCGGGCTGCCTGAAAATGGTGACAAAAAGCTAAAGCTTGAAATCTTCTATACTGAAGCAAATTAGTTTCAGTAAGCACGAAAAACTATCCTCCAAAAAAATATTTAAACATAATTTTACTGGTAATACACCACTTACAGAGTTTTGACGTTTTACGTCTAAATATTCGCAGGTTTTTCATAATTAACTCTAGATTTGTTGTAATTCGAGTTTTCAGCAACTTAACAAACATCATATTATGTGCGGAATTGTAGGATATATTGGGCATAGAGATGCCTATCCAATAATTATAAAAGGCCTTCAACGATTAGAATATAGGGGTTATGATAGTGCAGGTGTCGCACTTTACGATGGCACTCATATTAACCTTTCAAAGACCAAGGGTAAGGTCGAGGATTTACAAAATATATCAAAATCATCGATATCAATGGCAGGTAATCTTGGGATTGGCCATACACGTTGGGCAACCCATGGTGTTCCCAATGATGTGAATTCACACCCACATTACTCCAATTCAGAAGATTTGGTGATCATTCATAATGGGATTATTGAGAACTATGAATCCTTAAGAAAAGAATTGACTAAAAGGGGCTATACTTTCTCGTCTGATACTGATACCGAGGTTTTGGTGAATCTAATTGAAGAGGTTCAGAAAACGGAAGGAGTAATGTTAGGGCAAGCAGTACAAATTGCGCTTAACCAAGCAGTAGGTGCTTATGCCATTGCCGTTTTTGATAAGAAAAAACCCGATGAAATCGTAGTGGCTAAATTAGGAAGTCCTTTGGCTATTGGTATTGGTGAAAACGAGTTTTTTGTTGCTTCAGACGCTTCACCTTTTATTGAATTTACAAATAACGCCGTTTATTTGGAAGATGGGGAGATGGCCATAATACGCCTCGGGAAAGAAATAAAACTGAGAAAAATAAAGAATGATGCTGTTGCCTATCCCAACATCTTGGAACTTCAAATGAATTTGGAGGAAATTGAAAAAGGAGGTTACGATCATTTTATGCTCAAGGAAATATATGAGCAGCCTAGGGCAATTTTAGATACCTATCGTGGTCGATTATTGGCTGATAAGGGTATTATTAAAATGTCTGGAATAGACCAGCATTTAGAGAAATTCCTAAATGCCGATAGAATTATTATAGTTGCTTGTGGAACCTCTTGGCACGCAGGGCTGGTTGCGGAGTATATTTTTGAAGATTTGGCAAGAATTCCTGTAGAAGTTGAATATGCTTCTGAATTCAGATATAGAAATCCTGTGATTACCGATAAGGATATATTAATTGCCATTTCCCAATCGGGAGAAACGGCAGATACTTTGGCAGCTATAAAACTGGCCAAGGAAAAAGGCGCATTTGTTTTTGGGGTATGCAACGTCGTAGGATCTTCAATTTCAAGAGAAACCGATACAGGTTCTTATACCCATGCAGGCCCTGAGATTGGAGTTGCTTCCACAAAAGCATTTACAACACAGATTACGGTCCTTACCCTAATGGCACTTAAATTGGCCAAAGAAAAAGGCGAATTTTCAGAATCCCGATTCCATGAATTTTTGACCGAACTGGAAACAATTCCTGCTAAGGTTGAAAAGGCGTTGGAATCAAATACCTTGGTTGAGATTATCGCTGATGTATATAAAGATTCTACTAATTGCCTGTACTTGGGTAGGGGATATAATTTTCCGGTAGCCCTAGAAGGTGCTTTGAAACTTAAAGAGATTAGCTATATACATGCCGAAGGGTATCCCGCCGCAGAAATGAAACACGGTCCAATAGCGCTGATAGATGAGCAAATGCCAGTAATTGTAATTGCAACTAAAAAAGGACATTACGAAAAAGTGGTTAGCAATATTCAAGAAATTAAATCGCGAAAGGGTAAAATCATTGCTATAGTTACAGAAGGAGATGAACAGGTTAGGGAGTTAGCCGATCATGTAATAGAAGTTCCAGAAACTTTAGAGAGCTTAACGCCGTTATTGACCACCATACCATTGCAACTATTGTCTTACCATATTGCGGTCATGAGAGGTTGTAATGTAGACCAGCCAAGAAACTTGGCAAAATCAGTTACGGTAGAGTAAATCTTAATATACTTATACGTTTTTAAAGACTATGATATTTATCATGGTCTTTTTTTTTTGAAAATTATAGATTACGCATTTTTAGGGTGAAAATTTTAATAAATTAATACTATGCGCGCATAATTTTTTCATTTTTTCATTTTCAATATGAAAAAATCTGTATATTGGCAAATAACTAATTTAACTATAGACTGTAATGAGAACAATACTATTTTTATCATTGTTACTGCTTGGCACTTTTGGCTATGCACAGACAACAATCAAAGGAAATGTTGTTGACCAGAATAATGAACCCATACCAGGGGCTAATGTAATTATTGTCGGGAAGGCCGTAGGAGCTATATCGGATTTTGATGGTAATTTTACTTTGAAAACTTCTGAAACCCCCCCATTTCGATTAAAGATAACAAGCATTGGTTATACCGATGAAACTGAGAACATTACTTCAAACAATCAAACGGTTACTATTGTGTTGACTGAAGCATCAACAATTTTGGATGAAATCGTTATTTCGGCTTCGAGAACCCCTGAAAGGCTGTTCGAATCGCCTGTGACTGTTGAGCGTTTTGGGCTTCAAGAAATCAAGAATACAGCTTCTGCCGATTTCTATGATGGTCTGGAAAACTTAAAGGGCGTAGATGTGAACACTAACAGTTTGACCTTTAAATCTGTGAATACCAGAGGTTTCGCAACATTCGCAAATAATCGTTTTATGCAATTGGTAGATGGCATGGATAATTCAACACCGGCCCTTAACTTTCCAATAGGAAATTTAGTAGGTATGATTGAAACAGATGTTCAAAGTGTGGAATTACTTCCAGGTGCTTCTTCTGCCCTTTATGGAGCAAATGCTTTTAACGGTATCCTTTTTATGATAAGTAAAAGCCCTTTTGACTACCAAGGTATAAGTGTTTCTGTAAAAAGAGGAATTACCTCTCAGAAAGCTTCGGGAGATAATGCCTATACGGATATTGGAATACGTGCGGCATACAAATTCAGCGAAAAATTCGCAGCCAAAGTTAATTTTGGGTATTTACAGGGTACTGATTGGGCGGCCACTAGCGAGGTTGATAAAACGACTCCTGGTGGTACACGAGCAGATTTAAATTACGATGGTATTAATGTGTATGGTGATGAAGTATCTACAGATATTAAAGAAGTTGCAGTGGCACTTGAAGGTTTAGGTATTTTACCTGCTGGGGCAAATGCTTTAGTTCCTTCAGTGGATGTAAGTAGAACTGGATATAATGAAAGTGATTTGACCAATTATAATGCAGAAAGCGTTAAAGCAGATTGGGGATTATATTATCGTCCAATAACCAATAATAGTTTAGAACTGTCTTACGTTGGTAAAGTAGGTACAGGTACTACGATTTATCAAGGTTTAAACAGATACAATATTGATGGCTTCTTTCAGGAACAGCATAAATTAGAGGTTAAACATGATAATTTCTTTATAAGAGGGTATTTGGTTGCAGATAAAGCTGGGGATTCTTATGACATGGTATTTACAGGAATTAATATTAACAGAGCATGGAAAGATGATAATACTTGGTTTGGGGAATATGCCGGTACTTACGTTCAGGCAACTCTTGGGGGCGCAACAGATACGCAAGCGCATGCAGCAGCAAGAGCTCAAGCAGAATCTGGTCGTTATTTACCTGGAACTCCAGAATATAAAGCAGCTTTTAACAAAAGCATAAACGATCCCAACCTAAGCACAGGTTCAAAATTCCAGGATGCTTCAAAATATTACCATGCTGACGGAAATTATAATTTTAGCCATTTAACCAAGGACTTTGCCGATATTCAAGTTGGTGGTTCGTATAGAAAATATAGTTTAAATTCTTTTGGAACTATTTATACTGATTTTGATGGCCCTATTGATTACTCGGAGTTTGGTATATATACACAGATTCAGAATAATTTTGAATTAAATGAAACTATGGATTTAAAATTGACGGGTTCTGTTCGTTATGATAAATCTGAATTTTTTGATGGTTTCTTTTCTCCAAGAATTTCTGCTGGCTTGACTGTAAATCGAAATCATAATATTAGAGCCTCTGTACAAACTGGTTTCAGAAACCCAACAACCCAAGATTTATTTATAGGATTAGATGCTGGTAGGGCAATTCTAGTTGGTTCTGCTCCAGAAAACTTAGATAGATGGACAAGGGATTTTTCAGTAAGTGGAAGTGGTCAATTAGCAGGACAACCTGCAACAATAACTCAAACGGGTGCAGTAGCTTATAACAACTCTTATAATGCCGAATCTACTGAAGTGTACATGGTCACTGGAAATCCTAATGATTTAGTTGTTTCAAATCCTGATGTAGTGAAACCAGAACAAGTTACCTCCGCCGAGGTAGGGTATAGAGGGAAATTAAAAAATCTGACCATAGATTTTAGCGCGTATTATAATAGCTATAAGGATTTTATTTCTCAAGAAGCTGTTAGATCACCTTACTATGGTGTTGTTGGGGATGGAACATTATCTGTTGAGGCAGTTGATAGAGGGGATTATCAAACTTATAGCGCCTATACGAACGCTGATGTAGATATTAACTCTTATGGAGCATCATTGGGATTATCAGCCAAAGTATTTGGGAATTTTGATTTGGGCGGAAGTTATACTTACGCAAAACTAGATTTTGATCAAGCTGCTAATCCAGGATTTACAACTAACTTCAATACACCCGAGCATAAATTCAAAGCCTCTTTTGGGAACACCAATTTATTTGAAAATTTCGGATTTAATATAGCGTACAGATTTAGCGATGATTATTTCTGGGAAGCTACTTTTGGAGATGGTGTTGTTCCAGAATTTTATACTGTTGATGCGCAAATAAATTATACCGTTCCCAGTATAAAATCTTCATTTAAAGTAGGAGCAACAAATCTTTTAGGTGATGAGTACTTTACTGCTTTTGGAACAGGTTTTATTGGTTCTATGTATTATTTATCATGGACAATCAATAACTAATAAAAACTAAAAAACTTTACGATGAAAAATATAAAATATATAGTATTGATAGCCTTTCTTGCTTCTTTTGTTGCCTGTAATGATGAAGAAGATTATAGTACTGTTGAAGAAGTAGCGGTACTGCCAGAATTAACAGCTGGATCTGCGGATTTTTCTAATTATGTCGCGGTTGGGGCTTCTTTTACTGCAGGATATACGGATGGGGCTTTATTTAAAGCTGCACAAGAAAATTCTTTTCCCAATATATTATCACAACAATTCGCAAATGTTGGAGGAGGAGCTTTTACACAGCCTTTGATGAATGATAATTTTGGTGGAATGGCATTAGGAGGTAATAGAATACTTGATCCAAGATTAGTTTTTGGAGGCGCTGGTCCAGTACCATTAGAATCACTTATTGGCCCAGTAATGGTGACAACAGACTTAACAGCCAATCCGACAGGACCTTTTAACAATATGGGAATCCCAGGCGCAAAAAGTTTTCATCTACTAGACCTTGGTATTCCTGGATCTGGATATGGAGATATTAATGGGTTAGGGGTTTATGCAAATCCTTATTTTATAAGAATGGCATCTAGTCCATCGGCAAGTGTATTAGGAGATGCTATAGGACAAAATCCTAGTTTCTTTACTTTGTCAGAGATTGCAGGAAATGATGTGCTATCTTATGCGCTTTCAGGCGGAAGTGGTGTAGATCAGGCAGGTAATTTTAACCCTGCTACTTATGGTAGTAATGATATTACAGACCCAAATGTTTTTGCTCAAGCATTTAATGCTACTGTAACTACATTAACCTCTAATGGTGCAAATGGTGTCGTTGCCAATATTCCTTATATTACTGATTTACCTCATTTTACAACGGTACCTCATAATCCTTTGGATCCAACAAATCCAGCTTTTGGTCCCCAAATACCTACTCTTAATGGTATTTTCGGACAATTAAATCAAGTATATGCTTTTCTGACGGTACCTGAACGTTCTATCGTGTTTTCAGAAACTGAAGCAAGCGCTGTGGTTATTAAAGATGAAACATTAACAGATTTATCTGCCCAAATAGAAGGTGTTTTAAATGCAAGTCCTACCTTCCCTCTTTTTGTGCAATCATTTGGTTTGCCCGCACAGGCTGCTCCGCTTGTTGCCAATTTATTAGGAGTAACCTATGGCCAAACAAGGCAAGCTACAGCTAATGATTTACTTGTATTACCTAGTTCCTCGGTAATTGGTACAGTGAATACAGCTAATGTTGTCGCATTAATGGGTTTGGGGTTACCTCAGCTATTGGCAGGACAGTTTTCGGCAGAGGGTATTACTTTGCCATTAGTAGATAAATGGGTTCTTATTCCTTCGGAACAAATTGAAATTAAAACAGCAACAGATGCTTTTAATAGTACAATAGCTGATGCTGCTACTGTAAATGGTCTAGCTTATGTTGATTTTAAATCCATATTGGAACAGGCATCAACAACTGGTATTCCTTCCGGAGATTATACATTAACTACTAATTTGGTAACTGGTGGTTTAGTTGGTCTAGATGGTGTCCATTTAACCGCAAGAGGTTATGCAGTTATGGCAAACGAGTTTATGAAGGCGATAGATACTACTTATGGTTCAAATTTTGAAGAATCCGGTAATTTGGTTGATGTTGGTAATTATCCAACAAATTTTTCGCCCACACTTCAATAATAAGGGGAACAACAAAATTGAGAGCGCCTTCTAATAGAAGGCGTTTTTTATATTTAAAAAACAGCTCAAAGTAGTTTTCAATTTAAGTGGAATAACATATCTTTGCAGCCTGAAAAACATAATGAAAGTTGTTTTTCAATTCGAATTAGTCCTAATACAAAAACACGTAAGTAATGTCAAAAGTTACAGGTAAAGTTTCCCAAATCATCGGGCCAGTAGTTGATGTTGAATTTCAATCTGGATCGGATCTTCCAAAAATTTATGATTCTCTTGAAATCATCAATAAAGATGGTTCAATCTTGGTTTTGGAAGTTCAATCACATATTGGTGAGAACACGGTAAAAACTATTGCTATGGATTCTACTGACGGTTTAAGTAGAGGCGTAGAGGTGGTTGCAACTGGAAGTGCTATTCAAATGCCCATTGGGGATGATATTTACGGACGTTTGTTTAATGTGATTGGTGATGCTATTGATGGTATGGGTAATTTACCCAAAGCAGGTAAAGATGGCTTACCTATTCACCGTGATGCACCTAAATTTGAAGACCTTTCTACTTCTACTGAAGTGCTTTTTACAGGTATTAAAGTTATCGATTTGATTGAACCGTACGCAAAAGGAGGTAAAATTGGATTGTTCGGGGGTGCAGGTGTTGGTAAAACAGTATTGTTGATGGAATTGATTAACAACATTGCAAAAGGCCACGGTGGACTTTCAGTTTTCGCAGGGGTAGGGGAACGTACTCGTGAAGGAAACGATTTACTTCGTGAAATGTTGGAATCTGGAATTATAAAATATGGTGATGACTTTTTGAAGGCGGATGGGATTTATCAAAAGTTGATAAGAAAGCAATGAAAGAGTCTAAGGCTACTTTCGTTTTCGGACAAATGAACGAACCTCCCGGAGCTCGTGCGCGGGTTGCGCTTTCTGGATTGACCATTGCTGAGTATTTCCGTGATGGTGCCGGTAAGGGGCAGGGAAAAGACGTTTTGTTCTTTGTTGATAATATTTTCCGTTTTACGCAAGCAGGTTCAGAGGTTTCGGCACTATTGGGTCGTATGCCATCTGCTGTAGGTTACCAACCAACATTGGCAACTGAAATGGGTGCTATGCAAGAACGTATTACATCAACCAAAAGAGGTTCTATTACATCTGTACAGGCGGTTTACGTGCCTGCAGATGATTTAACGGATCCAGCACCAGCAACAACATTTGCCCACTTGGATGCAACTACAGTATTGTCCCGTAAAATTACTGAGCTTGGCATTTACCCAGCGGTGGATCCATT
>RCND010000673.1_pt1 | contig 19591 bp, 18 predicted proteins | sample 2041351 | NCBI WGS metagenome assembly RCND01 (sample SAMN09708230, study PRJNA481090) | Marine sediment metagenome, whole genome shotgun sequencing project. | biome: marine sediment; feature: ocean; material: sediment; isolation source: Sewage treatment plant 12B marine sediment (STP12B) ... | reverse complement strand
ACCAATATCTAAATCATCAATATTAAAATCATCCAGAGAGGTCTCTTCAACCGGTTCCGCAGAGACGGAGTTGTCTGCAGGGAACTCATCATCGGACAATTCCGCAAGGATCTCATCACCCTCGGATTCAACGAAATCGGTCTCCGTTTCACCAAGATCAAGATCTTCCAGAGAGAAATCATCGTCTGGCGACTCGTCCCCCGCATCTGCGCTTACTGCGGCAGGCTCCAGGTCCTCAAGATCGTCCATTGAAAAATCGTCTTCAGGTATTTCATCAGACGGCTCAGTCCCTTCTGACGATTGGAATCCGTTATCCCCGATCAGTGAATCAAGATCGTCCATCGAAAAATCATCTTCGGCATCGTCAGACTGGACTTCAGCGATATCTTCCAGAGGTTCGAGATCGTCCGGGTCGTCGGCATATGATCCGAGCAGGGCTTCCATTTCATCAATGCCCCCTCCCGAGTCATCTTCAACCAGAAGCTGTTCCAGGTCCGAATCTATCAAAGATTCAGGCGGCGCTATATCTTCAAGAGTCTCTCCGCGTTCCGCAAGAAGCCGCGGTTCATCACCCATTTTATTGATGTGAGTTTTTAATGTGTCCAGTTCATCGAGAGTTGGCATCGAATTCGTATCCTATTCCCTAATATCGGCGAAATAAATACTTCATTGAACTATATGAAGGACTAATGCTTCATCAATATTAACCGAAGATGATAAATATGGGGGGATAATGATCTTATCCAGAATACACAAGAAATTACTGACTGGCATCCTGGCACTGATCGGTATGTTTCCCATGTACGCCGCGTCATTTGATGCAGAACTCCATCACCGTATTCTCAATACAACGGAATCGGCAGAACCATTTGTGACAGAGAGTGTCATCATGATGAGTTATGCTGCGCCTCCAGGGACTCAAGTTGTTTCCCTGACTTTGGAGAATGAGAGTTACAGGCAGTTCCATGATTATGAAAAAAACAGGCACGGTATATTTGTCCTTACAATTCCTGTCCCTGAAGGAATGGTAGAAATCAGATACCGGCTGGTGGTCGACGGTTTATGGACCGTGGATCCGAAAGCCGAAATCAGGCGAGATGGTCGGGGGGTACTCGTTTCATCCCTGAATATACCGGCAGATTCAACAATCCCGTCTCCGGGTATCAAGCATTTGACGGATGGCAGTACCCGGTTTGTTTTTCATGGTGAGACCGGATCCAATGTTTCGCTGGTGGGTGATTTCAACCGTTGGGACCCCTACCTGACGCCGATGCAGGAATCCCCGGTTCATCCGGGAGTCTATTCTATAACTCTCGATATTCCCCAAAGCTTCAGGTTCTACCGGTTTGTAATCGATGGCCAGGAAGTACCCGATCCGGAGAATCCCGCCTCTTCCCGTAATGGCTGGGGCGAAACGGCTTCAATAATTCGATAATCAATTGATTTCCCTCACTTCCAACTGACGGAAAATTACAGCACAATATCAGAGTGAGAATCTCAGACTTCATTCCGCAACTTCCTACTTTTGAGTCGAACCTGACCGGCAATTACGATTTTGGTCCGGAGAACGTCTATCAGGAAGGAAGCTCTCCTAACAAAGAACTGATCGGTCATTTTGTTGAAGCCACCATGTTGCCCGGTAGCCGTATCGGAAATATTGAGGCATTGGTAGAACTCAGGCGCCGCAGTCTGGCTGGAGAATCCTGCCTGATCCTGGCTGAACACTACAGCAATTTCGACTTTCCGGCTTTGTACCGGCTGACCGAGAAGAGTCCCGAACTCGGGCCGGTGGTTGCCGAATCGTTGTTACCGATCAGGGGGATGAAACTCAGTGAATCCTCTCCTGTGACGGCGGTGTTCACCAGGTCGTATGATACCATCATTATCTATCCGAGCAGGTCACTTGATACAGTGTCAGATCCAAACGAGCTTGCAGCAATCCGGAAAATCAGCGTGCCGATCAATCATGCCGCCATGCGGGAGATGATCGAGCGGAAACATAATGGACGGATAATCGTCGTATTCCCCGCCGGAACACGTTATCGCCCATGGGATCCAGGCTCCCGAAAGGGTGTGCGGGAAATCCATTCCTACGTCAAAACCTTTGATAATGTTTTATTTCTGGCTATCAATGGGAATGCTCTGCCACCCGATGAATCCAACGATATGACAAAAGATGAGCTTATTGAGGATCTGATGATCCTGACTTGTTCCGATATCGTCAGCGGACGCCGCTTCAGAAAAAAAGTTGAAGCGATGGCTCCGGAAGGTAAGGATCCCAAGCAGCATGTGGTGGATCAAGTTATGGCGGAACTGGAAAAAATCAACAGCCGGGTAGAACCCGACCGATTGAAAGAAAAAAAAGCTCTGGGATTATAATTGTCAAAGGGACTTTCGCCACCAGGTAATTACAGGGGAAAAGCCGCTTTGTTCAAGATAGGCTTCCAGCCGTTTACCTGACGCTCCAGACCTCACATTCAATGCCACCGCCCCTCTTTTTTCAGCCATATCCAGAGAACCCGAGGCAAGCCTTCGACCGAGACCTAAACCACGAAACTCGGGGACGACAAAAACCTGCATTAACCGCCCCTCAAGGTGATTTGTCTCTCCCTGAACGATTGCCCAGGAAAACCCTATCGGCTCACCGGCGGCGCTCTCTGCAACGATGACATCAGCCGACTCAATTTCAAGGTCACCACGGTCTCTGCGTGTCGCGGCATTACGTTCGCTTACAGGTAACTCGGGAAATGCTTCAGATTCCGCGATGTTATCCCAGTTTCGAATCAGGGCCATATCAGAGTCGGCCGCAGCCCGAATAGAAAAATCTCCCAATTGGAGATCGTCCCAGTCCTCAGGTTCCGGTCCCAGGGCTTCAAGAGCTAACGCAACGGACCACCTGTTAAGCCATGACAGGGCGGTTTTCCTCATTTCTCTCTTTTTATAGCGCCGCCAGAGCCCTTCCAATTCGGATCGTTCTTTAAGCGCATCCTTGAAATGCCGAAATACACCGGTACCCGAATGCAGGATGGCGAGCAGCCTCTCTCGGAACATAGTATCGGGCAGAGTACCGGCAAAACCGTCCATGAGCCTGTACCCCTCGGTAGGCCCCCAGGGCGGCAATGGAATAAAAGTGCCGTTGTCGTCTGCTACCGGGTGTAATACACCGTCAGATGGATCGAGAAACAGCAGGTCTTTCTGATTTTCCATACCATAAACTACCCGCTCAAGAATCTCTTCAGTTACTTCCAATCGTCCATCGTTCATAAAGTTATCCTAGAAGCAGCTGTGGGACCGGTCAAGCTCCTTAATAGGGCTGAAAGAGGGTGGGACGGCTTGACCCTAGCCCCCACAACAACGATATTTGGTGTCGAGATCTTCCATAGGAGAAAAATTGCAATGGATACTATTGAATACGTAGAAGCCCGAGAAATCCTCGACTCCCGAGGTAACCCCACTGTTGAAGTCGACGTCATGCTGGCCGATGGTTCATTCGGCCGGGCCGCGGTCCCCTCCGGCGCCTCAACTGGCGTCCACGAAGCCGTAGAACTCCGTGACGGAGACAAGAATCGTTACCTGGGCAAAGGTGTTCTGAAAGCTGTTGAAAACGTCAATACAGTTATCGCTGATGCCGTCATCGGCCTTTCCGCCCTGGATCAGGTTGATGTCGACCGCACCATGATCGAACTCGACGGAACAGAAAATAAGAGCAAGCTCGGTGCCAACGCCATTCTCGGTGTTTCCATGGCCGTTGCCAAAGCAGCCGCACAGCACCTTGAAGTTGATCTGTTCAAATACCTCGGCGCTTTTCACGCCAACGTCCTTCCTGTCCCGATGGCCAACATCATCAATGGTGGTTCCCATGCGGATAACTCTGTAGACTTCCAGGAATTCATGGTTATGCCCGTCGGTGCTGACTCCATCCGCCAGGCTATCCAGTGGGTTGCCGAAATATTCCACAACCTGAAGTCCCTTCTGAAGGAAGCAGGTTTCTCGACTTCTGTCGGTGATGAAGGCGGATTTGCCCCAAGCTTCAAAAGTAATGAAGAAGCTCTGCAGTTCATTGTAAAAGCCATCGATAAAGCCGGACTGAAAGCCGGTGATGATGTGATGATCGCCCTGGACCCCGCCGCTTCCGAGTTCTCCGAAAAGCAGGCCGACGGCTCCTATATCTACGAGCTCAAATGGAGCACCGGCGAGAAACTCACCAGCGCGCAGATGGTTGATTTCTGGGCTGACTGGGTGGACAGGTATCCCATCATTTCCCTTGAAGACGGCATGAACGAAGATGACTGGGACGGATGGAAACTGCTCACCGACAGACTCGGTGATAAATGCCAGATTATGGGCGATGATCTTTTCGTCACCAATACAAAACGCCTGAAGAAGGGCATCGACCTGGGTATTGCCAACTCAATTCTCATCAAGGTGAACCAGATCGGTACTCTCACTGAAACCTACGAAGCTGTAGAAATGGCCAAGCGGGCCGGTTACACCGCCGTTATTTCCCACCGTTCCGGTGAGACTTCCGATACGACCATTGCCGACCTGGTTGTCGCGCTGGAGACCGGACAGATCAAGACCGGTTCCATGAGCCGCTCTGACCGGGTTGCAAAATACAACCAGCTGCTCCGCATCGAAGGTGAGCTGGAAGGCCGCTCCACCTATGCCGGCCGGGATGCTTTTTACTGTCTAAAGAACAAGTAGATTAACACTGAGGCGTGGTATCACGCTGGTCAATCAGTTGATTCAGAGGCCGTCCGATTGGGCGGCCTCTTTTTTTATCTTATTGATATATGTGTCAATACGAGTACCACCGCTGATCTGCACTGATTGTATCCAGGATTAATCTTACTAATCTGTAATGACTTGGAAAGGTTCCTGTAATCTCCATTGATTATTGTTTTTATGTACGAAGAAAAAACCGGAAGAAACCGGGAGGTAATGTTATGAACGGAAGTTTGAGAAAAGTGATCTGGGCAACGTCCGCGGCTGTCATGGTGGTGGTTCTTGGATTGGGAGGTGGAGCTCTGGGCGCACGGTTGATACCCGAACGATCTTCATCTGAGTCCATACCCATCGGCCTGATGTATGCGCCGCAGCCGCAGGAGGTAACTGGAACCACAACGGATTCCGGAATATCCGGCGACGAAGTTTCTCGGGCGTTCCAGAATCGATTCCGTTCCGTGGCAGCCTCAACACAGCTGATAGTGGTTGAAATCGACGTGAAGAACACCGTCACACAACCTGTAAATTCATCACCCTTTAATTTCTTCTTCGGCAATCCGGACCAGAGTATACCGAAGCAACAGCAGTATACACAGAGTGGTCTCGGCTCGGGGGTCATCGTCGCCAGGGACGGGGAGATCTATTTCGTCCTCACCAATAATCATGTCGCCGGGGATGCCGAAGAAATCGAAGTGATTCTGGACGACGCACAATCATACAAGGCCGAACTCGTTGGAGCCGACAGCCTTATGGACCTGGCACTTGTCTCGTTCCGGACAACGGACGAAATCCCGCTTGCGGTACTCGGAAATTCGGATGCGCTCGCCGTTGGAGACTGGGTATTCGCAGTTGGAAATCCCCTCGGGTACCAGTCAACCGTAACCGCGGGTATTGTCAGCGCCAAATCCCGGGATGCGAAGCCCGGCTCGGGTACTTCCGGTATCACCTCATACATCCAAACCGATGCAGCCATCAACCAGGGCAATTCCGGAGGAGCATTGGTGAATATTGACGGTGAAGTGGTAGGAATCAACACCTGGATCGCTTCCCGGAACGGCGGCAACATCGGGCTGGGCTTCGCCATCCCCATCAACGATGCGAAACGAGCTGTTTCGGATTTCATCGAATCGGGATCGGTATCCCATTCATGGCTCGGCGTCCAAACCGGGTCCCCGATCCCCGATCTTGCCAAGGACATGGAAATCGATGAAGTTAAGGGTGCGTTCGTCTTCGGCGTTTACGCGGATTCCCCTGCCGGCAAAGCAGGTATACTGCCCGGAGATATGATCACCAAAGTGGGAGAACGGGAAATCGCCGACAGCAATGTACTGGTTCGGACTATTGCAGCGCTTGAGGCCGGCAGATCCACACCAATGACGGTATTCCGTGACGGGAAGTCCCTCGTATTAACGGTGAAGACCGAAAATCGTGATGAGACAAGCGGGAGCGATGTTTCGAATCTCTGGCCCGGTATTACGGTTGTCCCTGTTACCGAGGATGTCCGCGAGCAGCTCGAACTGGGCAAGGATGATGATGGCGTTGTTATCGCTGGAATCAATTCCGAGAGTGTCGCCGGAAACGGCGGTCTCCGGCAGGGTGACCTCGTCACCGAAGTAAACGGCGCCAGAGTCCGGTCTGCAGGGGAGTTCTATCGTGCCATCGGCCGGGATGCTGACGAGATCCAATTCCGCATCGTCCGCGGCGGACAGGGCCTTACATTCGGTTTTGATAAGCCTTCTGCCTGAGCAGAAGATCCGGCACGGGTCTATTGGGCCCATTATTGAAAGCCCCCCGGTTATGGGGGGCGAAGTTCGCGGTCAACTTATCCATCGCCCCGGGGGTTGGTCAGATAATGACGATCTCCCGGTCATCTGGATACCGAGTTACAACAACTTTACCCCGTGCCCGGCCGGTTTCCATATGGGCCATGGCCTCCGGCAGTTCTTCGAAGGGATAACGTCGGTCGATATGCGGTTTCACCTTCCCGGATTCTACCAGAGAACGCATTGTTTCGAGGTCGGAAACCGAGGTGTCAGTCACCATCATACTCACATGCTTTCTGCCGGGTTTCGACTCTTTTCGGCTCTGCATTGCGATAGGCAGCATCTTTCCCCATGAGACAAAACCGACAACAACGGCAACACCGACAGCTGTCAGAGCTTTTTTCAAGTCTGATAACGACTTGTTTCCCACCGCGTCGAGAATCAGGTCGTATTTCTTTCCATTGGAGCTGAAATCTTCCCGGGTGTAGTCAACGACGTAATCAGCACCGATTGAACGAACAAGTTCCAGATTAACAGTACTGCAGACCGCAGTAACTTCGGCACCAAACGACTTCGCGATCTGTACGGCAAAGTGCCCGACACCGCCGGAGGCCCCGTTAACCAGGACTTTCTGCCCTGATTTAATCCCTCCGCGGTCCCGAAGGCCCTGAAGTGCTGTCACTCCCGCCATGGGAAGACAGGAGGCATCTTCAAAGGACAGGTCGGCGGGCATGTGAATTATCAGATCTGTGGAGACACAAAGCTTCTCACCGAAGCCTCCATAGTGAAACTCTCCGAATACTCTATCTCCGGGACGAAATTTGTCGACGTTCCGCCCAACCTTCGTCACAGTACCGGAAGCGTCACTTCCCAGTAGAGTTTGCTTCGGGCGGAATAGTCCTCCCGACAGTCGGAACAAGCGCGGATCCCCCCGCATGTTGTGCCAGTCATAAGCATTCAGGGAAACCGATTTCAGGTCGATGAGCAGCTCATCGTTACCCGGCAGAGGATCCGGAATATCCTGTAAAGAAAGGACTTCAGCGGGTCCGTATATCTCACTCAGCCACGCTTTCATGATTCCGCACCGGGCTGATCTTTCATGTATTTTCGCAGTTCTCTCTTACGCCGACGCTCGCTTTTTTTGCTGCTGTTGCCGGTGTTGCCGCAGTTTTTGAAAAAGACACAGCTCAGGAAGACCAGTCCCACAGTCTGCCAATAGGTAACAATAGGCAGATTGAAGATAGCCGGCATCACCCGGTTCCAGACAGTCATAATCAACAGGATCAACAAGGCAACAAAAATGATACCGAGTATACCGAATCCTGCTCCCATAACAATTTTGGCGGGCAGGCTTCTATCCTCCCACCATCCATCACCGCCTTTGCTCGCCTCTTTGAACTCAGCTACCAGCTGTTCCTCAGTCACATTGTCCAGATCGTCCTTTCTGACATCATCCTTATCCGACATATTATTCCTCCTCAAACAGCCAATAAGCCGTTCATTTGCTGATCCAATGCCGCAGAGCCTTTGAAAGGTTCTGAACGGCATACCTTTTACGAGCCTTCAGGGTGTCGATACTTTCCCCGGAGACCTCGGCCAATTCCTTGAAGGTTTTTCCACCGAAAACTTGAGCTTCCACCACCTGACGCTGCTGTGCCGGCAATGCCCGCATTGCATCGTTCAATGCATCCACGAGACAGGATCGGACATAACCCTCCAAAGGATCGAAACCGGCACCGGCGATAATCTCCCGGAGGGTGTCCTCGGCAACATCGGTTTCTCCCGACGCTGCCCGGACCTTCTCATGTCTCCAGAGATCGATCATTCGGCGTATGAACAGAGAATGGATCCACGCCGGCAGACTGCGAATGCCCTCGAATATGGGCAGGCGCTCCATAGTCTCTACGTACACGTCATGCACCATATCCTCAGCTTCCTCAAAGCTGCGCCCGGCAGCCCGCAGGCGGGACATCAGCCTGGGTTTCTCGCTGGCATAGGCTTCTTCGAGCCGTCGTCGTGAGGCGCTGTTCTGTTCATGCTCTTTGTTGTTCATGGCCTTCGTTCGGTATGACGGGTGAGAACGGAAAAGGGTGTATTGATATTCAGAAATTGATCCATTTTTTTCAATTATGTATTACTCAGGTATTTTTCGCCGGATGATCGAGGGTCAAACACCTCAAAAACAACGAAAATTCCAGTTATGATGGGTTATGGACAGGAAAACCGCCCGTTACCGCCAATCAGCATCTACAGCCGCTCTCGCCGCCGTCGCAATGGGAAAGGTGCCCGGAACGCTCATCATCCGGGGGGGCACGCTGGTGAACGTACTGACAGCCCGACTGGAAACGAATATGGATGTCATCGTTCATGAAGGTTTCATTGCCTTTGTGGGTGACGCGTCGGGCCACCCGGTTGGCGAAAACACGGTAGTAGTTGACGCGTCCGGCCGATATATCCTGCCGGGGCTTATCGACAGTCATATGCACGTCGAAAGTTCGATGGTCGACCTCCCCTCCTTCGCAGCCGGGATACTGCCCCACGGTACCACCACCATTTGCCCGGATAACCACGAAATGACCAACGTCTTCGGCATGAAGGCCGTGGAGCTATTCTGGAAGACCTCCGAATCGCTGCCTTTGAAAGTTCTCCCTGCGATGCCCGTATGTGTACCATCGATACCGGGAATGGAGGACGCGGGAGCGTCCATCGGGCCGGGGGATGTCCGCAAGGCATATAACGAGGGCTGGGCCGCACTTCAGGGGGAGCAGATGAACTTTCCCGGCGTTATCTTCGGAGATCCGGACGTACATGCAATCACCGCCGAAGGAATCAAGGCAGGGAAGGTACTCACCGGCCACTACGCCGCGCCGGGTCAACTGAACGGACTCAATGCCTTCATTGCCTCCGGACTCACCGCCTGCCACGAGAGCACACGAGCGGATGAAGCGTTGGAGAAAGCATCCCGAGGCATGTATGTCCAGCAGAGATATGGTACGGCCTGGCTCGATCTCCCGAATCTTGTTCCTGCCATTCTGGAAAATCCTGAAATGGATACCAGGATGTTTACCATGGTTACCGACGATGTCACCCCGATAACTATCGCCCGGGAGGGACACCTTGTCCGGGTACTCCGGGAAGCCGTTAGACTGGGGGTACCGGCCATTGAGGCGATTCAGATGGTAACTATTAACGCCGCCCAGCTTCTTGAAGAATCCAGGTGGATTGGTTCAGTGTCACCCGGCCGGTCTGCCGATATCCTGCTGGTAAACAACCTCAGGGAATACACAATGGAAATGGTAATAAGTGAGGGCAGCATCGTCGCTGAGAACGGCAGCCTGACCACTCCCATTCCCAGCTATGATTACCCGGATTGGGCTGTTAATTCTTTATATTTACCTCTGCAGACCGCTGATGATTTCACCATTCCAGTTCCGACGGACATCGGAGGGAATGTGGAAGTCCGGGTGATACGGCTCATCCCGGGCATGGTTTACACAAAGTCCGAACGAGCGGTCCTCACTCAGAAGGGCGGAGCCCTCCACGCGGACCCGGACAGAGATCTGGCGAAAATCTCAATGATATATCGTCATAAAGCACACATCCCGGATGAGCGGAGGCGCTCAATGGGTTTCCTGAGCGGTCTTACTTTGAAAGCCGGGACCGCATTGGCATCAACGGTGTCCCATGATTGCCACAATCTGCTGGTGATAGGAACCGATGATGAAGAGATGGCGGTGGCGGCCAACGCAGTCAGGGAATCAGGAGGCGGTATTGCCGTAGTACAGAACGGCCGGGTACTGGCCCGGCTTTCGCTGCCGTTTGCCGGGCTCATGAGCCTGGACTCTGTGGAAAAAACTGCTGAGAACCTCGAGAAGGTTGAAGAAGCCATAAAAATAGCCGGCTGCCCTCACCCCTCAGTGGAAATGACGATCAGCCTCCTGGGCCTTATTGTTCTGGGAGAGCTGCACCTGTCAAACAGAGGTTTGGTGGAACTCAAAGAAGGTGAACCACCGAGATTCGTCGACCTGATCTGCCGATAGCTTCGAATCCGATATACCTATCGGTCGTGCCGGCGCTCCGCTTCGAATCCGATATCCTCCACATAAATGAAGCCGCCCTTTCGGACGGCTTCTAGTGGAGGATATCGGATTCGAACCGACGACCTGTTGATTGCGAACCAACCGCTCTAGCCAACTGAGCTAATCCCCCGCAGAAACATGATTATACCGGAATAGAGAACAGATTCAAACGGTGACATTAAAACTTGTGTAACGTCCTGTTATTATTGCAGTAGTGGTTTTTACTTCCCGTACCCTGGATCCTGGCGGTCCATCCTTCAATAATGTTTCGAGAGCTTTCAGTTCTTCATCAGGCCCCTCCGCCCACAGCTCAACGGAACCGTCCCCCAGATTCCGGACCCAACCGGTCAGCCCCAGAGACCTGGCATGCCTCATAGTATGCCAACGGAAACCGACACCCTGAACGTATCCTGTAACCGTGTATTTCCTTGCGCTCATCGACATCGGGTTTCAGTCATCCGGGAACTCGGAATTCTTAGTCCGGATCAGAGCCCGGGCACGTGTGACGGAAAAGCCCTTGCGGACCAGTGCCGTCAACAGCTTCTCATCTGTGATACCGGATCGTCGGGAAAGCTTTTCCCAGGCCCGCTCCAGGGTTGCTTCAGCTTCATCATCTCCAAGATCTTCGAGAACGGATTCTACCGCATCTCTCGCGACCGAGATGTTTACACCCTTGGAAGCCAGGGCGCTCAACAGTCGAGAGGGCCCTTCAGGTTGACTCCTCAATCTCGAACGAACCCATGTTTCGGCGAAACGCCTGTCATCCAGGAGGCCCGCGGACTCCACTCGATCAAGAGCCTCGGAAATCGACCCCCGGGAGAAACCTTTTTTAGAAAGCTTGACCATCAATCCTCTTCGGCATTGTTCGGATCGGGCAAGGAGATCGAGGGCTTTGCGGCGGCAGCGGTAGGTTTCTGATCCGGATTCAAGGTCGGATAAGTCTGGTTCATCCAATTCGTCTCCTACAGTCAGACGAAGAGCGATGGGATGGCCGGCATCCAAAAGAAAAAGGGAACCGTCGTCGAGGCGTACGCGCAGTACACTCCCGTCGGTTCCCTCTCTTTTGAGTTCGGAGACTTTAACGCTTGGAGAACTGGAACTTCTTACGTGCTCCAGGTTGTCCATATTTCTTTCTCTCTACCATACGGGCATCCCGGGTAAGGAAACCGTTGGCTTTCAGTGTGGGACGGTTGGTTTCATCAAGTGCAACGAGAGCTCTGGAGATTCCATGAAGGATTGCACCAGCCTGACCGTTGATTCCACCACCACGAACGTTAATGAGAATATTCAGCTTTTCCTCGTTAGAGGTAACCACCAGCGGCTGCTTGAGAATATCCCGAAGGGACTCAAGAGGAAAATATTCTTCCAGGCTTCGCCCATTAACTTTAATTCCCGCCGCACCTTCCCGGATATAAACCCGGGCTACGGAAGTTTTACGACGGCCTGTGCCGTTGGATAAAATCTTAATCACAATATGCTCCTAGAATTCCAGTGCTTCAGGCTGCTGCGCATCGTGAGGATGGACGGCGCCGGCGTAGATTTTTACATTCCCATAAAGCTTGTTGCCAAGGGGACCACGGGGAAGCATGCCCCGTACAGCTTTTTCCATAGGAGCTGTGGGCTTGCGGCTGACGAGTTTCTCATAGTTCTCAACCTTGAGTCCGCCGAGATAACCGGAATGACGGTAATAAAGCTTATTCTGCCTTTTTCTACCGGTCAATTGCGCCTTGTCTGCATTCACGATGATGACAAAATCTCCGACATCATGGAAAGGGACATAAAAAGGCCTATGTTTACCCCGTGCGATAGATGCCGCTTTCACAGCTACACTACCCAGGGTTTTACCGGCTGCATCAATGACAAACCATTTGTGGTCGACATCATTGGGTTTTACGTAAATCGTTTTCATTTCAATTCGCCTCGAGTCTGTTTCAATACAATTACGCGGGATCTTACCGGCCTGGTTCCATGGCTAAATACAGAACCAGACGTCGATCCCGTTATAGAGTCTCTTTCGCATTAATAAATTGAAAGAAACTCAAGGGGTTTAGTGGCGGTATATAATCACCGAATAGGGAACTTTCGTCAATAGCGCCTGTTCTGGATTAGAAATACCAGAAATCCTGCGGCTAACAGGATGGACGGCAGTCCGGAAAGGACCGATTTCAGCAATGGGAAACCCTGCCATACCAACAGGTTGTAGGAAGCAAGTCCTATCAGAACCAATGTGGCATAGAGGCCGTCGATGAAGAAAAAGATAGCGCCCAGAACTACCAGCATCCATGCAGCATCGCGAGTTCGCGACCAGAGAGCTATCGCCGGGAACGCTGCAAGAAATGAACAGACCATCCGTACAATTACAGGTATGGCCTCTAAATCAGTCATTTTCCAGAACCTCTACCAGTGAGCACGGCCAGTTCCTTTGCGGAGATATCTCCCGGCAATATGGACGGCCTCTGCTTTGAAGGCGCAATAAGGACTCTTTGCAAGAAAGAAGACTCGAAAATTTCGTCATATTCCCCTTGGCTGCCGCGGAACATCATGTACGGCCCCCTCCACTCCCAAATATCGGCAAATCCTGCCGGAATTGGAGTATTTCCGTTCATTACCGACGAACAGCTGCGGGTAAGGGCGGCGAGAATTACTGAAGAGGAGGAATCGGATTCAGGAAGGTCTGAATTCGACTTTTTAATCATCACCGGCTGAACTTCAGTCAGACCCGGAAGGGGCATTACGGGAAAGAGAAAATCAGCCTCAGGATGATCGGGAAGCAAGGGGCGCCCCCAGAGCGCCGAGGCGCGCCGGTCAGCAGGCAAATCCAGAGGATCAATGGGCGGCTCCCCAAAATCAAAGGCCGCTATGGCCCTCTCGGCATTGCGGAATATTCGCACCTCAGAGTATCCGGGGAACAGGGCCAGAAGGGCCTTCTCCAGGCGCAGCGCCCAGAGCGTGGGATACGGCGCATAAAGGCCCCTGTCGATTTCGTTCTTCAAGCGGAGGGAAACACCTTTCGGCCTATGGCCCATCAAGGCTCTACCGCCATCGGCCCAGCAGTCCAGCCAGCGTGTTCCGTCTAAAGCATATAGTCTGCTGCCCCGGGCCCGCCCGATGACCGGAAGCCGGTTGATACGGGAATTTTCTTTTAAACTGAGAGGTCCGTACACTAATAATCCTCCCCGGCAACACCAAGAAGCTCCATCTGATGAGATGAGAACTCGGGTAGCAGGGTTGCCCGACGGCCTGATTCGAAGAGTACATGAATTACCGTGTGACCGCCATTGGCCATGCGCTTCTGAACTACCCCGACTCCATATTCATCGTGATAGAGTTTCACTCCAGGGCGCCAGGGGTCGTATTCAGATTCATAACTGTCGCCGTCTCCCTCAACCCGGATCTGATCTTCCGGCAGCTCTTTAAGGAACCGTGACGGGGAGCTGTCCCGATACTTACCCCAGAGCATACGGCGCCGGCAGGTGGTGAAGGAAAGGTCTTTACGGGCCCGTGTGATGGCCACATATAACAGTCGGCGCTCTTCCTCAAGCTCCTCGTCGTCAAAGCTCTCATCACCCCGGGGAAAAAGCCCTTCCTCCAGGCCGGAGATGATAACCCGATCGAACTCCAGACCCTTGGTGTTATGCATGGTAATCAGGGTAACCCGATTCTCGTCATCCTCTTCTTCCTCGAGCACCGCCTGGTCGAGTTCCACCAGTTCGAGGAACGCGGCGAGGCCTTCCGGCGTAGCCGGGTATTCAACTGCAGCATTCACAAGTTCGTCGAGGTTGCGTGTACGTTGGCTGTTTTCGATGCGGTCAACTTCCCTGTAGTGCTCCAGAAGTCCTGAGGCATCGGCCAGGTCTTGAACCAGAAAACCCAGATGCTCAAACTCTTCAGAATGTTCGTATCGCTCGGACAGATCTATGAGAAAGTCGAGGGCTTTGGCAGCCTTTCCCTTTAATAAAGCCTTGCGGCAGGCTGCCAGAATATCCCCGGCATAAACTGATAGAGCTGTGTCCAGAAGCCTGTTCAGACTCGTTTTTCCCAGTCCACGCGCCGGCTTGTTGGCTATCCGCCGAAAAGCCACCTCGTCTCTGACATTGGCCAGCCAGGAAAGATAGGCCAGTACATCTTTAACCTCTTCTCTCTGGTAAAAACTGAGGGTTCCGACGATTCGGTACGGTATGCTTCGTCGGCGAAAGACCGTTTCAAAGACCCTGGATTGGGCATTGGTTCGATACAGTATGGCGGTTCCACCGAAATTTCCGTCGGCATCCACCCGGTCGGCACACCATTCGGCTTCAGCCTCGTGGTCGTCCAGATATGCAACCACGGCTTTTTCACCGGTTTCACCGGCGGTCCAGAGAGTCTTCCCCAGGCGGCCGCTGTTATTGGAAACAACCGAAGAGGCAATTTCCAGAATTGTTCCGGTTGACCGGTAATTCTGTTCGAGCTTCACAACACGGGTACCGGGAAACATGTCCGGGAATCCCAGGATATTACCCACTTCGGCACCACGGAAACGATAGATGGACTGATCATCATCACCGACAACACCCACCCAGGTGCCCGGTCCCACCAGTTCCCGGAGCAGCTGGTACTGAGCCACGTTGGTATCCTGGTATTCGTCCACAAGAACGGCCCGAAACCTCTGTTGAATACGGTTTTTCACTTCCGGTCTGTCCCTGAGCAGACGTATGGGGAGGAGTATCAGATCGCCGAAATCAACATTCCCGATATTACGAAGCCGTTGTTCATACTTGCGATATATGTCCGGGAAACCCGGGTCGTGAGAAAATGAAGACAGATCGTCATCCGGACCCAAACCTTCATCTTTAGCCCTGGCGATACGATGGGCCCAGAGACGCAGCTCCCGTCGGGGAACGCCATCCAGTATCTGGGCCAGGAGCGATACCTGGTCGTCGTCATCGTAGATGGTAAAATTCGGAGACAGATTCACCGCTTTGGCATTCCGGCGCAATAACCAGGCTCCGAAAGAATGGAAGGTCCGAATCATGGCTCCCTCGGCACCGGGAACCATAGAGATTACCCGCTCTCTCATTTCTGCGGCAGCTTTGTTGGTAAATGTAACAGCAAGAACCGATGGAGCACTAAAGCCCTTTTCGGCAACCATCCACGCGATGCGGGATGTCACGACACGGGTTTTCCCGGAACCGGCACCGGCAAGAATGAGCAGGGGATCAGATCCGTGTACTACAGCCTGCTTCTGTTCTTCATTGAGACCTTCGAGCCAGATCCCGTTTTTCATGTTCGGGACGCCTGGAGGTCAATTCCGGTCCTCCCGTCGATCCTTGCACGGAAAACATCCCCGGTTACAGCAGCATCAATATGGAGGACCACGCTGCCGTCGACTTCCGGGGCGTGGATCACGGCCCTGCCCAGGGCCAGCTCTTCACCCTCCACGGGTTCTTCTACAAGAATATCCATTTCCCGGCCGATCCAGCGGTCCAGGCGGCTTTCAGTTATCAATTGCTGAGCGGATTCCAGAGCTTCTTTCCGCCTCCGGGCCGTCGGAGCGGCCAATCTGGCTGCGAGGGCTCCCTTATCTTCCGCCGCCGCTGTCCCTTCTTCTCTCGACCAGTCAAAAACACCAAGCCAGTCTAACTGGGCATCCTGCTGGAATGACAAAAGTTCGTCAAACTCCCGGCGGCCCTCTCCAGGATGTCCGGTGAGGAATGTGGAACGAACCACAGCATCGGGGAGTTTGCCCCTGATTTCCGAAATCAGATTCAGGTACGAGCTGGAATCCCCACTGCGGCCCATCTTCCGGAGCACCGGAACCGAGGCATGCTGGAACGGAATGTCGAGGTAGGGCAGCAGGCGTTGATCGGCAGCCATAAGATCCAGAAGGTCTGCCGGGAAATCGTCGGGATGGAGATATAGTAATCTGATCCAGAAATTATCATTGGAGCGAGGCTTATCCAGTATGGTTTTCAATAAATCAATCAGTCCGGAACCGTTTTTTTCGCCACGATCCGAACCGAAGGCCGCCAGATCCTGGGCGACAAAGTTCATCTCGAAAACACCTCGTTCCAGCAGACCGTCAACTTCAGCGGCGACTTCAGCGGCAGGACGACTCGTCAATGGTCCTTTGATGAGAGGAATGGCACAGTACCGGCAGTTGTGATTGCAGCCGTCGGCAATCTTTACAAAAACCGAACGATCGAAACCGAAAAAATCCCGGCGCTCTTCGCCGCGGTCGACACCCTCAGGGGTGAACACCGGCCGATCTCCATGCATCACTTGTTCAACGGTCTCGCTGACCCGGTGGGGTGCCCGGTTACCGAATACGCCGTCAAGCTCAGGGATGAGGTCCGGCAGCTCATCGGCCCATCTCTGAGCCAGACAACCTGCAGCGATCACCTTTTTCCCGGGGTAGTCCCGTTTAGCTCCCAGCAGAGTGTCCACAGCTTCTTCCTGGGCGCTTTTAATAAAGCCGCAGGTATTCACAATGATCAGATCGGCATTTTCAGGATTTTCCGGAGTGTATGTCCAGCCGGATCTTTTAAGAGAGGCGATCATCACCTCGGCGTCTACCTGATTCTTGGCACAACCGAGATTCTCGACATAGAAGGCTCCGGGACTTTCTTTTCTCATCATTGTCTATCAGTAAAGCGGGACAACAGTAAGGTCGAAGGCTCCACTTTCTTCGTTCAGCACCCAGCGGATCTGGTTTACCACAACTTCTCCCCTGCGGCCTACAGCAAGTTCATTACCACCGATTTTGGCGTAGAGAGCGCCGGCATTTGACGACCAGAGAGTTACGGTCCGGCCCACATCGAGGCGGAAATTCTCACCATCACCGTAATAGGCCTCCAGGGGATCCTGGCTGTCCACTTTGTAACGGAAAAGACAGAAATCCCTGAAAGCAATATCCAGGGTGTAACGATCAGGTGTAGCCGAACTGAGGATAATCTGGGCATCTCTTTGCCGTTCAGATTCACCGCTCGGTGGTTCGGAACTGACGTCGACATCCGTGAAGTCGCCATCAGGCAGTACTTCAGCTAACTTCTGTACTTCAATAATTCCACCACCGCCGGGCAATCCGAAGTCCTTCAAATAAAGGCGCCAGGCCGGACGTCCGTCGGAACCGGGGATATATATTTCTTCACCGAGCATGATAGACCAGACACCGGTGGTTCCGGCATCAAGACGCAGCTTGCCGCCCTCGTCACCGATTTCGATTATGAGCTCGGCGTTATCTCCCTCGAGTATCAGGGTATCAGATGGCCTCACCTCACCTTCCCAGAGAGGAACTGCGGCACGAACCTCCCTTGATGGCAGCGTTACTTCGGCTTCGGCGGCCTTCTCAAGGCGTTCGGTCCTGGCATTACTGATCAGGGTGATTAACTTCGGAATGCCCAATATCCCGGCAGTTACAAGGACAACAACCAGGACTATCCAGGGAACGAATTTCCGAATTGCAGCACCTTTTGGAGGACCTACCAGCTGTTCGATGGGTGTGGGTTCTTCGCTTAGTTTGTAGTTTTTATACTGGCCCACAGCCTTGTCACCGTCCAGGCCGAGAAAGTCAGAATAATTCCGCAGAAAACCAATCAGATAGGCTTCAGCAGGAAACTCGTCAAAGTCTTCGTTTTCCAGGGCTTCAAGATAATTTCTGGAAATGTTGGTTTCGTGTATAGCCTGATCTATTGAGATTCCACGCTCTTCACGCGCAGATTTCAGTGTGTCACCGAGTGATTTCATATTGTCAGCTCTCCGGGTCAAACAGGAAGTTTTCGATGGTATTACCGGTAGGCGGGCTCTCATATTGGAACTTGGTATCAGGTATACCGCGGTTCATTACCATGTTTGTGAAGTCAAAGATGATTTCTTCATTTGTGGTTGTAATACCCTTTATTCTTCGAATTCGTCGATCTGAATCGATACTCAACTCCAGTTTGCGAAACCCTTCATTGTTGGATTTCCATTCAGCTTTGAGTTTGACAACCATTTCCGAAGAGTCGGGGTCGAGAGGGACAAGATCCGGAACGGGATCGTAAGACACTGTATAATATTTGTTGATCATTTCAAGACCGCTGGAACCCGTCAGTGATGCCAATTGAGCCTGGCTGTCACGCCGCAGCGGCTGAGCGAAGGTAACACTGTATTCCGGCACCCAGACCTGAAGGAGTTCTCCATCCACAGCCATTACCATTCCTTCGGGTTCAACAAAGTCCAGGCGCAGGAGGTTCGGACTCTTGTACCAAACCTCTGCAGTCTGCACGGTGTCTCCTTTGGTTATAACAAGATCGGCAGTGTAATCCTCGATGGCTTCATAACGCTGAGAAACCAACTCAAAATAACGGGTTGCTGTTTCCTGGGCATAGGTGGCGGCAGAACAGGCGAAAAATAGAATGAATACCGCTAAAAAACGGCTTTTCACAGGATGACTCAAGGGCTTAACCTCTCGCGCCATAGTAACCGATTTTCAACCCTCGTCGTCAAGGCCTAATCCGAGCTGTACGGATCAGGCCGGCCCGGGTTATCATCCGCCGAAGGAGGCCTGCTGCCATGAAAAGCCACGGGAATGTAACGGTTTTTGATTTCGGGGGTTCGATTGTCGCCCCGGATAAACCTGATACCGCTTTCCTGCGGCGGTTCCTCGAGTTCCTGAATCGATGGCTGGAGGACGACCCCTCCCGCCGTGCGATTATGGTTGTCGGCGGCGGCGGTGCCGCTCGAGCCTGGCAGGGAGCCGTCAAGGAAATGGCACCGGAAACTCCCCATGAGTCTCTGGATTGGGTTGGCGTAATGGCTACAAGGCTTAATGCCGAGTTGGTCAGAGCCCTGCTCGGCCCCCTCTGCCCCGATCCGGTGGTAAACGATCCTACTGCAGATTTTCCGTTCACCGGCCGGATACTGATGGCGGCGGGATGGAAACCCGGCTTCTCCACCGATTATGACGCCGTTGTTCTCGCCGAACGCGTCGGTGCAGACAGAATTCTCATGCTTTCCAATATTGCCCAGGTTCATGATGACGACCCCCGAAATAACCCCGGTGCGAAA